>CAJDWO010000058.1_pt1 | contig 17380 bp, 14 predicted proteins | sample 7391601 | NCBI WGS metagenome assembly CAJDWO01 (sample SAMEA7055735, study PRJEB34461) | soil metagenome | biome: terrestrial ecosystem; feature: Peninsula; material: soil | place: Antarctica | collected 2016 | reverse complement strand
ATCGCCAGCGGCGAGAAGCTCGCCCTGGTCGGCGAATCCGGGTCGGGCAAGACTGTCACCGCATTGAGCTTGCTGGGCCTGGCTGTCGATGCACAGTGCAGTGGTGTTGCACGTTTCGAGAGCGCGCAAGGCAACATTGACCTGCTGGCGCTGCCGGAGCCTCAGTTGCGCATGATCCGCGGGCGCGACATCGCGATGGTCTTCCAGGAGCCGATGACGGCACTCAACCCCTTGTTCCCGGTGGGCGATCAGATTGCCGAGGTATTGCAACTCAAGCAGGGACTGGACAAGGCGCAGTGCGCCAAGGCGGTCGTCGACCTGCTGGCCAGCACCGGCATACCCGAGCCCGCACGTCGCGCAAAGGCCTTTCCACACCAGCTCTCGGGTGGCCAGCGCCAACGCGCCATGATCGCCATGGCGCTGGCCTGCAAACCACGCCTGCTGCTGGCGGACGAACCCACCACCGCGCTGGACGTCACGGTACGGGCGCAGATCCTCGAACTGCTGGCCAGTTTGCAACGCGAATACGGCATGGCCGTTCTGCTGATCACCCATGACCTGAACCTGGTGCGCAAGTTTGCCGACCGGGTTGCGGTGATGGAAAAAGGCTGCGTGGTTGAGCATGGCCGCGTCGAGGCGGTTTTCGCCAACCCGCAACACGCCTATACCCGCAGGTTGATCGACAGCAAACCCCGCCGCGATGTCGACGAAAACCAATGGTCGAAGTCAGGGCCAGGGCAGGGTGCGGCCCTGTTGCAGGCGAGCGAGGTGTCAGTGGCGTATCCGGTGCCGATGCCGGGTGTCCGGGGATGGTTTCGCAAGGGATCCTTTGTCGCCGTGCATGACGCCTCATTCACGATCATGCCGAGCCGCACGCTGGGCGTCATTGGCGAATCGGGCTCCGGCAAGTCGACCCTGGCGTTGGCCGCGCTCGGGCTGCAGCCATTTGTCGGCAACATGCAGGTCGACGGGCAGGCATGGGGCCAAGGCGCAGCATCCGACAAGGCCTTGCGCCGCACGGTGCAGGTGGTGTTTCAGGATCCGTTTTCCTCTTTGTCGCCGCGCATGACGGTGGAAGAGATTGTCGGAGAAGGCTTGTTGGTCCATCATGCGGCGTTGTCCGGACCCGAGCGCCGGCAGCGGGTGCAGGCCGCCCTTGAAGAGGTCGGGCTGCACGAATCCCAGTTTCCCAACCTGCTCAGCCGCTATCCACACGAATTTTCGGGCGGACAACGCCAGCGATTGGCCGTGGCCAGGGCCCTGATCGTGCAGCCGCGCCTGCTCGTGCTCGATGAGCCCACCAGCGCCCTGGACGTGACGATACAGAAACAGGTGCTGCAACTGCTGCAACAACTGCAGCGCGAGCGCAAGCTCAGTTACCTCCTGATCACCCACGACGTGGATGTGATCCGGGCCATGGCCCATGATGTGCTGGTCATGAAGGACGGCGCCATCGTCGAATCCGGGCCGGTGGAGCAAGTGCTGGACGCCCCCCGGCATCCATATACCCGTGCCCTGGTCGCGTCCGTGGCCTGAATCCGCAACGCCCCACCGCACCCAAGGTGCATCTTCCCTGGTTTGCTCTGCACAAACTGGGGTCTTGGGGGTGACAATCGCTGCTGTTTTGCAGTAGAATCCCGGCTTCACGACCAAACGGGCGGGTTTTCACCGCCCGTTTTTTTTGGTCGGGCAGTTTTTGTGTTGGGAACACAGACGGAGGACGTGAGTCGAATGGCGTTGCAGGAGCTTGTCGAGCAGACGGTGACCGGGCTGGGTTACGAGCTGGTCGAGATTGATCGACTGGCCGGTGGCTTGCTGCGTATCACGATCGACCTGCCGTGGACTGCCGAGACGGTGTCGAGTCTGTTGCAGCCGCAGTCGGTCACGGTTGAGGATTGCGAGAAGGTGACGCGGCAACTGCAGTTTGCGCTCGAAGTCGATGGCATCGAGTACCGCCGGCTGGAGGTGTCATCCCCAGGAATCGACCGACTGCTGCGTGGTGAACCTGATTTCGAGCGTTTTGCAGGCTGCGAGGTCGACATCACGCTGAAGCTGGCGGTTGGCGCAGCAGCCCAGGGCCAGGTGAATGCGAATCGGAAGAAGTTTCGCGGCACCCTTGAGCGGGTCGTCGCCGCTGACGGCGCTGCTGCGGGTTGGCAGGTCGTCTGGAGCGAAGCTCCCAAGGTCAAGCCGGGCCAGCGCGTCAGCAAGCATCGCGCGCCGGCACCGCTGCAATCGCTGGGGTTTGTGCTCGATGAGGTGCGGGAGGCGCGTCTGGCGCCGATAGTGAATTTCAAAGGCCGTGGCGCTGCTGCGGATTCGGTGGACGTGTGAGTGGGGCAACAGTTTGCAGCCGTGTGGCTTGCGACCCAGGTTGTGTGGCGGGGCGATGGTTTCCGGTCTCGATTGAAATGAAAGTGGTGTGACATGAATCGCGAAATGTTGATGTTGGTGGAAGCCATCTCGCGTGAGAAAAGCGTCGAGCGTGACGTCGTCTTTGCGGCGGTCGAGGCGGCCTTGGCGCAAGCGACCAAGAAGCTGTACGCGGGCGACGTGGACATCCGTGTGGCGGTCGACCGCGACACCGGCGCCTACGAAACCTTCCGGCGCTGGCATGTGGTGCCCAACGAGGCCGGCCTGCAACTGCCAGATCAGGAGACCCTGTTGTTCGAAGCGCAGGAGCAGATCGAAGACATCGAAGTAGACGAATACATCGAGGAGCCGATCGAGTCGATGCCGATCGGGCGCATCGGTGCGATGGCTGCAAAGCAGGTCATTTTGCAGAAGATCCGCGACGCCGAGCGGGAAATGCTGCTCAACGATTTCATGTCGCGTGGCGACAAGATATTTGTCGGCACCGTCAAGCGTATGGACAAGGGCGACATCATTGTCGAGAGCGGGCGCGTCGAAGGCCGCCTGCGTCGCAGCGAAATGATCCCGAAGGAAAACTTGCGTTCGGGCGACCGGGTGCGCGCCATGATCATGGAAGTCGACCTGACGCTGCGCGGTGCTCCGATCATTCTGTCCCGTTCCGCCCCCGAGTTCATGATCGAGTTGTTCCGCAACGAGGTGCCGGAGATCGAGCAAGGCCTGCTGGAGATAAAGTCCTGTGCCCGCGATCCGGGCTCGCGCGCCAAGATCGCTGTGGTGTCGCACGACAAACGTGTCGATCCGATCGGCACCTGTGTCGGTGTGCGTGGCACCCGCGTCAATGGCGTGACCAACGAACTCGCCGGCGAACGGGTCGATATCGTGCTCTGGAGCGAAGATCCGGCCCAGTTCGTCATCGGCGCATTGGCGCCGGCCAACGTGTCGTCGATCGTCGTCGATGAAGAGCGCCACGCAATGGATGTGGTTGTCGATGAAGAGAATCTCGCGATCGCGATCGGTCGCGGCGGCCAGAACGTGCGCCTGGCGTCCGAATTGACCGGCTGGAAGATCAACATCATGGACGCCAACGAATCGGCGCAGAAGCAGGCCGATGAGACTGATTCCGGTCGGCGCCTGTTCATGGAGAAGCTCGATGTGGACGAGGAGATCGCCGACATCCTGATCGCCGAAGGTTTCACCAGCCTGGAGGAAGTGGCCTACGTGCCCTTGCAGGAAATGCTGGAGATCGAGAGTTTCGACGAGGACACGGTAAATGAGTTGCGCACGCGGGCCAAGGATGCCTTGCTGACGATGGAGATCGCCCATGCAGAAAGTGTCGGCGCCGTGTCGCAGGATCTGCGCGAGTTTGAAGGGCTGGATGTCGAGATGATCGGCAAATTGGCCGACAAGGGTGTTCATTCCCTGGATGATCTGGCCGATCTGGCCGTCGACGAACTGACGGAGATTACCGGCCAGTCCGAGGATGATGCCACGACATTGATCATGAAAGCGCGCGAACATTGGTTCACCGATGAAGCCGCTGCGCAAGAGTGATGGTCACGCCGAAGCAGTTTCAGTGATGGCCCGCAATTGCCCACAAGGCGTGTCCGGCCGAAGTAAAGGTAGCACAACATATGTCCAGTACGACAGTCGCAGAGTTCGCCAACGAACTCAAGAAATCCACCGCAACGTTGCTTGAGCAACTCAAGGCTGCGGGCGTGCCCAAGTCCATGGCGACCGACCACGTGACCGAGTTGGACAAGCATAGTTTGCTCAATTACCTGCAAACCAGCCACGGCACGGCTGCGCCGGATCGCAGGAAGATCACGCTGGTCAAGAAGCAGACAACCGAAATCAAACAGGCCGATGCCTCTGGCAAGGCGCGCACCATTCAGGTTGAAGTGCGCAAGAAGCGCACGTTCATCCGGCGCGACGAAGGCGTCGAAGCAGTCGCCGAGGCACCGGCAGTGGTGGAGCCGCCGGCACAGGTGCCTGCGCGGTCGGTGGCCGTCGCCAGGAAGAAGATCTGGTAGAAAAACGCAGACAACGCGAAGAGCAGGAGGCCAAAGCCCACGCTGCATCCGAAGCCGCCGCTGCCAGTGCCGCCGCTGCCAGCCAGAAAGCCCTGGCCGAAGTCGCCGACGGCGCTCCGGATGACCGAGCCGCCGAAGAAGCCGCTGCCAAGGCAGCTGAAAAGATCCATGCGGATGCCAAGCAGAAAGCCGCAGAGCAGGCCAAGGCGCGCGCCGACGAGGAGGCTGCACGTGCGGCCGACCTGGGCGAGCGGCGTCGCAAGGCCGAAGCCGAAGCAGCAGCGATCCGCGTCATGCTCGCCACACCCAAGTCGGTGCAGGTGGCCAAGAAGCCGGAAGAGCTCAAGCCGCCAGTGGCAGCCAAGGGAACCTTGCACAAGCCGGCAGTCGGCAGCGCAGTAGCGCGCGCCAAGCCAGGCGGTGCACCGGGTGCCGGTGCCGCGACCAGTCCGGGCGCAGGCAAGGAAGTCAAATCGGCCAAGCTCTCCAGCAGCTGGGCCGGCGATCCGGCCAAGAAAAAGGCCATCCCGACCCGTGGCGACACGGGCGCGGGGCGTGGCAACTGGCGCGGAGGTCCGCGCGGACGTCGTGGCAGTCATGACCGCGACAGCCGGGACGATCGCATGCAGTCGGCGCCATCCGAGTTCCGGGTGCTCGAAGTCCATGTGCCCGAGACCATCACCGTGGCCGAATTGGCACACAAGATGGCGGTCAAGGCATCAGAGGTGATCAAGCACCTGATGAAGCTGGGCCAGATGGTGACCATCAACCAGCCGCTGGACCAGGACACCGCGATGATCGTGGTCGAGGAGATGGGTCACACCGCCATCGTCGCCGCGCTCGACGATCCGGAGGCATTCACTGATGAGGAAACGAGTCAGGCCGAAGGCGAATCGTTGCCGCGCGCGCCAGTGGTCACGGTCATGGGTCACGTCGACCATGGCAAGACTTCGCTGCTGGACTACATCCGCACCACCAAAGTGGCTTCAGGCGAGGCCGGCGGCATCACCCAGCATATCGGTGCCTACCATGTCGAGACGCCACGCGGCTTGATCGCGTTCCTGGACACTCCCGGCCACGAGGCATTCACCGCCATGCGCGCACGTGGCGCCAAGGCCACCGATATCGTGATTCTGGTGGTGGCGGCCGATGACGGCGTGATGCCGCAGACACGCGAGGCCATCAAACACGCCAAGGCGGCCAATGTGCCGCTGGTGGTGGCGATCAACAAGATCGACAAGCCAGGCGCAAACCCGGAACGGGTGAAGAACGAACTGGTGGTCGAAGAAGTGATCCCGGAAGAGTTGGGTGGCAATTCGCCGTTTGTATCGGTGTCGGCCAAAACCGGCGAAGGTATCGATGCCTTGCTCGAGCAGGTGTTGCTGCAAGCCGAGGTGCTGGAACTCAAGGCGCCAGTGCAGGCAATGGCCAAGGGCCTCGTGATCGAGGCGCGGCTGGACAGGGGCCGCGGCCCGGTGGCCACTGTGCTGGTGCAATCGGGCACGCTGCAAGCTGGCGATATCGTGCTGGCCGGTTCGACCTACGGCAAGGTCCGTGCGATGCTGGATGAAAACGGCAAGACGGTAAAGACGGCCGGGCCGTCGATTCCGGTCGAAATCCAGGGTCTGACCGAAGTGCCGCAGGCGGGCGACGAATTCATGGTGCTGCCGGACGAACGCCGCGCCCGCGAAATCGCGACCTACCGCGCCGGCCGGTTCCGTCACACCAAGCTGGCCAAGCAACAGGCGGCCAAACTCGAGAACATATTCACCGACATGACGGCGGGCGAAGTCAAGACCTTGCCCATCATCGTCAAGGCCGACATGCAAGGTTCCCAGGAAGCGTTGGCGCAGAGCCTGCTCAAACTCTCGACCGATGAGGTCAAGGTGCAGCTGGTGTACGCCGCTGTCGGTGGGGTGACCGAGTCCGACGTCAACCTGGCGATCGCCTCCAAGGCCGTCATCATCGGCTTCAACACCCGTGCCGACTCTGGCGCGCGCAAGCACGCTGAAAACAACGGTATCGAGATTCGTTACTACAACATCATTTACGATGCGGTCGATGATCTGAAGGCGGCGATGTCGGGCATGCTCACGCCGGACAAGAAAGAGGAAGTCATCGGTACTGCCGAGATCCGCCAGGTGTTCAAGGTCAGCAAGATCGGCTCGATCGCCGGCTGCATGGTCACCGCGGGTGTGGTGCGTCGCGCGGCGCGTTTGCGCCTGATTCGCGACAACACGGTCATCTTTACCGGCGAGCTCGAATCGCTCAAGCGCTTCAAGGACGACGTGCGCGAAGTCAAGGAAGGGTTCGAGTGCGGCTTGAATATCAAGAACTACAACGACATCGAGGTCAACGACCAGCTGGAGTTCTTCGAGATCCGCGAAATCGCGCGTACGCTGTAACACATCGCCTGCATCGTGCCCCGCAAGTCCGCAACCCCGAACCGCGCCTTCAAGGTGGCCGATCAGATCCAGCGTGATCTGACGGAGCTGATCGCGCGCGAGTTGAAGGATCCACGGGTGGGCATGGTCACGATCCAGGCAGTGGAGGTCACACCCGACTATGCGCACGCGAAGGTGTTTTTCAGCCTGTTGCAAGGCGACTCGGAAGAAACCCAGGCCGGCTTGAACCAGGCCGCCGGTTTCCTGCGCGCCGGCCTGTTCAAGCGGCTGCACATCCACACCGTACCCACCTTGCATTTCTTGTTCGACCGCACCACAGAACGGGCGGCGGACATGAACGCACTCATCGCGCAGGCTGTCGCCTCGCGTTCCAAGAACGAGGATTGAACAATCGGGGTCAGATTCCAATTGTTGATTGGGCGCTGGCCGGCAGAGCCAGCGTATGGGAAACAGACCTGAATCGATGCAGCAATCACAACGGGTGACACGGCGGCCCGTGCACGGCCTGCTGTTGCTTGACAAACCACTGGGCTTGTCGAGCAACCAGGCATTGCAAAAGGCCAAATGGTTGTTGCGCGCCGAGAAGGCTGGCCATACCGGAACGCTTGATCCGTTGGCCACCGGTGTGTTGCCGCTGTGTTTCGGCGCAGCGACCAAGTTCAGCCAGTTGCACCTGGATGCCGACAAGTCGTACCACGCGGTGGCGCAGTTGGGCTTCACCACCCGCACCGGCGACGCGGAAGGAGTGCGTTGAAAAAGGACGGCAAACCGCTCTACGAATACGCCCGTGCCGGCATCGAGGTCGATCGCGAGGCACGCAATGTGACGATCCATGACTTGCGTATTGCGCTGGCTGAAAGCCACGGTGGCTGGTCATTGCAGATGCAGGTGCGCTGCAGCAAGGGCACCTACATACGGACGCTCGCGCAGGATATTGGCGAAGCGTTGGGATGCGGCGCGCACCTGACCGCGCTGCGCCGCACCGAGACCGGAGGCTTCCGACTGGACGACTGCGTGTCGCTCGATGCGCTCGAACGGATGCCTGAGGCCGAGCGTCTGGCGCAATTGCGCCCCGTAGCCGACCTGCTGCAAGACCATGTACCGGTCTCGCTCGAACCACCCGATGCCGGTCGATTCCTCAGCGGCCTGCGTCGGCGTGGCGTCTGGCCTGACAACCCCCGTGTGGCGGTTTTCGGCCAATCACCCCGCGCCTTGCTGGGCACGGCCCATGTGCGTGCTGGCGAGCTGATACCCGACCGCCTGCTGAGTCCGCTGGAGATTGAACAAATCCTGGCCAGCCACTGAATGACCGAGATCGTTTCCCGAAAGAACACCATGAGTTACAAACAAATTCGCAACATTGCCATCATTGCCCACGTCGACCACGGCAAAACCACGCTGGTAGACATGCTGCTGCGCCAGAGCGGTACCTTCCGCTCCAACGAGAAAGTCACCGAACGGGTAATGGACAGCAATGACCTGGAGCGCGAACGCGGCATCACCATCCTGGCCAAGAATTGCGCCGTGAACTGGAAAGACACCCATATCAACATCGTCGACACTCCCGGCCACGCGGACTTCGGCGGCGAGGTGGAACGGGCCTTGTCGATGGTGGATGGTGTGATGCTGCTGATCGATGCGGTCGAAGGCCCCATGCCGCAGACCCGCTTCGTGACCAAGAAGGCGCTGGCGCTGGGCCTCAAGCCGATCGTCGTCGTGAACAAGGTCGACCGCCCTGGAGCGCGGCCCGATTACGTGATCAACGCTGCGTTCGATCTGTTCGACAAACTCGGCGCCACCGAGGAGCAACTCGACTTCCCGGTGGTTTATGCTTCCGGCCTGAACGGCTGGGCGTCGATGACGGCGGGCGAAACCGGCGAGCAATGGGGCAAGGACCTGGCGCCGCTGTTCGATACCGTTCTCTCGCATGTACCGGCCAACAAGGGCGACCCCGCCGCGCCGCTGCAACTGCAGATCAGCTCGCTGGACTATTCCACCTATGTCGGGCGCATCGGCGTGGGCCGGGTCCGCCAGGGCACGCTGCGCGTCAACCAGGATGTGCTGGTGATGGAAGGTCCGGACGGTCCCTCGAGCAAGGCGCGGGTACAGCAGATCCTGAAGTTCGAAGGTCTGGAGCGGGTCGCAGCCACCGACGCCTTCCCGGGTGACATCGCGCTGATCAGCGGCATCGAGCAGGTGGGCATCGGCGTCACCATCACCGACCCGCTCAACCCGTTACCGCTGCCGATGCTCAAGATCGACGAACCGACGCTGACGATGAACTTCTGCGTCAACAACTCGCCACTCGCAGGTCGGGAGGGAAAGTTCATCACCAGCCGCCAGTTGCGCGACCGACTCGACCGCGAGTTGCAGGCCAACGTCGCGCTGCGTGTCACTGACACCAGCGAGGACGGCATCTATGAAGTCAGCGGACGCGGCGAGTTGCACCTGACCATCTTGCTGGAGAACATGCGCCGCGAAGGGTACGAGCTCGCGGTGTCCAAGCCACGGGTCGTGTTCAAGTTGGTGAACGGCGAAAAGCACGAGCCGATCGAGCTGTTGACGGTCGATATCGAGGAAGGCCACCAGGGCGGTGTGATGCAGGCACTGGGTCTGCGCAAGGGCGATCTGGTCAACATGGAGTCGGATGGCCGTGGCCGGGTACGACTCGAATACCGCATCCCCGCGCGCGGCCTGATCGGCTTTCAGAACGAATTCCTGAACCTGACCCGCGGCACCGGTCTGGCCAGCAACATTTTCGACGGCTACGAGGCCTACCGTGGCGACATCGAGAGCCGCAAGAACGGCGTGCTGATCAGCATGGACGACGGAGAGATCGTCACCTACGCGCTGGGTAAACTCGACGACCGTGGACGCATGTTCGTGAAGGCGGGCGACCCGGTGTACGAAGGCATGATCGTCGGTATCCACAGCCGCGACAATGACCTGGTCGTCAACGCGGTGCGCATGAAGCAGCTCACCAACTTCCGTGTGAGCGGCAAGGAGGACGCGATCAAGATCACGCCGCCGATCCAGCTCACGCTGGAATACGCGGTGGAATTCATCGAGGAAGATGAATTGGTCGAGATCACGCCCAAGAGCATCCGGCTACGCAAGCGCCACCTGAAGGAACATGAGCGCAAGAAGGCCAACCGCGAGGCATTGTGAGACAGTGCGTAGTGGTTTAAGGAAAGGACACATCCCCTATGAACATCCGTCGTTGTCTGTTGGGCGCTGCCATGGCGGCGCCGTTGCTGCTCACGGGTGTCGCCGTAGCGGCGCAAAGCCCGATTCGCATCGGTGAGATCAACAGCTACAAGGCCCAACCGGCCTTCCTGGCGCCCTACAAGAAGGGCATGGAGTTGGCGATCGAGCAGATCAATGCAGCAGGGGGCATTGGCGGACGCAAGCTCGAGCTGATCACGCGTGACGACAACGGCAATCCCGGGGACGCCGTGCGTGCAGCGGAGGAATTGTTGTCACGCGAGCGCGTCGACGTGCTGGCGGGCACGTTTCTCTCGCACATCGGGCTCGCGGTGGGCGATTTTGCCCGCCAGCGCAAGGTGTTTTTTCTCGCCAGCGAGCCGTTGACCGACAAGATCGTGTGGCAAGACGGCAATCGTTACACCTTCCGGCTGCGTGCATCAACCTACATGCAGGTGGCCATGCTGGTGCCCGAGGCCGCAAAGTTGCAGAAGAAGCGCTGGGCCATCGTCTATCCCAACTACGAGTACGGCCAATCGGCTGCGGAGACATTCAAGAAACTGCTCAGGCAGGTTCAGCCCGATGTCGAATTCGTCGCCGAGCAGGCCACTGTGCTGGGCAAGATCGATGCCGGCAGCGTGACGCAGGCATTGGCCGACACCAAGCCGGATGCCATTTTCAATGTGCTGTTTGCCGCGGACCTGTCGCGTTTCGTGCGTGAAGGCAATACCCGAGGCTTGTTCCAGGGCCGACCCGTCGTGAGTCTGCTCACCGGGGAGCCGGAGTATCTTGACCCGCTGCGGGGCGAGACACCCAACGGCTGGATCGTCACCGGTTACCCCTGGTATGGCATCCAGACACCTGAACACAAGGCGTTTTTTCTGGCTTACCACGCCCGTTACAAGGACTATCCGCGTCTGGGTTCGGTGGTCGGCTACAGCACCATCGTGTCGTTGGCGGCCGGTATGCGCAAGGCGGGCGGCGCCGATACGGAAAAGCTGGTCGACGCGTTTGCAGGGTTGGATGTGGTCTCGCCGTTCGGCCCGATCACCTATCGCGCAATCGACCACCAGTCCACCATGGGGGCGTTTGTGGGTACGACCCGCAACGACAACGGCAAAGGCATCATGGTCGACTTTCGTTACGTCGATGGCGCCACGGTGCAGCCTTCCGATTCCGAGGTTCGCAAGCTGCGCCCGGCGCGGTGACGGTGTTGCGCCTGCAATCGTCGATCGGATCGGCCAGGTGAGCTTGCTCCCACAGGGCATGGCCGGACGGCGTCTGCTCGGCCCGCACTGAGGAAGGCAGGCAATGACGCTGTCCGCCTTGCTTGTGCAACTGCTCAATGGCCTGGCCAGCGCATCTTCGCTGTTTCTGGTGGCCAGTGGCCTTTCGCTGATCTTTGGTGTCACCCGGATCGTCAATTTCGCACATGGTTCGTTCTACATGCTGGGCCTGTACCTGGCATGGTCGCTGGTGGATCACCTCGGGACCGATGCTTGGTTCTGGCCAAGCCTGTTGCTGGCGGCCGCACTGATCGGCGTGCTGGGTGCAGTGGTCGAAATGCTGGTGCTCAGGCGCATCTACCGCGCGCCGGAGCTGTTCCAGTTGCTCGCGACCTTTGCGCTGGTACTGGTTTTCAAGGACGCGGCTCTGTGGTTGTGGGGCCCCGAAGACCTGCTCGGTCCGCGCGCACCCGGGCTCAGTGGTGCGGTGACCATCTTCAGCCATCTCTTTCCCAGCTACGACCTGTTTCTGATTGCGGCTGGGCCTCTGGTCTTTGCGCTGGTGTGGCTGTTGTTGCATCGCACCCATTGGGGCACCCTGGTTCGTGCGGCCACGCAGGACAGGACCATGTTATCGGCACTGGGCGTCAATCAGGCCTGGCTCTTTACCTCGGTATTTGCGTTGGGCTCGATGCTGGCCGGCCTGGGCGGAGCCTTGCAGCTGCCACGTGAGCCTGCCAGCCTGGGACTGGATATCACCACCATCGCTGATGCCTTCGTGGTGGTGGTGGTCGGTGGCTTGGGCTCCATTGGCGGCGCTTACCTGGCCGCCCTGGTGATTGGCGTGGTCAAGGCCTTGTGTGTCGGTTTGGGGACCGTGCAATGGTTGGGCTGGGAGATTTCTTTTTCCAGCCTGACATTGGTGGTGGAATTTCTCGTGATGGCCATCGTGCTGGTGGTGCGGCCCTGGGGCTTGCTGGGTCGCAAGCCCAGCATGGCGCGTGGCACCGGCCCACCGGAGGCGCCTTTGCCCCATCGCAAGGGGCCGATGCCTGCGTTGGTCGGGGTCGCTCTGGTGATGGCCCTGGTGGCCTTGCCGATGCTCACACGTGATTCGCCCTACACGACGGTGCTGGCCATCGACTTGCTCACGGCGGCGCTGTTTGCCGCCAGTCTGCATTTCATGATGGGGCCCGGTGGCATGGTGTCGTTCGGTCATGCGGCCTATTTCGGCCTGGGGGCGTATGGCGCTGCCTTGCTGATGTTGTCGTGGCATTGGCCGATGGAACTGTCGCTGCTCGCTGGCCCGATCGCTGCTGTGCTGGGCGCGATGGTTTTTGGCTGGTTCTGCGTGCGTTTGTCCGGCGTCTACCTGGCCATGCTCTCACTTGCCTTTGCGCAGATTGTCTGGTCTATCGTGTACCAATGGGACGCCGTCACCGGCGGCAGCAACGGCTTGACGGGTGTCTGGCCCGCCGAGTGGCTGGGTGACAAGCAGACCTATTACCACCTCACACTGGCCATGACCGTGGTTGCCGTGTTTTTCATGTGGCGCTGGATCCATGCGCCGTTTGGCCTGGCGCTGCGCGCTTCGCGTGACTCGGTGTTGCGTGCGCAGGCGATCGGCATTCCCGTCAAGACAGTGCAGTGGGTGGCGTTCGTCGTTGCCGGCGGCATGGCAGGCCTGGCCGGTGCGCTGTACGCCTTTTCCAAGGGCAGCATTTCGCCAGACAGCCTGGGCATCAACCGCTCCATCGACGCGCTGGTGATGGTATTGCTCGGTGGTGTGCAGACGCTGGCGGGCCCGCTTGTGGGAGCGGCTGGCTACACCTGGCTGCAAGACACTGTGGCGCGCAGTACCGATTATTGGCGCGCGCTGCTGGGCGGCATCATGCTGGTGCTGGTGCTGGTCTTGCCCGGTGGCATCGCGAGCATTGCGGCCATGTCGGCTGCCTGGCTGCGCGCACGGCGGGGTGTGCTGTGACACTGCTTGAAGTGTCAAACCTGGGCAAGTCGTTCGGTGGCAACCGCGCGGTGGATGACGCCAGTTTTTCGCTGGCCGAAGGGGAGTTGCTGGCGCTCATCGGACCCAATGGCGCTGGCAAATCGACGCTGTTCAACATGCTCAGTGGTCAGTTGTCCGCCGACCAGGGTTCGGTACGGCTCGATGGCCATGAGTTGCTGGGACGTTCGCCGCGTGCCATCTGCCACATGGGCGTGGGCCGCACCTTCCAGATTGCCGAGACCTTTGCCTCGCTCTCCGTGCTGGAAAACCTGCAGATGGCCTTGTTGTCGGCCGATCGCCAGGTGTTCCGGTTCTGGCGGCGCACAGCCAATTACCGGACGCAGGACGCGATGGACTTGCTGCGCGACGTCGGGGTGGACCATCTGTCCGCCGATGCGTGCGCCCATCTGTCCTATGGCGACATCAAGCGGGTGGAACTGGCGATGGCGATGGCGCATCGGCCACGCCTGCTGCTGATGGACGAGCCTACTGCCGGCATGGCACCGGCCGAACGGCATGCCCTGATGGCGTTGACCCGTCGGTGGGTCGACTCCCACGGCCTGTCGGTTCTGTTCACCGAACACAGCATGGACGTTGTCTTTTCATTTGCTGACCGCATCGTCGTACTGGCGCAGGGCAAGGTGATTGCCAACGGCAGTCCGCAGGCGGTGCGGCAGGACCGCTTGGTGCAGCAGGTGTATCTCGGCACAGGCAGCTCCTTCGAAGCTGCGCCCGGCAAGGAGGCTGCAACGTGAATCCGCCAGCCGATGACATCTTGCTAGACGCGCGCGCATTGTGCGGCTGGTACGGCGCCGCGCAGGTGTTGCGCGATGCGTACGTCACAGTCGGCCGCGGTCAGGTGGTGGCACTGATGGGCCGCAATGGCGCAGGCAAATCGACTTTGCTCAAATGCCTGATGGGCTTGCTGCCACGGCGCAGCGGTGTCATCCGTTTTCTCGGGCAGGACATCTCGGCAATGGAGCCTTACCAGGTGGCTCGCCTGGGGCTGGGTTACGTACCGGAAGACCGTCGCATCTTTACCGACCTGACGGTGGGTGAAAACCTCAACGTCGGTCGCCAGCCGCAGCGGCATTGGCCCGATGGGTCGGTGCTGCCACTCTGGACGCCGGACGCTCTGTTTCGCTTGTTCCCGAATCTGGCAGCGATGACGAACCGGAGTGCCTCCCATATGAGTGGGGGTGAACAACAGATGTTGACCTTGGCACGCACGATGATGGGCAACCCTTTTCTGGTGTTGCTCGATGAACCCTCCGAAGGCGTGTCACCGCTGATCGTCGAACAATTGATCCGTACCATCGGGGAGCTCAAACAGCACGGTGTCGGCATCCTGCTGTCGGAGCAAAACCTGTTTTTTGCGGAGCAGGTGGCCGACCATGCTTATGTGCTCGACCAGGGTCAGATCCGTTACCAGGGCACGATGCAGGCGTTGCTGGCCGACACGCAGGTCCGCCAGGACTACCTGGGCCTGTAGCCCGGGAGACCACGGTTCACGGCTCAGCGTTGGCGCGTCTTCATGACACGTTCCACTTCGCGTTTGCCTTCGCGGTCCTTGATCGTGTCACGCTTGTCGTGTTCGGCCTTGCCTTTGGCCAGCGCCACCTCGCACTTGACCTTGCCGGCTTTCCAGTGCAGGTTGATCGGCACCAACGTGTAACCTTTTTGCTCCACCTTGCCGGTCAGCCGCTTGATCTCTTCCTTATGCAACAGCAGCTTCTTGGTGCGCACCTTGTCCGGGCTGACATGGGTCGAAGCAGTGCCCAGCGGATTGATCTGGCAGCCGATCAGGAACAACTCGCCATCCCGGATGACCACGTAGCCGTCGGTCAACTGCACCTTGCCCGCGCGCAGCGATTTGACCTCCCAGCCTTCGAGCACCACGCCAGCCTCGAAACGTTCCTCGAAGAAATAGTTGTATGCGGCCTTCTTGTTGTCGGCGATACGGGAGGGCTTTTGCGCGGTGGTGTCGGATTTCTTGGCCATGGGTGCAAGATGGGGGTGGCTATGGTGCGAACAAGGCTTGTCTACAATCCTGCGCAGCCCTGCATTCTATGAAAACAGTCAACAAGTCGGTTTTGATCTGGTATCGCGCCGAAGAAATGTATTCTCTGGTCACGGATGTGGCCTCCTATCCGAAGTTTCTTCCCTGGTGTGATCATGCCAGCGTGCTTGAGATGCACGACGGCGGCATGACGGCCGAGATCGGCATTGCGATCGGCGGCGTGCGCCAGACCTTCACCACCCGCAACCAGCACACGCCAGCGCGTGCTGTCGACCTGAAATTGGTCAGGGGCCCGTTCTCGCAGCTCGAAGGCCATTGGCGCTTCTTGCCGTTGGCCGACGGCGCGCAACGCGCCTGCCGCGTCGAATTGGATCTGAATTACGGTTTCGACAACCTCACACTGGGCAAGGTGATCGGGCCGGTGTTCGATCGGATTGCGTCAAGCATGGTGGATGCTTTCGTCAAACGGGCGCAGCAGGTATATGGCAGCTGAGATGACCATCCAAATCACAGTGGCCTGGTCGCCGGGACCGCGTCAGGTGCGCGAGGAAACGCTGCGCCTGCCCGCTGGATCAACCGTGTTGCATGCCGTGCAGTCCTGCTCCGTGGCCAATCGGGGCGATGCATTGCCGCTGTCATGGGGCATGGGCATCTGGGGTCATAAGGTCGATGGCAGTCAGGTGCTGCAAGACGGCGATCGGCTGGAGCTGTGTCGACCCTTGCGTGTTGATCCCAAGGTGGCGCGACGGGCCCGGTTCGAGGCTCAGGGTGCACGAACGGCAGGTCTGTTTGCGCGTCGGCGTGCTGGGGCCAAAGCCGGATATTGACGGGTTCGGCCAGCCGCAGAGCAGAGTAGGTAGTGTCTGTGCGGTCTACTTGCAGTTTTGCTCGATCACCGTGCGGATTTTCTTCTCTTCCGCCGCGCGAGCCGCATCGTCGAGTATTTCCCGTTCGCCTTTGGCGTTGGTGATCGATACCCGAACGCCCGAATCCATCAGCGCCTGGCTCTTGCGCGCGTTCTCGCAGTTGGTGGCCTTGACCTGCGCCTTGGCTTGTTCATCCGCCTTCACCTTGGCTTGTGCCTCGGCCTCGGCCTTCGCCTTCCTGGCTTGCAGGTCCTTGTCGTTCTGACTCAGCACAAGTGTTGGTGTGTCGGCAGTCGCGCTGGCGGCTGCAGCAGGCGCAATGGCGGCGGATGGCGCCACTTGCAACGATGCCGACCCGGTCTTGCCGGGTTGCTTGAGTATGTTGCGCACCGGAATGTCGTGCGGCGGGGGCTGGTCGCTGAAAACCTTGTGGCCGCTTTTGTCCAGCCACTGCCATTGCGCATGCGCGCTGCCACCGGCCAGGCAAGCGGCCGCCACGAGAAAAGTCATGATCCGTCGCATGGGGCGCAGTGTACGCTGATGGAGTACTTTGGCAGTGTTGGAGGCCCTGGAAACGGTTTGGCCACGAGTACAATTCCCCATTTGGAGCTTTCACATGCGCCTGCTCGGCAAAGCGCTCACCTTCGACGACGTGTTGCTGGTGCCAGCGTTCTCCCAAGTCCTGCCCAAGGACGCCATACTTTCCACCTCGTTTTCACGCAATATCCGGCTCAATATACCGCTGGTGTCCGCTGCCATGGACACCGTCACGGAAGCCCGCCTGGCGATTGCGATTGCCCAGGAAGGCGGCATCGGCATCGTGCACAAGAACCTGTCCGCCAAGGAGCAGGCAGCCCAGGTAGCCAGGGTCAAGCGGTATGAATCCGGCGTGTTGCGCGACCCGGTCGTCATCACGCCTTCGCATACGGTGCGCCAGGTGATCGACCTGTCCGATCAACTGGGTGTGTCGGGTTTCCCGGTCTGTGATGGTGGCAAGGTGGTGGGCCTCGTGACCGGCCGCGACCTGCGCTTCGAGACCCGATACGACGCCCCGGTGAGTTCCATCATGACACCGCGCGAGCGGCTCGTGACCGTGCCCGACGGCACCACACTGGAAGAGGCCAAGGCCTTGCTCAACAAGTTCAAGATTGAGCGCTTGCTGGTGGTCAACGATGCCTTCGAGCTCAAGGGCCTGATCACAGTCAAAGACATCACCAAACAGACCATTTTTCCCAATGCTTCGCGCGATGC
>CAJDWO010000036.1_pt2 | contig 17528 bp, 12 predicted proteins | sample 7391601 | NCBI WGS metagenome assembly CAJDWO01 (sample SAMEA7055735, study PRJEB34461) | soil metagenome | biome: terrestrial ecosystem; feature: Peninsula; material: soil | place: Antarctica | collected 2016 | reverse complement strand
CGGATCGCACTCATCGAGACAAAAACCGCTGCGGTTGCTGCGGTGCATCACGGCACACTGTGCAGCCGCTGGTCAGTGCGCAACAGCTGCTCTGCCCCGCGGCGCTTGCGCTGCGCATCGTTGATCAAAATCTCCTGGCGCCGCAGGTCGGCCATAAGGTCGCGTTCGGACCGCCGGCTCTTGGCCAGGCAATCGTTGACCGCAAAACGCTGGTAACAAGCGATCTCCCGTTCCCGGAACTGAGCCTGGTATTGCGCACGCATCTGTGCGATCGACTCGCGTTGCTGGGCCTCACGCAAAGCCAGAGCACTTTCAGCATCGGTCTGCGCTGCCAGAGGGCAACTCAGGAACAACAGACACAACAAGGAAGCACGCAGTTTCATGTGAGTGAAGTATCAACCATCCGGCGCTCCTGCGCCATGAAGGCGTGGGTCTGCATTTCGCGCAGTCGCGAGACTGTCCGCACAAACTCGTGCGCCAGCGGACCTCCGATGTACAGGCACTGCGGCTCTACCTGTGCCGACAGGATCAGCTTGACCCGCCGGTCGTACAGCACGTCAACCAGCCAGGTGAAGCGACGGGCCTCGGATGCCATGCGTTGCGGCATCTTCGGCACGTCGCTGAGAAATACGGTGTGAAACTGGGTAGCGATCTCCAGGTAGTCGTTCTGTGAACGCGGACCACCACATAAAACCTTGAAATCGAACCACACCACCCCGCCGGCGCGCCGGCGCGCCGCAATCTGCCGGGCCTCGATCTGCAGCACCGGATCCTCGTCGCGGGTTTCTGCGAGATGTTCGAACGTTTGCGTCATCGCGGCATCGGCCTTCGGTCCGCTGGGTACGTGGTAGAAGGTCACGTCTTCAAGCGTGCCAAAGCGATAGTCGGTGCCCTCGCCTATAGCAACCACCTCCAGCTTCTCTTTCAGCAAGTCGATCGCCGGCAGAATGCGAGCGCGATTCAGGCCATTCGGATACAGGTCGTCGGGCTTGAAGTTCGAGGTGGTCACAAAACCGACGCCCTGGCGGAACAAGGCGTCGAGCAGGCGGTACAGGATCATCGCATCGGTAATGTCCGCGACATGAAACTCGTCGAAGCAGATCAGACGGTATTTGCGCGCCATCTGCCGTGCCAGTTTGTCCAGCGGGTTCACAGTGCCTTGCAACGTTGTGAGCTGGCGGTGCACCTCGCGCATGAACTCATGGAAATGCAGCCGGGTCTTGCGCTTCACGCCAACCGCGTTGTAGAAACAGTCCATCAGGAAACTCTTGCCCCGACCGACACCGCCATACATATATACGCCGCGCGGAACCTCCGGCCGGTGGATCAGCTTGCCGATGCGCCCCGAACGCCTGGCGAGGTAAACGGACCAGTCAGCGGCGCAACGCTCGAGTTGCTCGATAACTGCCAGTTGGCCCGGATCGCTGCGATATCCCCGTAGCGTCAGTTCGCGCTCGTAGGCCTCGCGCACCCCCGTCACGGACGCGCACCGATGCCGGCATGGAGTTCACCCACGGCAGTGATCAGAAATTCAGCGCTCGTTTGTCAACTGCCAATGCCGCTTCCTTGGTCGCCTCGCTGAGCGACGGATGCGCATGGCAGATGCGGGCGATGTCCTCGCTGCTGGCGCGAAACGCCATGGCCACGACACACTCTGCGATCAGCTCGCTGGCCATCGGGCCGACAATATGCACGCCCAGGATCTCGTCGCTGGTGGCATCGGCCAGCATCTTCACCATGCCGGTGGTGTCGCCCAGCGCACGCGCCCGGCCATTGGCAAGGAACGGAAAGCTGCCGCTGCGATACGCCCGACCAGCCTCCTTGAGCTGCTGTTCGGTTTGTCCGACCCAGGCGATTTCCGGGCTGGTATAGATCACCCAGGGGATCGTGTTGAAGTCGACATGGCCATGCTGACCGGCGAGTCGCTCGGCCACGGCCACACCCTCTTCCTCGGCCTTGTGCGCAAGCATCGGGCCGCGCACCACATCGCCCACCGCCCAGACGTTGGGCAAATTTGTCTTGCAGTCACCATCAACCGTGATCGCGCCTCGTTCGTCGAGCGCCAGTCCCACCACGTCGGCGCCGAGTCCTTCGGTGTTGGGCACACGCCCAATCGAGACGATCAGTTGGTCCACCGACAAGGTGTGGTTTGCCCCCTTGGCGTCGGTGTACGCCACCGTGACGCCTTTCTTGGTGGTCTTCACCACACCGACCTTCACGCCCAGCTCGATCTTGAGACCCTGCTTGACAAAGGCTTTGTACGCCTCCTTGGCGATCTGCTGATCCACCGCACCCAGGAAGGTCGGCATTCCCTCCAGGATCGTCACTTCTGCGCCGAGACGCCGCCACACCGAGCCCATTTCCAGGCCGATGACACCCGAGCCGATCAATCCCAGCCTGGCCGGAACGTCGCCAATACGCAAGGCGCCATCATTGGACAGGATCCGGTTCTCGTCAAAGTCCACCCCCGGCAACGCGCGCGCGGTGGAACCCGTGGCCACGATCACATGCCTGGCCAGCAGCTGCTCCTTCTTGGCTCCCGAGACCGTGATCTGGTAGCTGCCGTCCTTGGCACCGGCAAACGCGCCACGGCCATGGAAAAAGTCGACCTTGTTCTTCTTGAAAAGGTACAGGATGCCGTCGTTGTTCTGCTTCACGACGGTGTTCTTGCGGCCGAGCATCTTGCCGACATCGATTGACACACCCTTGATCCCGATACCGTGGTCTGCAAAATGCAGCCTTGCCTGTTCGTAGTTTTCGGACGACTGCAACAGCGCCTTGGACGGGATGCACCCCACGTTGGTACAGGTGCCGCCTGGCGCAGGGCCACCGTCGGCATTTTTCCACTCGTCGATACAGGCCACTTTCATGCCCAGCTGCGCCGCGCGGATCGCGGCAAGGTAGCCACCGGGACCGGCGCCGATGACCACCACGTCAAATTCTTGTGCCATGGTGATCCTCAGATGTCGAACAACAGGCGCGCCGGATCTTCCAGCGCTTCCTTCATGGCGACCAGCCCAAGCACGGCTTCACGGCCGTCGATGATGCGGTGGTCGTAACTCAACGCCAGGTAGTTGATCGGGCGAATGACCACGCTGCCGTTCTCCACCACGGCGCGTTCCCGGGTTGCATGCACCCCCAGGATTGCCGACTGGGGCGGATTGATGATGGGCGTCGACAACATCGAACCAAACACGCCGCCGTTGGAAATCGAGAAGGTGCCACCGGTCATCTCCTCGATGCCCAGCTTGCCGTCACGTGCCTTGGCACCGAATTCGGTGATCTTTTTCTCGATCTCGGCAAAGTTCATCTGATCCGCATTGCGCAGGATCGGTACCACCAGGCCGCGCGGCGAACCTACTGCGATACCGATGTCGAAATAGCCGTGGTAGACGATGTCGTTGCCATCGATGGACGCATTGATCACCGGGAACTTCTTGAGCGCATGCACCGCGGCCTTGACGAAGAAACTCATGAAGCCGATCTTGACACCATGCTCCTTCTCGAACTTCTCCTGGAAACGCTTGCGCATCTCCATCACCGGCGCCATGTTGACCTCGTTGAACGTGGTCAGGATCGCAGCCGAGGCTTGCGACTGCAACAGGCGTTCGGCAACCCGCGCGCGTAGACGGCTCATCGGCACGCGTTGCTCTGGTCGCTCGCCCAGGTTTGGCTGGGCCGCCGAAACCTGTGGCAGCAAGGTGGCCGCGCGCGGCACCACCTGTGCTACCGGCGCAGCAGCAGGCGTCGGTTTGGCCATGGCCGTGATCACGTCGCCCTTGGTGATGCGGCCATCCTTGCCGGTACCGGTGATGCTGGCCGGGTCGACCTTGTTGTCGGCCATGATCTTCTCGGCTGCAGGCATGGCACTGCGTGCAGGCGCACTGGCTGCCTGCGCCGGTGCAGCTTGTGCGGCCGCAGCCGGTTTGGTCGCGGCGAGTTTGGCTGCGGCCTCCTTCTGCGCACCCGCAACCGCACCGCCACTGGTATCGATATGCGCAATTACCTGTTCGGCAGCGACGGTGGCACCGTCGGGCTGCACCAGTTCAGACAACACGCCCGAAGAAGGCGCCGGTACCTCCAGCACGACCTTGTCGGTTTCGATTTCGATCAGAATCTCGTCAGCTGTGACGGTATCGCCGACGTTCTTCTTCCATTGCATCAGGGTGGCTTCTGCAACCGACTCGGATAACTGGGGTACCTTGACATCTACGATGGCCATTTTGTTCTTTCAGCTACGTACGGTGGAAATTCGACTGGAATGCCTGGTCGTCATTTGGTGAGGACAAAACCCTTGAGCTTGGAAAATGCACCGTCGACCAAGGCCTTTTGCTGGTTCTTGTGCAGATGCGAATAACCTACTGCCGGCGATGCTGACGAGGCGCGCCCCGAGTAACCGAGCCGCTGCCCCTCCTGCATGTTTTCATGGATGTAATGCTGCACGAAGAACCAGGCGCCCTGATTCTGCGGTTCGTCCTGGCACCAGACGATTTCAGTCGCATTAGGGTATTTGCGCAACTCGGCGGAGAACGCCTTGTGCGGAAACGGATAAAGCTGCTCAACGCGAATGATCGCGGCATCCTCGCTGCCGCGGTCCTCGCGTTTGCGCACCAGGTCGTAATACACCTTGCCGCTACAGGCGATCACACGCTTGACCCTGTCACCGTGGAGATCACCGTTATCCGGAATCACTGTCTGGAAGCTGCCGTGTGTGAACTCGGACAGCGGTGAGGCCGCATCCTTGGCCCGCAGCAGCGACTTGGGCGTCATGATGATCAGCGGCTTGCGCAGGTTGCGCACCATCTGCCGGCGCAAGACGTGGAAGATCTGGCTCGCCGTGGTCGGCTGTACGACCTGCATGTTGGTGTCGGCACTGAGCTGCATGAAACGCTCCAGCCGCGCCGAGCTGTGCTCCGGTCCCTGCCCTTCGTAGCCGTGCGGCAACATGAGTGTGATGCCGTTGATCCGACCCCACTTGACCTCGCCCGAGGCGATGAACTGGTCGATGACAACCTGCGCGCCGTTGGCGAAGTCGCCGAACTGCGCCTCCCAGATCACCAGCGTATTCGGGTCGTTGGAGGCATAACCGTATTCAAACGCCAGCACCGCCTGCTCAGACAGGATGGAGTCGATGACGACAAACGGCGCTTGCCCCGCAACGACGTTTTGCAGTGGCGTATACGTGCCTTCGTCGAACTTTTCACGGTTCTGGTCGTGGACCACCGCATGGCGGTGCGTGAATGTGCCGCGGCCGCAATCCTCGCCGCTCAGACGCACCGGATAACCGCTGGCCACCAGCGACGCAAACGCCATGTGTTCGCCCATGCCCCAGTCCACCGGCAACTCGCCCCGGCCCATGGCAGCGCGATCCGCATACACCTTCTTCAACAACGGGTGTGGCGCGATCGAATCGGGAATCGTGGTGATCCGTTCGGCCAACCGGCTCCACTCGGCCAGCGGAACAGCAGTGTCGCCGGCATCGGTCCACTTCTTGTTCAGGTACGGTGTCCAGTCGACGGCGTACTTGCTCTTGAAATTGGTCAGCACCGGGTCGAAGGTATTTTTGCCCGCGTCCAGCGCGGCCCGGGTCGCCTTGACCATCTCGTCACCCAGGTCGGCATCGAAGCCTTGCGCCGCCAGTTTGTCGGCATAGAGCTTGCGGGTACCCGGATGTTGTGCGATCTTGCGATACATCAATGGCTGGGTCAGCGCCGGCGTGTCCTGCTCGTTGTGGCCGAGCTTGCGGAAGCAGATGATGTCGACCACCACGTCCTTGCAGAACTCCATGCGGAAATCCAGCGCCATCTGGGTGGCCAGCACCACGGCCTCGGGATCGTCACCGTTCACGTGCAATACCGGTGCGTCGATCATCTTCACAACGTCCGTGCAATACAGCGTTGAACGGCTGTCGCGCGGGTCGCTGGTCGTGAAACCGATCTGGTTGTTGATGACGATATGCACCGTGCCACCAGTGGAATAACCACGGGTTTGTGCCAGCGCCAGGGTCTCCATCACCACACCCTGGCCGGCAAAGGCGGCATCACCGTGGACCAGCACCGGCAATACCTGCTTGCCCAGCGGATCCTGACGCCGATCCATGCGGGCGCGCACCGACCCTTCGACCACCGGATTGACGATCTCCAGGTGCGACGGATTAAAGGCCAAGGTCAGGTGCACCGGGCCGCCAGGGGTCGACACATCGGAGCTGAAACCCTGGTGGTACTTGACGTCGCCGCTGGTGAGGTCTTCCGGCGCCGTGTGGTCGAACTCGGCAAACAACATGGACGGCAACTTGCCCAGCGAATTGACCAGCACGTTGAGGCGCCCGCGGTGCGCCATGCCGATCACGATCTCCTGTATGCCGATTGCGCCACCACGCTGGATCAGTTCGTCCATCGCGTTGATGAAACTCTCGCCGCCTTCGAGCGAAAAACGTTTCTGCCCCACGTATTTGGTATGCAGGAAACGTTCGAGGCCTTCAGCCGCAGTCAGACGGTCGAGGATATGGCGTTTCTTGTCAGCGTCGAAATTGGGATTGGCGCGGGTGGACTCGAGTTTTTGTTGCCACCAGCGCTTCTGCGCCTGGTCGGTCATGAACATGTATTCGGCGCCGATGCTGCCGCAGTAGGTCTCGAACAATGTATTGTGCAAGTCGCGCAAACTCATCGTCTCCTTGCCGAAGAAGGTGTTGCTGATGTTGAACACCACTTCCTGGTCTGCATCGGAGAAGTCGTAGAAAGACAGTTCGAGCTCGGGGATGTGCTCACGTTCGCGCCGCTTGAGCGGGTCCAGATCGGCCCAGCGTGCACCGACATTGCGGTACGCGGCAATCAGCTGCTGCACAGCGACGCGTTTGCGTGCCATCTCCTGGTTGCCGCTGCCGTACACCACCCGGGTACCGCCCATCTTGGCCCGCTCGGCAAACGCATTGATGACCGGTTGGTGCGCCACATCCTTGGCATTGCTGCCGTCCGTCGCAGGCACATGTTGCAGCGCATCAAAGTAGTCACGCCAGGACTCGGGAACGCTGGCCGGATTGGCCAGGTAGTTCTCGTACATCTGCTCCACATACGGCGCATTGCCGCCGAACAGGTAGGTATTGGACTGATAGGCCTGGTAGACGGAGGGCGACGTGGGCGCGCCGGAAGGGTTCTGACTCATGGTTCGCTGTACTCCGTTTCCCTTGGGGAAACATTTGTCGGTCTCATCGTTTGACTAACCTTCCGCGGCACGGCTGAACCGGATGGCGGATGCGACTGTGGCTTGGGAAGGGCCTGTTGACCCGTTGATTGTGCCACCGATGTGAGGCGGCCCTGGCAAGCCCGGGTCGATGATGCGGATCGGGCATTGCGCTTGAATACGATGTGAGAAGACCCGTCAACGCGCCGATTCCGATTGCCCGGGCACTGCGTGCAGGCCGCTGCAGGATCGGCCAGCGGCTTCAGCTCTCGATGAGATCGCGGATCTGCTGCAACGCGGCCGGGTCTTCCATCATCGTCAGGTCACCCGCGTCGCGGCCTTCACACACCGCGACGATGGCGCGGCGGAGCAACTTGCCGCTGCGCGTTTTTGGCAAGGTCGTGACAAACCGGACTCGCGACGGACGCGCCACGGCGCCAAGATCCTTATCGACCAGTTGCATGACCTCACCCTCCAGGCGCAGGCGGGCCGCGTCGTCGCTCAACAGGTTGGCGTCCTTGACGATGGCAAACGCCATCGCCGTCTGCCCTTTAAGTGCATCGGCCACACCGACCACCGCGACCTCGGAAATGTTTGGGTGCGCCGAGATGCTCTCCTCAATCTCGCGTGTGCCAAGGCGGTGGCCCGCGACATTGATCACGTCATCGGTACGCCCCAGGATGAAGTAGTAGCCCTCTTCGTCGCGGATGCCCCAATCGAAGGTGCTGTAGATCAGCCTGCCCGGAATACTCTTCCAATAGGTATCGATGAAACGCTGGTCGTCCTGCCAGACCGTCTGCATGCACCCGGGCGGCAATGGGCCTTCGATGGCCACAACCCCCTTTTTGCCGGCACCAACCAGTTCCTCGCCGGTGCTCTCGTCGATCAGTTTGACTTCGTAGCCGTAGATTGCCTTGCCGGGACTTCCGAATTTGCTCGACGCGGGCTCAATCCCGTTGGCTAATCCGAGGATCGGCCAACCGGTTTCGGTTTGCCAGTAATTGTCGATGATCGGTTTATTCAAGCTGGTGGCGATCCACTGCGCCGTAGGCTCGTCCAGCGGTTCTCCGGCCAGAAACAAGGCTCGCAGCGATGAGAGGTCGTAACGGGTCAGGAACGCCGGATCCTGCTTCTTCAGCACCCGTATCGCGGTCGGTGCGCTGAACATGACCGTGACCTTGTATTTTTCGACCAGGCTCCACCAGATACCACCGTCGGGCCGTGTCGGCAGGCCCTCGTACAGAATCGTTCCCATGCCGGCGATCAGCGGCCCGTAAACGATGTAGCTGTGTCCGACGACCCAGCCGATATCACTGGTTGCCAGATAGTTCTCGCCGGCATTCCCGCAGAAGATGTGTTTCATGCTGGCAGCCAGCGCCACTGCATAGCCACCAGTGTCGCGCTGCACCCCCTTGGGCGTGCCCGTCGTGCCGCTGGTATACAAAATGTAACTCGGGTGGCTCGCCTCCACCCATTCGCACGGAACCTGAACGTCGAAGTGACGTTCGCGCAGTGCCCCCCAAAGATGGTCGCGCCCGCTGTCGAGCGTCATCGGCGACAACTGCCGGTCAACCAGCAACACGGCATCCGGCTTGTGGCTGGACAGGCGAATTGCTTCGTCAAGCAGCGGCTTGTAGGCGACCACCTTGCCAGCGCGCGAACCGCCATCGGCGCTGACCACCAACACGGGCTCGGCGTCGACGATGCGGGAGGCCAATGCGCCCGACGCGAAGCCGCCGAACACGACACAATGAATCGCGCCAATCCGTGCGCTGGCCAGCATCGCAAACGCCGCTTCGGCAATCATCGGCATGTAGATCAGCACCCGGTCTCCCTTGCGCACGCCCAGTGCCTGCATGCTGGCAGCCATGCGTTGCACCTCCCGGTGCAGTTCGGCAAAGCTGTATGTCCGTTCCTCACCGGTCTCGGTGGATACGGCAATCAATGCGGGCTGCGATGCGCGCGCCGCCAGATGGCGGTCCACCGCGTTGTGGCACAGGTTTATTGTGCCGCCGAGAAACCAGCGCGCAAAGGGCGGATCGCTGTAATCGCAGACCTGCGTCGCGGGGGTCTGCCAATCCACCAGGGCCGCCTGCTCGGCCCAGAAAGCATCACGGTCCTGGATGGAACGCTGATAGAAATTGGCATACGAGGTCATGGAAAAGCTCCTGCATGTTCTGATGTTCCGGCTTGACGATTGTCACCGCACAGCTTGCTGCAGCCTGACGTAGCCACGCCTGGCCTTCCGTCACTTTACCGCTACGGTCGGAAACATGGATATCGGGCCAACGCAGGCAACCTTGCCAGCATGGCAATTCTCGCGGCAATAGGGCTACAACAGCATCGCCGAACCACCGGCCGTGTCAGCAGCGTTGGCCCGTAGCTGGTCCGAGCCGTCCTGTGTGCGCGGCGCCGATGGCCAGTCGTGTGCCGCCACCACGAATTCGCACAGGCATACCAGTGGCCAGAATTTCCCCTTGATCCGTCACGCGCCGGTGCGCACGACGACCCGACCCCGCACCTGCCCCTCCATCAATTCCTGCGCCTTGGCGATCGCGCCGCCAAGTGTGATTTCATCGATCATCGTCTCAAGCAGCGCGGGATCAAGGTCACACGCGAGCCGTTCCCATGCCCGCTGGCGACGCGCCAAGGGCGCCATCACCGAGTCGACGCCGGCCAGGGTCACACCACGCAGGATGAAGGGCAGCACCGAGGTGGGCAGGTCGGTGCCTTGGGCCAGGCCGCAGGCGGCGACGACACCGCCATAGCGGGTTTGCGCAATCGCGTTGGCCAAGGTGTGTGAACCGACCGCATCGACGACACCGGCCCAGCGTTCTTTCTGAAACGGTTTGCCTGCCACCGACAACTTCTCGCGCGGCAACACCGATGCGGCCCCCAACCGCGTGAGGTAGGCCTGTTCGGCTGCCTTGCCGGTGGCAGCGACGACCGTGTAACCCAGGCGACCCAGCAGGGCCACGGCAACACTGCCCACGCCGCCGGTGGCGCCAGTGACCAGAATCTCGCCCGACGACGGCACCACGCCGTGGTCTTCCAGTGCCAGCACACACAACATCGCGGTATAGCCGGCAGTACCGATCGCCATTGCCTGACGCGTGGTGAACACGGCTGGCAGACGTACCAGCCAGTCGCCCTGGAGCCGCGCCTTCTCGGCCAGGCAACCCCAATGGGTCTCGCCGACGCCCCAACCGTTATGCACGAACCGGTCACCGGCCTTCCAAGCCGCATGGGTCGATTCGACCACGGTGCCGGCGCCATCTATGCCGGCCACCATCGGCCACTGGCGCACCACCGGCGAACGGTTGGTGATGGCCAGAGCATCCTTGTAGTTCAGCGTTGAATACTCCACCCGGACGGTGACATCGCCGGCAGGTAGTTCGGCCTCGTCCAGTGTCGCCAGGCGTGCGATGAACCCGTCGGAATTGGTCAGATGGATGGCGTTGAACATGGCGGTCTCCTGTGCAGTGCGAATGATTGGCAGGCTGCCGCGATGGCGGACATCGGCCTGCGCAGTGATGGCCCTCACCCTGGCCGTTGGTGATGGTAGCGCATGGATAGGGACCTCCCGTGTCTCGAAAATCATGAACTCAATGAAATCAAGCACTTGGGCGCTGAAAATACTTGACAGCCTGGCTGCGGGTCGTATTGGCCCTGGCCTGTGCCCTCTTGCTGGTCCAAACGGCCCATGCCGGTCCCACGCCAGCCAATACCGACGACATCGACAAACTGTTGATGGAGCGCGGACTGATACGGCATATCAGCCAGGCCGGACAGACGGCAAGTGAAAAAGCGTCAGAACTGGTCATCAGCGCCATGGGTTTCCTCGGAGTTCCCTACAAACGCGGTGGCACTTCGTCCGATACAGGCTTTGATTGCAGCGGCTTCGTGCGCGCCATGTATCAGCAGACCATCGGACTGATGCTGCCACGCACCGCCGATCAGCAAGCTGCGGCAACGCAAAAAATCGACAAGAGTGAACTCAAGCCCGGTGACCTCGTGTTTTTCAACACGCTGCGCCGCGCCTTCAGCCATGTCGGCATCTATGTGGGTGACAACAAGTTCATCCACGCGCCCAGGCCGGGCGCACAGGTGCGGGTCGAGGACATGCGGATCGGGTATTGGCGCGCACGGTTCGACGGTGCACGCCGGGTCGAGACCGATATCGGCCAGCCCTGACGACGCGCCAGCCTCCAGGCTACACCCTGCGGGGTTGATCAGTGCCGGGCACGGAGGCGCGTTTGTCCCGGATCATCCGCGCGGCCTGCACTACGCCTAGCACTGCGCGCACCACGACATCGGGCCTATCCATGTGCAGGTTATGGCCGGCATCCCCGACCACCTTGATACGGCCGAGTGAGGACATCGTCGCCATCTTGCGCTGACTGGCCTCCCACACCTTGCCCAGCGACTTCGGCCAGCGGCTGGTGGCCTGGCTTTGCGTCAATACGATCAGCGGCACGTCAGGAAAACTACCAGCGCGACGCGCCTGCTTGAGCGTGAGCGGCGCGGCCAATACCTCGGCACGGGGAACCGGAGGCAGCATGTTCAGAAACGCCTCTGGCGGCTGATACAACAGGCGATGCACGCCGACCTGGCGACAGCGCTGGGTGAACTGCTCATGCCGGGCATCCACCAGCACGACACCGGCCACCTCGTTCGGCCAGGTCTTGGCAAACAACTTGACCATGGTACCGCCCAGCGAGTGCCCGACCAACACATAAGGCGGGGCGATACCCTCCGTACGCAACATCTCACGCAGTTCCAGCACGATCTGCAGACCGTCGCGCGGCAACTCGGAAACCTCACTTTGTCCGTAGCCAGCGCGGTCATACGCGACCGCCTGGGTGATCTCGGACACCTGATTGAATACCGGAGCCCAGTTGCGTTTTCCCTGGCCGATACCCGACTCGAACACCACGGTCGGGCTACCCGAACCCGCCACCACCAGCGACCGTATGCCAAAGGTCGTTGTGGAAAATCGTGCGTGTGGCAATTTGTCATCAGGGATGCCCGAACGTCGAAGGAGTTGCAGCAGAGACGGTAGGCCGCGCAATGTGCTGATCAACCTGGGCTTGTGCGTCGCGGGTTTGTCGGCAGCAGGCGCGGTTGCACTTTGCCCCTTTGCGCGACGGGTTTTGCTGACCGCGGGTCGCGCGCGCGCATCTCCCGATCCGGATTCGTCCGGGTTGCGGCTCACGACACACACTCCTGACTGCGCCAGTAGCACGGCGCATCACGAACCATCAACATTTCTGCACACATTCCCGTATCAGGACACGCAGGCCCCGGTTGCATGAGCAGGGCTGGTGGTAGACCAGCATCATCCGGCGGAGTCAACGCCGCGCCGGCGGCAGATCGGTGCAACTGCCGTTCGCCATCTCCGCCGCCATACCGATACTCTCGCCGAGCGTGGGGTGCGGATGGATCGTCTTGCCGATATCGACGGCATCGGCACCCATCTCGATGGCCAGGGCAATTTCACCAATCATGTCGCCGGCATGGGTACCGACAATGGCACCACCCAGGATACGGCCATGACCATGGGCCTCGGGTGCATCATCGAACAGCAGCTTGGTGAACCCTTCATCGCGACCATTGGCAATTGCCCGACCGGACGCCGCCCACGGAAACAAGCCCTTCTTGACCCGGATGCCTTGTGCTTTGGCCTGGTCTTCGGTCAGTCCGACCCAGGCCACCTCCGGATCGGTGTATGCCACGCTGGGCACTACCCGCGCATCAAAAGCCGCACGGGCCAGTTCCCGATTGCCCTGCTGTTCGCCGGCGATCACCTCGGCTGCGACATGGGCCTCATGGGTCGCCTTGTGCGCCAGCATCGGCTGACCGACGATGTCGCCGATGGCAAAGATATGCGGCACATTGGTGCGCATCTGCGTATCGACGGATATAAATCCACGCTCGGATACCGCAACACCCGCCTTCTCGGCGGCGATCTTGTGGCCGTTGGGCGCGCGACCGACTGCCTGCAACACCAGGTCGTAGATCTGCGGCGGTGGCGCCTTGCCACCATCCTGTGATGCAGCAAAGGTCACCTCGATACCTGCGTCGGTCGCCTTGGCCGCCACGGTCTTGGTACTCAGCATGATGTTGTCGAAACGCGGGGCGTTCATCTTCTGCCAGACCTTGACCAGGTCGCGGTCTGCACCCTGCATCAGTCCATCGAGCATCTCCACCACGTCCAGGCGTGCGCCCAGGCTGCTGTAGACGGTGCCCATCTCCAGGCCGATGATGCCGCCACCCAGGATCAACATGCGCTTGGGAATCTGGCGCAAGGCGAGCGCGCCGGTTGAGTCCACGACCCGCGGGTCGTCAGGCATGAAGGGCAGCCGCACCGCCTGCGAACCGGCGGCAATGATGCAATGCCGAAAACCGATGGTCTGGGCCTTTCCGGTCTTGGCCTGGCCATCTCCGGTGGTCTCCTTGACCACGACGTGGTGAGGTCCAGCGAATGCGCCGTAACCCCGCACCGTCGTGACCTTGCGCATCTTCGCCATGGCCGCGAGGCCTGTCGTGAGTTTGCCGACCACCTTGTCCTTGTGCGCGCGCAATTTGTCGACGTCCAGCAGCGGTTCCGGATAGCTGACACCCAGATCGGCGAAATGACGCACCTCGTCCATCACGGAGGCCACATGCAACAAGGCTTTGGACGGAATGCAGCCCACGTTCAGGCAGACGCCGCCCAGGGCCGCATAACGTTCGACCAGCACCACCTTCAGCCCAAGGTCGGCGGCGCGGAATGCGGCTGAATAGCCGCCCGGGCCGGCGCCCAGCACCAGCACATCACAATCGATGTCTGCCTTGCCGGCGAACGCCGGCGCCGCCACCGGACTTGCCGCTGCGGCCGCTGGCACCTCGGCCTTGGCCGGCGCTGCGCCGGCAACCGGCTGCGTTTGGTTGACGGGTTCGGGTGCGGCGGCCGGCGCCGCGGCATCCAGCAGCAGGATCACCGAACCTTCAGTGACCTTGTCGCCCAGCTTGACCTTGAGCCCTTGAACGACACCGCCATGCGATGCCGGGATCTCCATCGACGCCTTGTCACTCTCGACTGTGATCAAGGACTGCTCCGGCGCGATCGTGTCCCCGGGCTTGACCATCAACTCGATCACGGTGACTTCGTCGAAGTCACCAATGTCCGGAACCTTGATCTCCATCTGCGCCATGTGAACGACCCCCTCGTTATTCGTTTGTCTGTCTGTCATCGGCCGGCACGCCATGCCGCCGCGCATCCTGCCCTAAAGCAGCACTCTGCGGAAATCCCCCAGAATCTGGCCGAGGTAGACGTTGAAACGGGCGGCACCCGCGCCATCAATGACCCGGTGATCCCAGCTGAGCGACAACGGCAGCATCAGCCGCGGCGCAAACGCCTTGCCATCCCATACCGGTTCCATGACCGAGCGGCAGACACCCAGGATCGCGACTTCCGGCGCATTGATGATGGGAGTGAAATACCGTCCACCGATGCCGCCCAGCGACGAGATCGTGAAACTGGCGCCGGACATCTCGCTGGGGCTGAGTTTGCCGTCGCGCGCCTTCTTCGCCAACTCGCCCATCTCCTGAGAGATCTGCATGATGCCTTTTGTGTCGGCATCCTTGATCACCGGCACCATCAGGCCATTGGACGTGTCAGCTGCGAAACCGATGTGGTAATACTGCTTGTAGACCAGCTCGTCGCCGTCGATCGAGGCATTGAACTCGGGGAATTTGCGCAACGCCGCCACGCAGGCCTTGATCAGGAATGCGAGCATCGTCACCTTGATGCCGGAGCCCTCGTTCTCCTTGTTGGTCGCTATACGGAACGCCTCCAGAGCGGTGATGTCGGCATCGTCGTGGTTGGTGACATGCGGAATCATGACCCAATTGCGATGCAGATTGGCGCCACTGATCTTCCTGATGCGCGATATGTCCTTGCGCTCGGTCGGACCAAACTTGCTGAAGTCCAGATTCGGCCACGCAAGCAATCCCAATGCCGCACTACCGTCCGAACCGCCGGCAGCACCCGCCTTTGCCGCTGCGGTGCGGGTCTGGCTGGCGCCACTCATCACGGCGCGGGTAAAGGCCTGCACATCTTCGGCAGTGATGCGGCCCTTGGGGCCATTGCCCTTGACCTCGTCCAGCGGCACGCCCATTTCTCGGGCCAGTTTGCGAATCGACGGCGAGGCATGTGGCAATCCCGGGCGCACTGGCGCTGCAGGATCGTGTGGTGCAGCAGGCGGGGCGGCAGTCGCTGCTGCCGGTGGCGTCTTCTCTGCCGGCGCTTCAGCTTTTGCTGGCACAGCAGCAGCCTGGGCGGCGGCGGCCGGCTTTTCCACCGCAGCGGAGCGCGCGGGGGCAACGGAAGCTGCGCCGCCGGAGGCCTGAACCACCACGAGCAGGTCGCCAATATTGAGCTTGTCGCCCAGCTTGACCGCGATCTCCTTGACCACACCGGCCGCGCTGGAAGGAATTTCCATCGACGCCTTGTCCGACTCCACGGTCACCAGGGATTGTTCGACCTTGACCGCATCGCCGACCTTGACCAGCACCTCGATGACTGCAACATCCTTGAAATCGCCGATGTCGGGCACCATGACGTTGACCGGTCCTGCGCTGGCCACGGGTGCAGGCTCCGCTGTATCCGTATCCGTATCCGTAGCCGTGGCGGCCGGGGCAGCGTCTGCCTTGGGTACGTCGGCCTGGGCTGGCGAGGGCGTAGTCGGCTTTTGTGCCACCGCGGCGCCGCTCTCCAGGCGCGCGATCACCACCCCTTCCTTGACCTTGTCCCCGAGCTTGACCAGGAGTTCCTTGATCTCACCGGCATCACTCGACGGAATCTCCATCGACGCCTTGTCCGACTCGACCGTGATCAGCGACTGTTCGGTCTTGACGGTGTCACCGACCTTGACGAGCAATTCGATCACCGCGACCTCATCGAAGTCTCCGATGTCGGGCACCTTAATGTCTATCAAAGCCATGTTTCTGCCTCCTGATTTTGTTGTGGACGCGCTGCCACTGTCACCGGCCGAACGTTGTTCCACCAGCGGGATCGACCATCAAGCGTACAACGGGTTGACTCTGTCCACGTCGATACCGTACTGCTTGATCGCCTCGACGACCTTGGCAACCGGCACCGTACCTTCCTCGCTCAGCGCCTTGAGGGCCGCCAGCACGATGAAGTGGCGATCGATTTCGAAGTGCGCGCGCAGCTTGCTGCGGAAGTCGCTGCGACCGAAACCATCGGTGCCCAGTACCTTGTAAACCCGCCCCTGGGGCAGAAACGGGCGAATCTGCTCGGCATAGGCTTTCATGTAGTCAGTGGAGGCAACCACCGGACCCGCATGTTTCTCCAGTTGCTGAGTCACAAAAGGCACGCGGGCCGGGCCATCGGGATGGAGCAGGTTGTGGCGTTCGCAATCTTGTCCTTCGCGTCCCATCTCGGTGAAACTCGGGCAGCTCCAGACGTCGGCAGCAATGTCCCAGTCCTTCTCCAGCAGTTCCTGCGCCGCGATCGACTCGCGCAGGATCGATCCCGAACCGAGCAACTGCACGCGTGTTGTCTTCTTGGAACCCGGTTTGCACAGATACATGCCCTTGATGATCTGCTCCTCGGTACCGGGTTGCAGGCCCGGCATCGGGTAGTTCTCGTTGAGCAGGGTGATGTAGTAGAAGACGTTGTCCTGTTGTTCCACCATGCGCTTGAGGCCATGGTGCAGGATCACGCCGATCTCATGCGCGAAGGTCGGGTCATAACTGAGGCAGTTGGGAATCGTGCTGGCCAGGATATGGCTGTGGCCGTCCTCGTGTTGCAAGCCTTCGCCGTTGAGTGTCGTACGGCCCGAAGTGCCACCGAGCAGGAAGCCGCGCGCCTGCATGTCACCCGCGGCCCAGGCCAGATCGCCAACACGCTGGAAACCGAACATCGAGTAGTAGACGTAGAACGGAATCATGATCCGGTTGTTGGTCGAATACGAGGTCGATGCAGCGATCCAGCTGCACATGCCGCCGGGCTCGTTGATGCCTTCCTGAAGGATCTGGCCTGCCTTGTCCTCTCTGTAATACATGACCTGGTCCTTGTCGACCGGGGTGTATTTCTGTCCTTGCGGGTTGTAGATGCCAATCTGGCGGAACAAGCCCTCCATGCCGAAAGTTCGCGCCTCGTCGACCAGGATCGGAACCACCCGCGGGCCGAGCACCTTGTCACGCAACAGTTGGGTCAGGAACCGAACAAACGCCTGCGTCGTGCTGATCTCGCGTCCTTCCGCCGTAGCGTCGGTGACCGCCTTGAAGGTCTCGATCGGCGGGATCTCGAATGTCTCGTCTGCCTTCGCGCGCCGCTT
>CAJDWO010000018.1_pt1 | contig 17596 bp, 15 predicted proteins | sample 7391601 | NCBI WGS metagenome assembly CAJDWO01 (sample SAMEA7055735, study PRJEB34461) | soil metagenome | biome: terrestrial ecosystem; feature: Peninsula; material: soil | place: Antarctica | collected 2016 | reverse complement strand
ATGTCTCTCCTCGCGCACGAGACAATGACCACCATGCAATCGTTTTGTTGTCCTGTTGCCCGCTGGCGCTGGCAAGCGGCGTTGGTCGTGGTCGCCGCGCTAGCCACTGGCTGCGCGACACCGCCGTCCACACCTTCCACAACGCCAGCAGCTGTGCCGCCCGTCGTCAGCCAAGAGGCACCTCCTGCGCAAGCGCCTGCGGCTGCGGCCGCACCGGTGCCGGTGCCGGTGGAACAAGCTTTCGCCGCATGGGTCCACGACTTTCGCACCAGCGCGGGTGCTGCCGGCATCGACGAGACCACCCTGCAACACGCGTTTTCCGACGTGCAGTATCTGCCCGGGGTGGTCGAACGCGATCGATCCCAGGCCGAGTTCACGCGCACCGTGTGGGCGTACCTCGACGCCACCGTGACACCTGCACGCATCGCACTCGGTCAGCAGCGCCTATTCGAGGTGCAGGCGCAGGCCGACGCGGCCAACGCTCGGTATGGTGTGCCGGCACCGATCCTGCTGGCGATCTGGGGCATGGAGAGCAACTACGGTAGCAACTACGGATCCACGCCTGCCATCGATGCGCTGTCTACGCTGGGCTTCGACGGCCGGCGCGCGGCCTGGGCGCGGCGCGAGCTGCTGGCCGCCTTGCGCATCCTGCAAAGCGGTGATATCGACCGCGACCACATGATCGGTTCCTGGGCCGGCGCGATGGGCCAGACCCAGTTCCTGCCGTCGAACTTCCTGGCCTACGCGGTGGATGCCGACGGTGACGGCCGGCGCGACATCTGGGGCAGCATGGCCGACGTGTTGGCATCGACGGCAAATTTCCTCGCCCGCTCCGGCTGGCGTGCGGGCCAACCATGGGGATGCGAGGTACAGCTGCCACCCGGTTTCGATGTCGGTCGCGCCGACCTCGACACGCGACAGGCCAGCGCGGCCTGGGCTGCCGAGGGTGTTCGCAGTGTTGACGGAACGCGTTTGCCTGAGCTGCCGGAAAGCGCGGTCTGGCTTCCGGCTGGCGCAGGTGGGCCTGCGTTCCTGGTCGGGCCGAATTTCCGCACCATCCTGCGCTACAACAACGCGACCAGTTACGCGCTCGCGGTCGGCCTGTTGGCGCAGCAGTTGGCCGGAGGGCCAGGTGTGCAGGCACCCTGGCCGCGCGATCTGCAGCCACTCTCGGGCAGCCAGATTCAGGCGCTGCAAATGGCGCTGAACAACCGCGGTTTTGCCAGTGGCACGCCCGATGGCCTGATCGGGCCGGCCACGCGCGCCGCCGTACGTGCGTACCAGCGCAGCCTGGAGCTGCCGGCCGACGGTTATCCGAGGATGGAGCTGCTACAACAGCTCCAACAGTCGCCGTGAGAGACACGGCGGGTGCTCGTACTTTGCCAGACCCGCTGCGACATTGACCCTGATGTAAGGACAGGAATGGCAATCCGACCAACAATCGGTTGAAGTTCCTGGGTGCAGTGCCCAGTTGAAACACGCAGCAAGCCGGACTTGCGGCATCACGAGGAGGACGATCACGAAATGACCCAGTACAGCAAATCACCAGACGTAATTGCACAGCTCACACCCGAGCAATTCCGCGTCACCCAGCAAAGCGGCACCGAACGGCCGGGCACCGGCGAGTACCTGGACAACCACGAACCGGGGATCTATGTCGATGTCGTGTCGGGAGAACCGCTGTTTGCATCGAGCGACAAGTTCGAATCGGGCTGCGGCTGGCCGAGTTTCACCAAACCAATCGTGCCAGCCTACGTCCAGGAGTTACGTGACGCGACCCTTGGCATGGTGCGTACCGAGGTGCGTTCCACCCATGGCGACAGCCATCTGGGCCATGTGTTTACCGATGGGCCGCGCGACCGGGGCGGGTTGCGCTACTGCATCAATTCGGCGTCGCTGCGTTTCGTGCACCGCAACGAGATGCAGGCGCAAGGGTATGGCGACTATCTGAATCAGGTCGAGGAGCACTGAAATGGAAAACACGGAGCGCGCAGTTCTGGCCGGGGGTTGTTTCTGGGGTATGCAGGACCTGATCCGCAACATGCCCGGCGTGTTGTCCACGCGGGTCGGCTACACCGGCGGCGATGTGTCCAACGCCAGCTACCGCAACCATGGCACCCACGCTGAAGGCATCGAGATCGTGTTCGACCCGACGCTGATCAGTTACCGTCAGTTGCTGGAGTTTTTCTTCCAGATCCACGACCCGTCAACCAAGGATCGTCAAGGCAACGACCGGGGCATGTCCTACCGCTCGGCGATCTACTATGTGAGCGATGAACAAAAGCAGGAGGCGCTGCGCACGATTGACGACGTCAACGACTCCGGGCTGTGGCCTGGCAAGGTGGTGACCGAGGTGACGCCTGCCGGGCCGTTCTGGGAAGCCGAGCCGGAGCACCAGGACTATCTGCAGCGGTATCCGAACGGCTATACCTGCCATTTCCTGCGCGAGAACTGGAAACTGCCCGCCAGGGCGCCCGCCTGAACGGGGCTGGGTTCACGACTCGCGGGGCTGTGCCGCCGACACGCGGCGCTGCGCCAGCAACAACATCCCGATCGCTACGACACTCATCACCAGCAGCAACCACAAACCGTGGCGGTAACCGATCTCGGGCCGCCACAGCAACCCCATCGCCAGCGGCGCGGCGGCTCGCGCCAACGCCAACGGCACACCCAAAGCACCGTTGAGGCTGGCCACATGGTCCCGGTTCACGTATTGGGCGATGGCAGTGCCCTTGACGATTGTCAGCATGCCGTTGCCGGCGCCATACAGCAGCACGAACACCAGCAGCAGGCCCAACGCGGCCGTACCGGTACCCAACAACGGCGCCAGCAGCAGCGCGCACAAACCCAACGGGATCAGGCATGGAATGAATCGGTTGGCGGCGTGCACGTCGAACCGCCGCTCAAAGAAATACAGCAGCAGACGTCCAAGGACCTGGATCACGCCGATGCTGGCCGGTACCGCAATGGCCCAGGTTTCGGCCATACCGCGTTCGCGCAACAGACTGACCAGGTGGGCAGGCAAAGCCGCGGTGACGGCCATGAACAGGACGATGAATGCACCCACCAGCAGAAACGGCGCACCCCGCATCAAAGGCCCCAGCGCCGGTGGAGCAGCCACACTGGAGGCCGCCGTCACCGGTCCGGGCGCATCGCGCAGCAAAAACGCATGGATCGGCAGGCACACCAGGAATTGCAGGCTGGCGAGTGCCCACACCGCTGCGCGCCAGCCCCAGTGGCTGATCAGCCAGGCCATCAAAGGGATGAAGACGGTACTGGCCAGGCCACCCAGGAAGGTCAGCGTGATGATGGCGCGTCGGAAATCGGCCGGGTACCGCCGCGTGACGATTGCGAACACCGGTGTGTACAAGGTGGCGGCCATGGCCACGCCCAACCCGGTCCAGACCAGGTAAAACCCGGCCAGGCTGCTCACGAACCCGTGCAGCAAAAGGCAGATGCCGGCCAGGACCGAACCAAACGTCATCACCCAACGTTCGTGACCACGATCGATCCAGCGGCCAACGACGTAGGCGCACAGCCCCTCGGCCAGCAAAGCCAAGCTGAACGCGACCGAACTCTGGGCCCGGCTGATGCCCAGAGCCTGCTCGACCGGGCCGATCAGCAAGGCAAAGGTGTAGAACACGCTACCCCAGGTGATCAACTGGGCCATCGACAGGCCCAGGATCAGATTGCGTTGCGTGTGTGGCCGCACGTCAGACGGTCAATCGTGGTGCTTGTCCCATGAACCAAGTAAATGCGCTGGGCATCGAGCCCCATCTCCTGCAGCACCTCCAATGTGTGCTCACCCAGGGCGGGTGGCGGCCTTCGCACCACCGGCGGGTTGTCCTGCAGTCGCAGCGGGCTGGCCACGGTGCGGATCGCGGCGATGCCGTCAGCCGCCACCAGTGCCGGCGCGCGTTCCTGGCGCACGATCAACCCGCGGGCTTGCACCTGCGGGTCGGCGAACGCATGCGCCAGGTCGTTGATCGGACCGCAGGGCACGGCCTTGTCTTCGAGCAAACCAATCCATTCGGCGGTGTCGCGGGTCCGGGTGACGGGCTCCATCAGTGCAACCAATGCTTCGCGGTTCCTGGCACGTGCACCCATGCCGGAAAACCGCGGATCGGCGCTCCATTCGGGTTTGCCTGCAACCTTGCAGAACCGGGCAAACTGACCATCGTTGCCGATCGCCAGCAGCACCGCGCCATCCAGGGTCGGGAAATCCTGGTACGGCGCCAGGCTCGGGTGGCTGTTGCCCTGGCGTTGCGGTACCTTGCCGGTATTCAGATATCCGCTGGCCTGGTTGGCGAGCGTGGACATGCCTACGTCCAGCAGCGCCATGTCAATATGCTGGCCCATGCCGGTGCGGTGGCGCACTTCGAGCGCCGCAAGAATCGCGGACGTGGCGTAAGCACCGGTGAACAGGTCGGTCAGTGCCACCCCCACCCGCAGTGGCCCACCCCCGGGCTGGTCGTCGGCGCGGCCGGTGATGCTCATCATGCCGCTCATGGCCTGGATCATCAGGTCGTATCCGGCACGTTCTGCATATGGACCACTCTGGCCGAAGCCGGTGATCGAGCAGTAGATCAGGCGCGGGCACAGCGCTTTCAGACTGGCGTAGTCCAGCCCATACGCCTTCAGGCCGCCGACCTTGAAGTTCTCCACCAGGATGTCGCTGCGCTGCGCCATCTGACGCACCAACGCCTGGCCCTCGGGTTTGGACAAGTCGATCGTGACCGAACGTTTGTTGCGATTGGCGCAGTTGAAATAGGTCGACTGCGCCGTGTCGTTGCCGTCGGCATCCACCATGAAGGGAGGGCCCCAGTGCCGGGTGTCGTCGCCCGCACCCGGCCGCTCGACCTTGACCACGTCGGCGCCCATGTCGGCCAGCATCTGGGCGCACCACGGGCCAGCCAACACGCGGGAAAGATCGAGCACCCTCAAGTGAGACAAGGCACCGTTTCCAGCAGAGAGCCCCGCCTGCACCTGATCGTCACCTGGTCCGTTGGTCGTCTGAATCATCTCAGTTCGCGAACGCCGCGATACCCGTCTGCGCCCGGCCCAGGATCAGCGCGTGAATATCGTGCGTACCTTCGTAGGTATTGACCACCTCCAGGTTGACCAGATGCCGCGCAACGCCGAATTCGTCCGAGATGCCGTTACCACCCATCATGTCGCGCGCCAGGCGGGCAATGTCCAGTGCCTTGCCGCAGGAGTTGCGCTTGAGGATGGAGGTGATCTCGACCGAAGCCGTGCCTTCGTCTTTCATGCGACCCAGGCGCAGACAGCCCTGCAGGCCCAGCGCAATTTCGGTCTGCATGTCGGCCAGTTTTTTCTGGATCAACTGGTTGGCCGCCAACGGGCGACCGAACTGCTTGCGGTCCAGTGTGTACTGGCGTGCACGCACCCAGCAGTCTTCCGCCGCGCCCAATGCGCCCCAGGCGATGCCGTACCGTGCCGAGTTCAGGCAAGTGAACGGCCCTTTCAAACCCTGCACCTCGGGGAAAGCGTTTTCTTCCGGGCAGAACACCCCGTCCATGACGATTTCGCCGGTGATCGATGCGCGCAGGCCGACCTTGCCGTGGATCTCCGGCGCCGAAAGGCCCTTCATTCCTTTTTCGAGCACGAAGCCGCGGATCGGCCCGAGCTGGCCCGACTCCGAAACTTCCTTGGCCCAGACCACAAACACGTCGGCTATCGGGCTATTGGAAATCCACATCTTGGCACCGCTCAGCTTGTAACCACCGGCGACCTTGTGTGCGCGGGTCGCCATGGACCCCGGGTCGGAGCCGTGGTCGGGTTCGGTCAGACCGAAGCAGCCGATCCATTCGCCGGTCGCCAACTTGGGCAGATACTTCTGCTTCTGTGCGTCGGTGCCGAATTCGTTGATCGGCACCATGACCAGGGAAGACTGCACACTCATCATCGAGCGGTAACCCGAATCGACGCGTTCGACTTCGCGCGCAATCAGGCCATAGGCCACATAGTTCAGGCCCGGCCCGCCGTATTGCTCACCAATCGTCGGGCCGAGCAGACCGAGATCGCCCATCTCGCGAAAGATCGCCACGTCGGTCGTGCCATTGCGAAACGCCTCTGTCACACGCGGCAGCAGCTTGTCCTGGCAATAAGCGGCCGCGGCTTCGCGCACCATGCGCTCGTCGTCAGTGAGTTGAGACTCCAGCAGGAATGGGTCCTGCCAATTAAATGCCGCGTGGGCCATGCCGATGCTCCTGGATTGTTCAGACAAGTCCCGATCGTAGTGGCTGGCACGGGTTCGAACAACCGCAAATTTGGAACTCAGAAATGAGCTTTACGCATATCTCGCTCGTTCTCCGGATAATCAAAATGGCAGTCCAGACGCGTGCTTGCCCACGAAATCAGCGGTTTCTCTGCCCAATTGACCTATTGTTCAAATCAAGTTGTGTGTATTCTTCACACCATGCGGCGCAAAATCCCCTCTCTCCAGGCTTTGGCCTGTTTTGATGCCGCAGCGCGCCATGAAAGTTACACCCGTGCGGCCGAAGAACTGGCGTTGACGCAAAGCGCGGTATCACGTCAGATCACCGGGCTGGAGCAGTACCTGGGACAGGCACTGTTCCGGCGCACCCGCCATGGCGTGGCGCTGACCGAACGTGGTAGCGCCTACGCACGCCAGATCGCACCGCGCCTGCAGGCGCTCGAGCGCGACACGCTGGAGGTCATGGCAGGCCAGGGTGCGCAGCAGACCTTGCAGTTGGCGGCGGTACCCACCTTTGCCAGCCGTTGGCTGATTCCGCGTCTGCCCGGGCTGTCACGCCAACATCCGCAGCTGCTGGTCCATATCGAAACCCGGACCCGCCCGTTCCTGTTTGCCGATACCGACTTCGACGCGGCGTTGTACGCGGGAACACCTCAACAAATCCGCAACTGGGCTGGCACCCGCTCGACGCTGCTGGTGCAGGAAGATCTGGTCCCGGTTTGTGCACCCCAACTGCTGCCGAGGGGCCAGATGCAGACGCCTGAGTCCCTGGCCAGCATGCCCCTGCTGCAACAAAGCACCCGACCCGAGGCCTGGCGGCAATGGTTTCAGCGCGCCGGGGTCGGGACCGCGTCGGCCCTGGCGGGGCCGCGCTACGAGCTGTTCTCCCTGACCGTGGCCGCTGCCGTCCATGGCATGGGTGTCGCGCTGGTGCCGCGGCTGCTGATCGCGCATGAACTGGCCGGCGGCCACCTCGTGCAGGCGTGTGCACACGCACTCGTCGCAGAACGTGCCTACTATCTGGTAACGCCAGAACACCGCGATGGCAAACCGTCCCTCGCGACGTTCCAGGCCTGGCTTGCACAACAGGCCGCAGCCGAAAATCCTGCTGACTGACGACCCCAGGAGGTTACAAGTAAAGATGGACAGTTAGCCATGTCGGATAATTCTGAGGTACAACAACCGAAACGCACGTTGGATTGTCTGGTTCACATCTGTCAAGGAGATCACGATGGCAACATCGGGCAAAAAGGAATCCGCCGGTTTTCCCACGCTGAAGTGGGAAGATGAAGAGCTGGCGACCCGGCCCTTGCCGCTGCATGAATTGCCGCTCCAGGTCGGTATTGACAATGCCATCGGCATCATTGCCCAGCACCATGAGCGCATTGCCAAGGCCATCACCATGTTCTGGGGTTCCCCGGATTGCGTCGAGTACATCGAAGGGCTTGTCATGAGTGGCGGCGACGGATTTGGCAAAGCGCGTATCGGGTTCAAGCCGGAAGTCGTGTCGGCACTGATGAGCCTGGTCAGTTTGCAGCAGATGGACAAATAAGCCGGCGCTCCGCGCACATCATCATCACTGCGACGCAGCCACATGGCGCGTGCTGGCAAACGCCAGATACCATTCCAGGCAGCCCGGGTTGGCCATCGCCTCGCGGTTCACCACCTTGTCGAGCGGCTGACCGAGCAACAGCTTCTTGATCGGCAATTCCTGTTTCTTGCCTGACAGCGTGCGCGGAATTTCAGCCACCTGAAGAATTTCATTGGGCACAAAACGCGGCGACAAGGCCGTGCGAATAGCCTGGTTGATGTTTGCGCGCAAGGCGTCGTCCAGCGTGGCACCGTCACGCAGCACGACGAACAGCGGCATGTAACTCTCGCGGCCCAGGTATTCCAGGTCCACCACCATCGAATCGAGCACCTCGGGCAAAGCCTCGACTGCGCTGTACAACTCGCTGGTTCCCATGCGCAAGCCATGGCGGTTGATGGTCGCGTCGGACCGCCCGTAGATCACGCAACCGCCATTGGCTCCCACCTTGAGCCAGTCGCCGTGGCGCCAGACGCCCGGGTACATGTCGAAATAACTCGACAGGTAGCGCTGGTTGTCGGTGTCGCCCCAGAAATACAGTGGCATCGACGGAATCGGCTCGGTACACACCAACTCGCCAACTTCGTCCAGCACCGGCCGACCGTTTTCATCCCAGGCCTGCACCGCGCAACCGAGCAGTCGGCACTGCATCTCGCCGGGCACTTGAGGCAGTTCCCGGTTGCCGCCGATGAAGGCGCCCGCAAAGTCGGTGCCCCCGGAGATGTTGCACCACCAGATATCGCCCCCACGCTCGCCCACTGCGTGTGGATCGCTGCCCCCCGAGGGGGCTGATGTCCCTTGGGGCGGCCCGGCAGGACATCGTTCGTCGCCCCCACGCTCGCCCACTGCGTGTGGGTCGCTGCCCCCCAAGGGGGCTGATGTCCCTTGGGGCGGCCCGGCGGGACAGCGTTCGTCGCCTCCATGCTCGCCCACTGCCTGTGAATCGCTGCCCCCCGAGGGGGCTGATGTCCCTTGGGGCGGCCCGGCGGGACAGCGGTCGTCGCCCCCACGCTCGCCCACGCCGCGGATCTTGCGGAATTGCTGCGTGCCCCAGTTGTGCACATCCGGGCTGAGCGGCGACCCGGTCGTACCCAGCGCGCGCACTGCGCGCAAGTCGCCAATGCAAGCCAGATCCAGCTTTGCCTTCATGCAGTTGGCATAAAACGCGGCGCCGGCACCGAAAAACGTGACACCCAGTTCGGCCGCGAACCGCCACAACGTGGTCCAGTCCGGCGGCTGGCGCTGTCCGTTGGCGCCATGGGTGCGGCCAGCCAGACTGCCGTCGAAAATGCAGCAGGTGGCACCGAGCAACAGGCCGGAGATCTGGACGTTCCACATCACCCAGCCGGTCGAGCTGTACCAGTGGTACCGCTCACCCAGGCTGTTGGGCAGGTAACTGGCTCCGACGTCGTTGTGCAGGCCGATGAGCCCCATCGCAACCAGCGCCGCGCCGCCATGGCCATGCACGATGGATTTGGGCAATCCGGTCGTACCGCTGGAATAGACGATCCACAGCGGATGATCGAAAGGCACGCTGGCCGGTTCGAACGCCCGTGTCTGCGCATCGTCGCGACCCATGGCCTGCACCAGGTCGGCATGACCGAGACCTGGGCCAGCCTGGTCCAACGTTCCCAGCTGGTCCAGCATGAGCAGGTGGCGCACGGTTGGTAACGCCGCCTTGAGCTGGGCCACTATGCCCAGGCGGTCCTGGTCCTGTCCACCATGTGTCACGCCATCGCAGCCGATCAGCACGGTGGGTTCGATCTGCCGGAACCGGTCTAGCACGGCGTTCACGCCCATGTCAGGCGAACAGATGCTCCAGACTGCGCCGATGCTGGCGCTGGCCAGGAACGCAACGATGGCCTCGGGCACATGCGGGAGGTAAGCTGCCACCCGGTCGCCGGGCTGCACGCCCTGGTCCTGCAGATGCAGCGCCAGTGACGCAACCTGCTGACGCAGCTGCAACCAGGACAGCTGGCGTGGCGTGCTGCGTCCAAGGCTTCTTTCGTTGTGGCTGATGACCGCCGGCTGCCCGGCGGCATGGGCTGCGTCCGCATGACGCAGCGCCTGCGCCGCATAGTTGACACGCGCGCCCGGAAACCACTGTGCGCCCGGCATGCGCCGCTCGGCCAACACCGTGCTGTGCGGCGTGGGCGAACGCATGTCGTAGTAGTCCCACAAACTTTGCCAGAAGCCCTCCAGGTCATCGATCGACCAGCGCCACAAGGCGGCATAGTCGTCGAAGCGCAACCCATGGCGGGCCGCCAGCCAATCCTGGTAAAGCCGGATCTGGGGGATATAGGGTGGCTCAAAGGGTGTGGTTTTGCTCATCCGCGCAATTTAGCGCATGACGCACACAGTTGGGAGGTATGCGAGCGAATTGTGGGAAATGGCGTTTGCGAGGCGTCGACGCTGAGCCAGTGCGGACGTGAGTCGCCTGAAATCTCAGGGTTTGTACGAGTGTACAAATTTCTTGTACACCTGTTCAATATTGGCATGGAAACCCGTGTCCGACCCGCCAAGACCACGCGACCCGCGGCGGATAACGACGCGGACTCGCGTCCGGATCGGAGGCTGGCCATTTTGCTGGCAGCCGAAAAGCTGTTTGCCCAACACGGCTACCACACAGTCACGATCCGGCAAATCGCAATCGAGGCCGAGGTACCGCTGGCGCTGGTCGGTTATTACTACGGCCAAAAGCAAGAGTTGTTCGAGGCGATCTTCGCGCATTGGAGCCCAACCATCGACGAGCGGCTCAGCGGTCTGCAGGTCGCGGTGGATGCCGGCGGCCCGGACCTGTTACGCGATATCGTCGAGGCCTTCGTGCAGCCGGTACTGCGCATGCGCGCCAGCGCCGAAGGTGAGTTTTATGCGCTGCTGGTGGCGCGTGAACTCAGTTATGCGTCGCCCGAAGCTGATCGGGTGCTGCGTACCCATTTCGACCCGCTCGCCAGAGCCTACATTGCAGCCTTGCAGGTTGCGCTGCCGCACATCACCATCGGCGAGGCCGCATGGGCCTACCAATTTGCATTGGGCGCCTTGCTGCACCATATGAGCGACCAGCGCGTGGCGCGTCTGTCGGGCGATACCAACGTTCCAAACGACCAGGCCGCGCACCCGATGTTGGTGCGATTTATCGAAGGCGGCATCCGCGCGGCGTTGCCGCCCGTGATCACCACAAGACCCGTCTCCACAAAAGCAAGCCGTTGTTTCCCAATTTCTTCAGCTCGATCCTCAACCAAAAGGAGTCACCTATGACATTTCGCCGTACCCTTCTTTCCGTCGCCGCGGCTGCCACGCTGGCCGGCCTGGTCCATCTGCCTGCCAGCGCGCAGCAGGTCATCAAGCTCACCATCACCGCCGGTCACCCCCCGGTGTTCCTGTGGGTCAAGACCTTGGACGACGTGTTCATTCCCGAAGTCGACAAACGCCTGGCCGCTGATGGCAACAAGTACAAGATCGATTGGACCAAGGCCTGGGGCGGCACCTTGATCAAGCTGGGCAGCGAATCCAAGGGTGTGGCCGATGGCATCGCCGACATCGGCCTGGTCAGCACGATCTTCGAGGCGGCCAAGTTCCCGATGCAGAACGTTACCTACTTCACGCCATTCGGCAGCGACGACGTGGGCGTCGTCAGCAAGACCATCTCCGACATGCAGACCAAGATTCCGGCGATGGCCGATGCCTGGAACAAGAACGGCCTGACCTACCTCAGCGGCATGGCGCTCGATTCGTACCATGTCTGGACCAAGTTCCCGATCACGAAAATCGAAGACCTGCAAGGCAAGAAACTCAGCGCACCGGGACCGGCTGCGAACTGGGTCAAGGGTACCGGTGCGGTGGCGGTGGCCGGCACCTTGAACAGCTATTACGAGGACATCAAGTCCGGCGTGTCGGACGGCGCAGTCGTGTTCGCAACCGGCGCAGCGGCGGCCAAGTTGCAGGAGGTCGCGCCCTACATCACCAAGGTCAACTTCGGCGCGCAGTTTTCTGGCGGCATCGCGGTCAACAAGTCGCGCTTCGAAAAGTTGCCGCCCGAAGTCCAGCATGCCTTGCAAGGCGCAGCCGATGAATGGTCGGCCCAATACGCAAAGCAGCAGACCGCTGCGGTCAACACCGCGTTCCAGAACATGGTCAAGGGCGGCGCCAAGGTCAGCGAGCTCAGTCCCGCCGAACGCAAGCGCTGGGCTGACGCGCTGGGCCCGGTGGCGCAGACCTGGAGCGCCGACGTGACGGCCAAAGGCGGACCCGGCAAAGAGGTGCTCAAGATGTACACCGACGCCCTCAAGCACAGCGGCGCCCAATTGCCACGGGACTGGACTGCGAATTGAGCACCGCCCAGCCGGTGGCCGAGGACAGCTACGGCACGCCGCTGCCGTGGCAGTTCCAGCGTCTGGGAAAACTGCTCAATGCGCTCGGCACGGTGTGGATCATCGCGCTGATGCTGCTGATCAACACTGATGTGCTGGGGCGCAACCTGTTCAACACGCCCTTGCGCGGCGTGGCCGAACTGGTGGGCTTGTCGATCGTCGGCATCGTCTTCCTGCAACTGGCCGACACGCTGCACAGCGGACGTTTCACCCGTGCCGACGTCTTGTTGGCGCGGCTCAAGCAAACCCACCCAGTGTTCGCAGCGCGGTTGCAGGCGCTCTACCATCTGATCGGCGCCGGCCTGATGGGCGTGATCCTGTGGGCCGCGTGGCAGCCACTGGTCGAGGCAATCCGTATCCGGCAATATGTCGGTGCCATCGGCGACTTCACGGCACCGGTGTGGCCGGTGCGCCTGATCATGCTGATCGGCCTGTGCACGACGCTGATCACGTTTGTGCTGCTGGCCTGGATCGATTGGCGCCGCGCCGGGGCATTGCGAGATCAGCCATTTCCCCGCCCACCTGTACCACGGGCAGTGGATGCCCCTGCAGAGCACCGTGGTGCACACAGTGACAAGGCGCGTCCTGGGCACAAGTCCGGGACGCACGGAGACCACCTGTGAACCGCCGGGCCGCTCCCAAGGCTTATAGCACCGCAGCGCGTTGCGCGGAGGTTACCTTGTGAGCAATGCGCTGATTGCCAGCAGTTCGCTGGTACTCATGCTGCTGCTGATCTGGGGTGGGCTGCATGTAGCAGTTGTGCTGGGCATGGTGTCGTTCATCGGTGTCTGGCTGATCCGCGGCGACGTGTCGATTGCCGCCAGCCTGCTGGCGACAGCCGCCAACGATGCGATCAACAGCCAGATCTTCGGCGTCGTGCCCTTGTTCGTTCTGACTGGGTTCCTGGTCGCCAAGGCCGATATCGGCAAAGACGCGTTCGAGGTTGCGAACCAGTTGTTCCGTCGACTGCGCGGCGGCCTGGGAATAGCGACCGTCGCAGCCAACGCGGTGTTCGCCGCGATCACCGGCATCTCGATCGCGTCGGCGGCGGTTTTCACCCGGGTGGCAGTGCCGCAGATGCTGCGCTTCGGTTACCGCGGGGGTTTTGCGACTGGGGTGGTTGCCGGCTCTTCGGTACTGGGCATGTTGATTCCACCCAGTCTGCTGATGATCCTCTATGGCTTCCTGTCGAACCAGTCGGTGGGCGACATGTTCACCGCCGGCATCGTGCCCGGCCTGCTGCTGGCCACGGCGTTCGGCGTCGGTATCGTGGCGCTGGCGTACCTGCGCCCCAGTCTGGTGTTTGCCGGCGGGGTACCGATCGAGGTCTCGGCGCAGGACCGCATGGGTATGGGTGAAATGCTGCACAAGCTGGTGCCGAGCATCGTGATGATTGTTGCGGTGCTCGGTGGCCTGTATGCCGGCTTCTTTACCGCCACCGAAGCCGGCGCGGTGGGGGCTGGCCTGGCGCTGGTGATTGCGCTGCTCAAGCGCAAGCTCGACGGATCGACTTTCTGGAGCGTATTGACCGAGACCGGCCATGTCACGGTGTCGGTCAGCTTCCTGATCATCTGCGCGAGCATTTACACCCGCATGCTGGCGATGTCGGGCATGCCGCAGTTTCTGGTGGAAACCATGGCGCATGCCGGGCTGGGGCGCACCGCGTTTCTGCTGCTGTATGTGGCCATCATCATCGCGCTGGGCACCATCATCGACTCGTCGTCAATCATGATGATCGTGTTGCCGCTGATGCTGCCGATTGCCGAGCAGTTCAGCATGAACTTGGTCTGGTTCGGCGTAATCACCGTGATCGGGGTCGAGATCGGACTGCTGACGCCGCCGTTCGGGCTGTCGGTGTTCGTCATCAAGAGCACCTTGTCCGAACCGGGCATCTCGCTCGGCGATATCTTCAGGGGCACAGCTCCGTTCACCCTGATCATGACGGCGGTGCTGGGACTGGTCATGGTGTTTCCACAAATCTGCCTGGTACTGCTCAAATGAAATCATCCATACCCCCAAATCCGCTGGTCGGATTCACCGTTGACCGCGCGACGATTCGCAATACCGGCCACGACCTGCAACGGCCGGAATGTATCCTCGCCGAACCCGACGGCAGCCTGTGGGCGGCCGATGCACGCGGCGGTGTGACCCACATCGCAGCCGATGGCACGCAGCAGTTCATCGGCCAGAAGGCCGATGCCCGTTTTGCCAGCGCCAGCACCGCGTCGAGCGATGCGTTCGAGGCCAAGTTCACCGAAGGCACCTTGCCCAACGGGCTCGCGTTCGCCGGCAACGGCGACCTCCTGATATCGAACTTCGGCACCGATCTGCTGGAGGTAATGACCCGCCAGGGCCAGACCCGCACCCTGTTCGACCGCATCGACGGCCAGCCGATTGGCAAAGTGAACTTCGTGCTGCGTGATTCGAAAGATCGAATCTGGATCACCGTGTCCACCATGGTCAACCCATGGACAAAAGCGGCGGGCAGTCGGGTGCGCGACGGTTACATCGCGGTAGTGGAACCGGGCCGCGACATCCGCATCGTCGCCGACGGCTTTCATTTCACCAACGAGATCCGGCTCGATGCACGCGAAGAGTGGATGTATATCGTCGAGACTACCGGGCCGCACATCACCCGGATGCGCCTTGACGAAACCAAGGCTGACGGCGTGAAGCTCACCGACCGCGAGGTGTTCGGGCCGACCCACCTGGGCGGGCCACCGGACGGACTTGCATTCGACGCATTCGGAAATCTGTGGGTGACGCTGGTGATGGTCGACCAGCTGGTTGCACTGACCCCGCAAGGCGACAAACTGCTGCTGCTCGACGACGGCGAACCATCGGCGAGTCGCAACCTGGTCGACAAAATGGCTGCCGGCACCGCCACCGCCGACGACATGGCGCGCGCAAAAGGCACGATTGCCCCATGGATGGCCAGCATCACCTTCGGCGGAGCCGACCTGCGCACGGTCTACATTGGCAGCCTGCTGGGTACGACGATCCCGTATTTCCGCTCCCCGGTGGCGGGCCTGCCGATGGTGCATTGGCACCCCGCAACCTGAAGCCGGGCCGTCCCCCATTTCCATCCATCCATCCACGGAGAACCACCATGCCACGCACATTCGTCGATCTCTCGATCTTCCTGGAAAACGACGTCATCAGCGACCCGCCGGCGTTTGCGCCCAAGATCGAATATTTCACCCACGAGAACACCTTCGCGCAGATCGCGCCGTTTTTCCCCGGCCTGAAGAAAGAAGACTTGCCCGATGGTGAAGGCTGGGCGGTGGAGTTGATCAACCTGTCGACACACAACGGCACGCACCTGGATGCGCCTTACCACTTCCACAGCACGATGAACAAGGCGCTGGGCAAGCAGGAGAGGTCCATCACCATCGACGAAGTGCCGCTGGAGTGGTGCTTCCAGCCTGGCGTCAAACTCGACTTCACCCGGTTTGCCGATGGTTATGTGGTGACCGCTGCCGACGTGCAGGCCGAGCTCGAACGTATCGGACACACCTTGTCGCCACTGGAAATCGTTGTGGTCAACACCAGCGCCGGCAAACGCTACGGTCAGCCGGATTACGTGTCTTCGGGTTGCGGTATGGGGTACGAAGCAACGATGTACCTGCTGGAACGTGGCGTCCGCCTCACCGGCACCGACGCCTGGAGCTGGGACGCGCCGTTCGTGCACACCGCGCAGAAATACGGAGAAAGCCATGACGCGTCGCTGATCTGGGAAGGCCACAAGGCCGGACGCGACATCGGCTACTGTCACCTGGAGAAATTGCACAACCTGGAAGGTTTGCCACCGACCGGCTTTTTCATCTCGTGTTTCCCGCACAAGATCCGCGGCGCATCGGCCGGCTGGACACGCGCAGTGGCGATCTTCGACGACCGGCTGACCGCTCCGACCTGACACGGGTTGGCCGCACGCACCCATCACCACCACGATCGCCGCACAACCGGACAAGCAACCATGCAACGCAACCATACCCATGATCCCGCCGCATCGAGCTGGCTGCCTGCCGCAAACATCCCTGGCTGCGACTTCCCGGTGCAGAACCTGCCATTTGCCGTGTTCCGACGCGCGGGCAGCGATGAGAGGTTCCGCGGTGGTATTGCGATCGGCGACCAGGTCCTCGACCTGGCCGCGCTGGCCAACAGCAGTGGACTCTCGGGCGCGGCGCGCGATGCCGCGCAGTTGTGTGCGCGTGACACCCTGAACGATTTTCTGGCGGCCGGGCCACCCACCTGGCAAACCTTGCGCCATGCGGTGTTCGCTTTGCTGGAGCGGGACGCCACCCCCGACATGGTCAGCATCACACGCGGCTGTCTGGTGCCGATGGACGCGGTGGAATACACGTTGCCCAACCGCATCGGCGACTACACCGATTTCTATACCTCACTTGACCATGCGCGCAACGTCGGCGTGATGATCCAGCCCGATGATCCGGTGTCACCGAACTTTCGCTGGATGCCGATCGCCTACCACGGGCGCGCGTCGAGTATCGGCGTGAGCGGCCAGCAGTTCCAGCGGCCAATGGGCCAGGCCATGCCACCGGGCGCCAGCGCGCCGGCCTACGGCGCGTGCGCCCGGCTCGACTACGAGCTGGAGCTGGGCGTACATATCGGTGTCGGCAATCGCCAGGGCCAGCCGATCCCGCTCGATCAGGCAGAGCAACACATCTTCGGCATCTGCATGCTCAACGACTGGTCGGCGCGCGACATCCAGTTCTGGGAGATGAACCCGCTCGGGCCGTTCCTGGGGAAAAATTTCGCCACCACCATCTCACCATGGATCGTCACCATGGAGGCGCTATTGCCCTACCGGCAGGCTTGGAGCCGCGCCGACGGCGAGCCGCAACCCCTCGCCTACCTGGAGGCTGCCAGCAATCGCCAACTCGGCGCGCTCGACATAGCGCTTGAAGTGGCGCTGCAAACCGCGCAGCGGCAAGGCAACGGCGACCCCCCCGCGCGGCTATCACGCACCAGCTTTCGCCATCAGTACTGGACGGTGGCGCAAATGGTCACTCACCACACCATGGGCGGCTGCAACCTGCAGCCAGGCGACCTGCTGGGCAGCGGCACCATCAGCGGCCCCAGCCCCGATCAGGCTGGCGCCATCATCGAACTTGCCAAGGGCGGAACTGCGCCCATCACGCTTGCAGGGGGCAGCGGACCGACCGAACAACGGCGGTTCCTGGAAGACGGCGACAGCGTGATCTTTCGCGGATGGTGCGAGGCAGACGGCGCCGCCCGGATCGGCTTCGGGGAATGTCGTGGGACGGTGTTGCCAGCCGCGGGAGGCAATGGTTAGTCCAAGCCACACTTTCAGGGATCGCAACCTCGGAGGCCACTTCGGCGCCTATTGGATGCACGGGATCCGGATCGGGTTGATAT
>CAJDWO010000009.1_pt1 | contig 17669 bp, 15 predicted proteins | sample 7391601 | NCBI WGS metagenome assembly CAJDWO01 (sample SAMEA7055735, study PRJEB34461) | soil metagenome | biome: terrestrial ecosystem; feature: Peninsula; material: soil | place: Antarctica | collected 2016 | reverse complement strand
CCATCTTCGAGCATCTTGCGGTATTCGGCAATGCCGTCGGCTGTCGACTTGGTCTGCGTTTGCGCCGATGCGCCTGTAGCGCAGGCCAACAATACAGTCATGATCAATTGCAGCTTCATAGTCTCCTCTCGTTGGTATTCATCTGGGGCTGCACACACACGGCACAGCTTGCAAAGCTCCGGTCGCGAACTCAGGAAACAGTGGCCTCGTCGGTCCGCTTGTCGCCCTTGTTGTCGACCCACGAAATCGTGATCTTGTCGCCTGCCTTGGCGCCTTTGACCACGAACTGCAGGAATGGATTCTTTGACACCGCTGGCCCCCATTGCGCCGTCATGACGGTGGTGCCATTGAGTTGCGCCGTGACGTTCTGGATATGCCAGGCAGGTATGACCTTGCCCGCGGAATCCTTGCGTTGTCCGGTTTCCATTTCATGTGCCATCAGCACGCGGACGGTGGCGTTGCCACCTGTGGCTTGTGCGCGAATGCGCATCGGATCTGCCATGGTTCTTCTCCTGTGTTTGTGAGCGGTTCGTCGTGCAGGCTGTGCGGCTCAGCCGCCACAACCACCCAACGTGACCTTGACTTCTTTCTGGGCAAACAGCATCTTGCCGTCCGCCATCATCGCGACCGCATAGACATTCGACGACTGTCCCATCTTGACCCGGGTCGACACGCTGGGCTCGATGGCATCACTCATGTCGAACATGGCGGCCAAGATCGAAGGATTCTTTTCAACCAGTATCAGCAGGCGCTTGACACCAGGCAACGTCGTGGCCGCCCCAACCGGGACGACAGCACCGTTTTCTGCGATGTCGGGCCCGGTGACCGTGACGTCCGTGCTCTCGGTCGGCGTGCTGGCACCGAGCACCTTCACCAGGTCGGCCATGCTCTTGGCCTCGAATGCGGCGCTGTTGTAAGCGCCTTCCTGTGCCAAGGCCATGGACGGCAGCATGCCAGCCGAGGCCAGCAACGCGGCCACCTTGGCGGCGTGAATGAAAACATCTCGACGGTTATGCATGGTGAACTCCTTTATTCGCATATGCTAATTAACCAAAATCAATTTGGATCTAGGGAACTTCCCTAACTGGCTCACTTACGTGCACCATCCATCAACCATTGGGCGATCAGTTTCGCCTCGTCGTCTGCAAGTGCCTGCGGCGGCATCAGCACCGCTCCCCATACGCCGACGCCCCCACTCTTGATCTTGCCGGCCAGGTAGGCAATGCCGTCGGGTCGTGCAACGTATTTGCGTGCGATATCCTGGAAGCCGGGGCCCAGTATCTTTTTGTCCAAGCCGTGGCATGCGACGCAGGCCCGTTTCTGCGTCAACGCGATCGCAGCCTTGTCAGATGCGCCGCCACCTTCGGTCACCGCTCCAGCGGCGGGCTTCGCAGCGGACGTGGCTCCCGGCGGTGGCGCGCCTGCCGGCATCGGGGGCGCGGTCACAGCCGTGTCTGCGCCCCGCTGCGGGCCGACAAGTCGATTCTGCTCAGCCAGATTGCCGTGGGCGTTACGCGCAAAGTCCGGCAAGCTGGAGACGACCGTTCCGGTTGTGGTGCAGTCCTTCATGCAGGCCACCGCAGTCACATCGGGCTTGCCGGTGCCGATGGTCTTGCCCGGCCACAAGCCGTGGTCGGTGAACAGGCCATTGCGATTGGGCAACATGCCTTGCACCTGCGCCATGTTCTGGTCCGACAAGGTAAAGTTCTCGGGCAACACCCCCCCCAGATTAAGCAGGTAGGCTGTCACCGCATACACCTCGTTGGTCGTCAGGGACTTGGGCGCAGTCCACGGCATGGCGCGATTGATGTAGTCCCACAAGGTCGACAACTGGGCCAGTTTCATCATCGTCGTGCGACCGGGAAACGCCCGATCCGTCAGCCTCGCCACCCGCCCTGTCTTCATGTCCTCTTTGGTCGTGCCACCTGTCAGCGGGGTGAACACCTGGTTGCTTTCGCCGAAGAAGCCGTGGCAGGACGCACACTTGTCTTCCCACACGTCCATGCCCTGTTCCACTGAACCTGAGCCTTTCGGCAAGCCCTTGAAATCGGCACGCACGTCGATGTCCCACGCCGCCAATTCAGCCGGTGTTGCCGGGCGACCGATGTCGGCATACGGCGTCGTCTGCGCCTGTGTGGCAAACGCAACAGCAAACAACAGGGCGGTGAACAGCTGCTTACGAAAGCTGGACATTCTTCACCTCACCACTTTCCTGCACCAGCCAGGTCTGCACCGCGTTGTTGTGATAAATCGAGCGCGTGCCACGCACAGCGCGCAGTTGCTTGTAGTTGGGCTGCACGTAACCCGTCTCGTCGATGGCCCGGCTTTGCAGCAGCACCGGTTTACCGTCCCACACCCAGTCAAGGCTGAAACGCGTCAAGCACTTGGACATCACCGGCGAACCCAACTGCGCTGTGCGCCAGTTGCGCCCACCATCCACGGAGACATCGACCCGCTTCACCTTGCCACGGCCCGACCAGGCCAGGCCACTGATGCTGTAGAAACCCTTGTCCAGCAACACCTGCCCGCCCGAAGGCGTGGTGATCACGCTTTTGCATTCCTGGATGCTGGTGTATTGACGGTGGCGACCGTCGGGCATCAGATCAACGTAATGTATTGTCTCGTCCTTGGATGCGTAGGGCTTGTCGCCAACCTCAATCCGGCGCAGATATTTGACCCAGCTGACGCCTTGAACACCCGGCACCACCAGGCGCAGGGGATAACCGTTTTCGGGTCGCAGCATCTCACCGTTCTGGCCATAGGCCAGCAGCACCTCGCCGTTTTCCACCAGTTCCATCGGAATGGTACGCGTCATCGATGAACCATCGGCGCCTTCGGCCAGTACAAAACGCGCGCGTCGCAGGTCGACGCCGCACATATCCAGCACGATCCGCAGCGGCACGCCGGTGAACTCGCTGCAACTGAGCATCCCATGGGTGTACTGGCAGGTCGGCACCGCAACGTTGCCCCATTCCATGCCGGTATTGGCGCCACACTCGATGAAATGAAAACGCGATACCGACGGCAGTCGCATCAGTTCGTCCATCGTGAACACCCGTGCCACTTTGAGCAGGCTGGGATCGGATCCGTTGACCATCAGCCGGTGTTTCGATGGATCGACATCCCACCAACCCTGATGGTGACGCTCGAAATGCAGACCACTCGGCGTGACGATGCCAAACATCGACTGCAGCGGAGCGAACGACACGGACGACTGCGTGGTTTGCGTCAGCCCGGGGCTCTGGCGCCGCTGCACGTTGATCTCGAACTGCGATGGTTTGCCATATCCGTCGGTGACCACCGGCTGGCCGAGACCTTTGGTGTGGGCCGGCAGTTCCAGTATGTTGGGGTCTCCCTGCCCTGAGACGGCAGTGGCGGCCTGCACCTTGGATGCCAGCACCGCTGCCGCACCCGTCGTTCCAGCGGCGACGAACGCCTGGCGCAGAAAGTCACGGCGACCCGACATCACCCGGCGGACATCCGCCGTATCCAGGAAGTTCTCGGGCGCCTTGACCAAACGTCCGGGTCCGTGGGTGTCCAGATTCAATGCCGCTCCTTCATTGTTTGCATCTGCGCCTCAGCACAACCAGCTCGGCTGCCTTCGCAAACACGGCGTCAATGGGATCATCTGCTTTGCGGTTAAACATCATTACATCAGTTCAAACGCATATTAGCGTTGAATGATTGCGTTCGAATAGGTGTTTACCCGCGCGACTTGCGCGCGCGGGTCCTGACACGTCAGAGCCTCAGCTGTCCTGCCAGATCACCTTCTTGCCGGACGCCTCCCAGCGTTCGTAGTTTTTCGCGTACAACTCCTCGATCCGGTTGCGCTTGACCTTGAAGGTCGGCGTGATGATGTCGTTCTCGACCGACCAGGTCGTGGCAGCCACCACCAGGCACTGCAAACGCTCATGCGGATCGAGCGTCTCGTTGACCGTCTTGAGGTGAAGTACCAGCGATTTGTCGATTTCGGCGCGTGCGCCTGGATCAGCGGCCCGTTTGAGGTATTCGGCACTGAGCATGACAATGCCCAGCGGTTGCCCCAGATTCGCCCCGGTGACCACACAGGCCTCGATGGCTGCGTGCATGCCCAATTTGTCCTCGATCGGCGCCGGGGCCACATATTTTCCCTTGCCGGTCTTGAACAGGTCCTTCACACGACCGGTGATGGTCAAGACGCGATGGTTGTCGAGGTGGCCCTTGTCGCCGGTACGCAACCAGCCGTCGTCGGTCATGGCTTCACGGGTCTTTTCGGGCTCCTTGTAGTAACCCTGCATCAGCGCCGGGCTGCGCATCTGAATTTCGCCGGTCTCGGGATCGATCCGATCTTCGACGCCCTCGTAGGCAGGCCCCACGGTGCCCTGCCGCTTCTTGCCCGGTTCGGTGATGTGCGACACCGCCAGGTTCTCGGTCATGCCGTAACCCTCGTTAATGTCCAGGCCGATCTTGCTGTACCACTGCAACAAGGCCAACGGCATCGGCGCGGCACCACCGGCCGCGATGCGGCACTGGTCCAGGCCCAACGCCTTCAATACCTTGCGCCGCACGATGCCGCCAATGATCGGAATTGCCAGCAGGCGGTTGAGCTTGGCTGGCGGCATCTTGTGGTGCACGCCTTGCTGAAACTTCACCCACAGGCGAGGTACCGAAAAGAAGATTGTCGGACGCGCGCGTTGCAGGTCGGTCGCAAAGGTATCGAGCGAGTCGGCGAAAAACACCCGCATGCCGGTACGCAACCAGCCGTGCTCGACCAGCACCCGTTCGACCACGTGGGCCAGTGGAAGATACGACAACATGCGGTCCTCAGCACCCATCGGTAACCGCTTGATGCCGGAGTCCAGCGCCCAGGCGAAATTGCTGAAACTGTGCATGACCCCCTTGGGCATACCGGTCGTGCCCGAGGTGTAGATCAAGGTGGCCAGTGCGTCCCCATCACGGACCGGGTTGCCCGGCAGGGGTGGGTTGTCCTTGCAGATTTTTTCCCAGCCCGGATACGACTTGATCGCGTCGGGTGGCGACAGCGGATAACTCAGGCACGGCATACCGGCTGGAACACCGGGCTTCATCTGCTCCCAGCCATCGAGCTTGCCGATGAAACAGGCTTTGGCCTCGCTGTGCGTAAGGATCTGCTTGACGGTATGCACCGCCAGCGTGGGATACAGCGGCACCGACACATAACCGGCCATCCAGATCGCCAGGTCGCTCATGATCCACCAGGAGCAGTTCTTGGACAGGATTGCGACCTTGGAGCCGGGCTCCCATCCTTGCGCCTGCAGGTAGTTCGCCATCCGGCGCACCTGGTTGGCGACCTCCTCCCAGGTGGTGTCCTGCACCACCCCAGCACCCATCGGCTGGGTGAACGCTACCCGGCTCGGTGCAGTTTTTTCCCAGTGATACAGGCGCTGCAAAGCCAGCATGTCAGGTGCCATCGTGGTCATCGTATCTTCTCCCTCGGTCAGGTCAGGTCAGCCAAATAAAATTACCGGACGCAGCCCGGTGCACAAACCATTGCCCATCGTCACGCGACACCGAGGCCAGCCACCACGGCATGCCGGACTGATCACGCCCGGCTCAGACAACGTCTCAGGATTTTTTCAGGATGGCGTACAGCTGGTCTTTCAGTGCCAGCTTTTCCTTCTTGCGCATCTCGATTTCGTCACCAGTCGCAGGCGTGATGGCGGCTTCCATGTTCTTGATCTTCTGGTCCAGCGCATTGTGCTGTTCAAACAGCCGAATGAAATGGGGATCCGTGGCTTTGAGCTCGGTGATCTTGTCGCGGAATTCTGGAAACATCGCACCTCCTTGGTTGACGGACGGCGTCGCCATTGCGCCTCCTCTGATCGACACTGTAACCTGAGACACGCACTATCACCTTGCCTCGCGACAAGTCCACGCGCAGGCGCGGCGGGCGGCCGACGACCCGACTCAGCGCTCAGGAATCAATTGGGCGAGCCCGAGCGGGGGCCCTATGCACAGGCGTTCAGGTACGGTTCGACGCCATCCAGGCCATCAGCGAAGAGCGCATTGCCTCTTCGACCGTCATGTCAAGCGGCTGTGTCCAGCTGCGGGGAACAAAAACGGTGTAGCCACCGATCATGTAACCCATGGGCAAGTACACCGCAACCCGATCGTCGCCGGCCATCGGGGACGGCAAGCCGTCCATCGACTGACGGGTGACGAGACCTACGATACGCAGATCCTGGCCTGGCAAACTCAGCACCACCACCTGCTGCGGTGCACCGCTTTCTTGCGGCGTGAAATAGTCGGCAAAGTTCTTCAACGACGAATAGATGCTCTTGACCACCGGCAATTTCGTGAACGGAAATTCCACCCAGGACAACAGGCGCGATGCCAACGGATGGGACACCAGGAAACCGAGCACCAGGATCAATGCCACGGCGAACAGCAAACCAAAACCGGGCAGGTAGAAGACGCCGAACAAGGGGCGTAACAGCCACACCGACATCGATTCCACGCCCGAGATGAATAAAAACAACAAGTAGACCGTCAATGCCAACGGCAGGAACGCGATCAGTCCACGGAAAAAATAGCGATAGACGATTTTCATCATGCGATGAGCCAGACGACAATGAAGGCAAGGCGTTGCGAGGCGGCCAGCATAACAGCCGCCCTATGGTGCGCAGTGCCTGCAGCCGGCGCGTCGCGCAGCGGCTGCGCCCGATAAACAACCGCGCTTGCATTGCCCGATTCCGGCCCAAGCTACCATGAAGCGCGTCTGCGTATCGTGTCCATGTAAGGACGACTGCGTGTGCGACACCTTCTTCGAGAACATCTTTGGAACTCCCCCGAGCCGACAGAATCCATTCTTCATGAACGCAATCAACGCATTCGTCAACCGACTCATCCGTGTGCTTCTCAGGTTGGTCCTGATTGCCGCGGCTGCGGTGTTCCTGTTCAGCCTTTTGATAGCGACACTGGTCGTGATGATGGTGGTGACCGTATGGGCACTCGTCACAGGTCGCAAACCGGACCCAGCGCGGGTTTTCGGCCAATTCCGCCAGACGTCGGCCCGCTACACGCGGGGTGCCTGGCCCCCGGGCGGCGGCGGCCGGCCGCAGGACATCGTCGACGTTACGGCCCACGAAGTGCAGGAACCACCGCCTTCTCGAGACACCGAGTCCGGCAGAGCAACGCCGCAGGACAAGGATCCGATGGCACGCATGATGCATTGAAGACCAGCGAGGCGTATACGCACTCGCTGAACCGCAGGTCAATCCAGCCGGTACACCTCGACCTCGGCGGTGCGCCCCTTGACCCGCACCGCTGGCAAGGCCTGCATCATCGGTATCGGCTCGCGCAGGCCGCTGCGCGTGACGCCGCTGATCAGGATGTGCGACCCGAAATCCTTGTTCAGCGCCTCGATCCGCGACGCCACATTGACCGCGTCGCCCACCAGAGCGTACGACATGCGCTGCGCGCTGCCGATGTTGCCGGCCACCACCGTGCCCGAATGAATACCGATGCCATGCTCGAGCGTGCGCAACCCGGCCTGGCGACGCTTGTGGTTCCAGGCCTCAAGCCGTTGCTGCATCTCGATCGCCGCGGCAACCGCGTGATCGGCATGGCGTTCGTCCGCCAGTGGCGCTCCGAACACCGCCTCGATCTCGTCACCGATATATTGCAACACGAGCCCGCCATGGGCACGGATGGCCAGCTCCATCTCGGAAAAATAGGCGTTCAGGCCTTCGACCACTTCGGCAGCCGGGCTGGCCTCGACCCAGGTACTGAAGCCACGCAGATCGGCAAACAAGATGGACACCTCGCGCTGGTCGCCTGCCAGTGCGGTCCGGCCCGACAGGATCTCGTCGCGCACCTCGGGACTGACATATCGGCCGAAGGTGTCGTGGATCAGTTGGCGGTCACGCAATCCGGCCACCATGTGATTGAAACCCGCCGTGACCGCGCCAATCTCGTCGTTGGAGACCACGGCGCAATAGGCTTGCAGGTCTCCCTGCTCGACCTGCGCCATCGTCGCTTGCAATCCCAGCAGCGGGGCAGACACACTGTCGGCCAGAAAACGCGCAAGTACGATGGCCAGCGCCAGGCCGGTCACCACCAGCACCGCCTGGACCAGCATCAGGTTTGGCCCAATCGTGTAGGCAGTTTCGACGTTGCCACCACGCAAACCTTGCATCCGCACGGTCGTTGCCACCGAAATCACCAGCATGGGCACGATGGAAGTGAACAGGAACACCACCAACAGACGTGTCCGCACGCGCAAGTTGCGCGCGCCGGTCGCGGCCAGATCTCCGTTGGGAAATAACACCGGCAGCCGTTCTCGCCAGATCCGTTCACTGGCCAGGAACACAAACAAGGCCACGGACGGCCCCGCCACCAACGTCATGCCAAAAGCCCGGCGCACGGCACTCGCTAGATTGAAGGTGCCGGTCAACCAGGGCCATAACGAACCCCAGACGAGTGCAGCCAGCCCCCAGCCGACCAGAGACAAGAGTGCCAGGAATCCCGGCAGTTGCAACGCGCGCCGGCGCAGCGTGGCATGCGTTGCGTCATTGGGCAACGCCTTGTCGGTACGCACGAGCGGCCCTGCCCATCGGCGTGCCGTGATCCGACCCGCAACCAACAGCAAGGAAAACGCGGCTACGAAGAAGACGATGTGCCACCTTCCAACCGGAACGACGGCCTCCAACGCAAACGGGTCCAGATAACGCAACGGTAAAGCCACCAGCAAGGCACCACCCAGATTGCCTATCAGCAAGACCATGAGCAGGCGCGACGGCGTCGACAGAACCATGAGCAACTGTCCTGTACGCTGTCAGAAGATGGGCAAGGCGGAGCGGATCTTGAACACGTTGCTGGTCTGCATGGCATCTCCTGAGTTCACACGATCATGACGAAGCGCCCCGACGTCGCTCGTCTGCCGATTCAGGCCAGGTCGCGCAACGGGTGAGCGTGGGCTGGCCACGGGCTGTCGAAAAACGGCGCGACCATGTCCGGACGGACTTCGTCGATCTGCACCGGATTCCAGCGCGGACGGTGGTCCTTGTCAACTGCCAGGGCGCGCACCCCTTCGACCACCTCGACCTCGGCGCCTCGGCGGCCCAGATGTGCCGGATGAAAACACCGGCGCACGAGATCCCGCTCCATACGCAACTCGGCCGCCAGATCCATCGTGCGTGCCCGGCGCACTTGGTCCAGCGTGACGTGCAACATCAAGGGGCTGCGCCGCGCCAGCACCGCGGCGGTCTCAGCCGCCCAGGCGTCCAGCGCGGTTTCGGCCTGCAGCGCCTGCATGATGGCGCGCACATTGGGCCGGCCGAACACACGATCGACCGCGGTCGGTGGCCAGTCGGGCAAGGGCTGCTGGACGTGCGCGATGTCGGTGATCGCTTGTACCAAGCTGTCCTTGTCGTGTAAACGGCCGTCGGCCAGACCCGCCCACAGGCCGTCCTGCGTTGACGACGGCACGAGTTGGTCTGCCAGGCCGGCGCGGATGGCCTGGCCACCATCGATGACCTGGCCGGTCAAGGCCAGGTATTCGCCCAGGTGCCCCGGGCAACGACTCAGGAAGTAACCCCCTCCCACATCCGGAAACAGGCCGATGCCGGTCTCGGGCATGGCCATTCGGGTGCGCTCTGTGGCGATGCGCAGTTGCGCGCCCTGGGCTAGACCCATACCGCCGCCCATCACCACGCCATCCATGAATGCCACCACCGGTTTGGGATAGTTGTGGATGAGGTGGTTGAGCTGGTACTCCTCGGTGAAGAAGTCCTCCAGCGCCGGATCACCCGCCAATGCGGCCTGGTGAAAGAAGCGGATGTCGCCGCCGGCACAAAAACAGCCGAACGGCCGGTAGCCGGAATCATCCGACGGGTCCTTGCTGCTGCCGCGTATCGCCACCACCTGCACTGCGTCATCGTCGCGCCACTGCAGCAATGCCACCGTCAGAGCCCGGATCATTTCCAGCGACAAGGCATTCAGGGCCCGTGGCCGCGCCAGGGTGATCAGACCGGCTGCGCAGGCCTGTTCGGTTATGACATGGTGCATGCAACTTCCTCAATGGCTCTTGTACAACGATTCAACCTGCGCCGAAGCCGGCTCTCCTCAGTCGTCGTCCTGCGTGCCATAGCTGCTGTCCCAGCGTTCGGCACCCGGATCGATCTGCGGCACACAATCGGGTCGTACAGCGTCGGCGCGGAACATCCACCATAAACGGCGATTGGCGTATCCGACGACCTGCACCTTGTCTTTGTCGACACAGGATTGCACCGCATCGCCCAGTGCGAATATCCAGCGCTGCGCGGGCGCCTCGGCCTGCCAGCGCACCGCAGCGGCATATTGCAAGGGCCAGGCGCGCTTGAAACCGAAGGTGGCCACCGGGCGATCAGCCATCAACAGGTTCTGTTCCTTCCACGCCACCAGCCCGATCTCGCCCTGCGCACCGGCGATCACGCCGGCCTTGCGCATCACGCCCAGGGAGGAATTGGAATCGTTGAGCAATATCGACGCCCAGGTGCCCCAGAGAATCCAGAATCCCGCCATGCCAGCCAACAAGGCATGGACGCCACGACGGGGCCGCAGCGCAACCACCGCCACGAGGAACACCACCCCCATGCTGATGCCCATCCACCACAAGCTGCGCCCGCCATCGGCCAGGCCACGTTCGGCGATCTGTTCCTGCATGCGGGTCCAGTGGCCCTGCATGGCCCAGATGCCGCCTGCCAGCAGAACCAACCCTGCCACCAGCGCCACTAGCCAGGCGGTGACACGCATCCAGCGTGCGGACACACTGGCCGACAGGGATGGCGCCAGTGCCAGTGCCAGCATCGGCAACACCGGCATCAGGTAGACCTCGCGCTTGCCACCGGCCAGACTGAAGAAAAACACCACCAGCAGCGACCAGCCCAGCAGCAGCAGCAAACGCGCATCGCGTTGCTGCCAGCCACGGACCCAGCCGCGCCAGGCGCCCAGATAGGCCAGTGACAGCGGGAAAAAATGCAGCACCAGCACCGGCAGGTAATACCAGAACGGCTGCGCATGCCCGCCAACCGAACCACTGTAGCGTTTTGCCGTCTGCCGTAACAGGATGTCGTTCACATAGGAGACGTATTCGGCGGTGCCGCGCGCGTGCGCCGCCAGCAGCATCGGCACCAGCCACAACGCGATGGCGGCCAGGAATGCGACCGCGCCACCGAGCCAGCGCAATGTCGAACCGGTCGGCCGGCTGACGCCTTCCCAGCCGCGCGCTCGCGCCAGCAGATAGGGCAACAACATCAACAAGGCCAACACGCCGACACCCTTGGTGATGACACCCAGGCCGGCGGCAAAACACCCGAGCCACCAGGCACGCCAGTTCGGGCCCTTGAGCAGATGCAGCAGCAGACCCCAGTTGGCCAGCGTGATCCACATCATCACCAGCGGATCGATCTGCGCGCGTTTGACCTGGTAGACGAACTCGAACGTCACCAGCACGGCCGCGGCGGCGTACAGACCGACGCGCGGATTCCACAAGCGTCGGCCCAGGTCCCAGGTCAGCACCAGGGTAACCATGCCGGCCAGCAGCGAGGGCAGCAGGAACGCGATACGCCAGTTGCCGATCAGCTCGAAAGCAGCGGCCTCCATCCACATCAGCATCGGCGGCTTGTCCGCATACAACTCGGTGCCCCGGTGCGGGAACAACCAGTCGCCCGACTCCACCATCTGTTTGGCCACCAGCGTGAAGCGCGGTTCGTCCGACGGCCAGGGATCGCGCAGCCCGATGCCCGCGCCCAGCACCACCAGGGCTACCAGCATCAGCAGCCAGAACAGGCGACGCTCCAGCGCGTCGGTGCGTACAGACGATGGATGCGCCGTCATGGCAGGTCGATGCAGATCCCGCTCATTCGGGCGTTTTGGGTCTCTTGTCGCGCCACAGGAACTGCAGGTTACGGAAATAGACGAACAGGCCGGCGCCCTGTCCGATGATGAACACCGGATCCTCCCGATAGATGGCGTAGGCCAGCAAGGTGGCGCCGCCGCCGACGCTGAAATACCAGAAAGCGGTCGGGATCACGCTCTTCTTGACCTTTTCACTGTACAGCCACTGGACGATGAAGCGTGCCGAAAACAGTGCCTGTCCAAGCAAACCGATCGCCAGCCAGGTCTTGTCAATGTCCATCATCGGTCCTTTGTGTTGTCCTTTGTACCTGCGCGACATGAGCGCGCCGTTGCAGCCACATCACGCCCAGGATATCCACCAATCCCACCCATAGCCGGTTGCTGATGCCGTAATGCGATTGCCCATGCATGCGGTTGCGGTGCGCCACCCGGACCGACTCCACGGTGCCACCGGCACGGCGGAACAATGCCGGCAGAAATCGGTGCATGTGGTCGAAATACGGCATGTCCAGGAAATCATCGCGGGCAAACAGCTTGAGCCCGCAACCGGCATCTGGGGTTGCGTCGCCGAGCAGCCCGCTGCGCACGCGATTGGCCACACGCGAGGACACCCGGCGCAACCAGGTGTCCAGGCGCTTGGCACGCCAACCAGCGATCAGCACCGGGCCAGGGACGGTCGGATCCTGTTGCAGGCTGCGCCAGCGCGCCAGCAGGGCCGGTATGTCAGCCGGGTCGTTCTGCCCGTCACCGTCGAGTGTGGCCACGACCGGGCCACGCGCGGCGCGCACGCCACTGCGCACCGTGGTGCTCTGACCGCAATTGTTGTGGTGCTGCAGCACCACCAGCCAGGGGTGGGACCGGGCATATTCCAGCAACACCTTGGGCGTGTCATCGGTGGAGAGGTCGTCAACGAATACCGCCTCGAATGCAACGACACCGGTCAGGGCTGCCTCGATCTCATCGAGCAGTGCGACAACGTTGCCGGATTCATTGTGCACCGGCACGACAACGGAAATTTCTGGAGCGCTTGGGTTCATGAGAGCAGGATCGCGTAACAGCCGGGCATTGTCGCATCGGCCAGCGGCTGGGCGCGGACAGACTGGCAGCACTCCCGCGCGACGTGCCGCAGGTGGCCCAGGGCGGTCAGTCGAGCAGCGGCCCGTGTGCGGTTTCGACCGACATCCGCAGCGCCAGGCCGTCATCGAGCGACTTGGCGCGTTCGACGTAATACCCGATGCCCGGCATTGCGCGCAGGTTGTAGGCAATGTCCGCCTCGGCGCAATGCTCCAGGATCACCCACAGGCTCGAACCCTTGCCACTGTGGTTGGAATGTCCGCTGGCATCGAAGTTCTGGCACATCAGCCGTGCCTGGGCGCGGCCGATCGGTGTCGGTAGGGTGCCGGGGTAGCCGGCGGGCGGCTGCAGCACCTCGTCATCAGGGCCTTCGAATCGGCCAGACGTACGCCATCGCGCAGGCGCGGGCTCATTGCCGCGATCGGCCAGCTTGCGCAGGTGCTTCTCACGCACCGGTCGCACGCGCGCAGTGGGAGGTTCGACCTGCGCCGAACTCATGTATGCCACACGGCCGGCGAAGAACTGTGCGAGTGCGCCGTCGCGCGCCTGCTGCTCTGATGCGGCCTCGACGACCTGCATCTGGTACTGCTCCCGGACCAATCGCTCGATGAAAACAAAAAACCGACCCGGCACCACCGGACTGTTAACTGCGTCAGACTTGATCACACGGTTCTCCTCGCTGCGCTGCTGGCCCAGGGTCTGCATCACTGTCATCGATCGCGGCGCGTTCGCCTCAAGGGCGTCAAAAGCCGCGCAGATCGTCCACCGGTACCAAAAGCGGCTGCCCGATGATATGCACCAAGGTCTGACTCAGCGTGTCGATGTCGTTATCGAAGCAGCCATGTGTGGCACGTATACGTCGATCGGGCAAGGCGGTCACAACCGAGTCTGTGTCAACCACTGTGGTGCGCCCGGTCTTGAACAGTCCGGCGCGGCTGGCAGCCTGCTGCCAGGCGCGCAAGGTATCGCCAGCGCTCGAGGTGCCGTCCCAGCCCTTGTAATCCGGCTTGAATACGTTTTCCAGCCCCAAAATCGGCGTACGCAAGTCGATCTCGAGCGCGTTGGACACCAGGTACAGCAGCGACTTGCGGTAGACGGTGGCCACGGTGTCGTTGCGCTCGACCCGATCCGACAGGATTTGCAGATACAGGCGCTGCATCAGTTCGGTATGGGGCGTGTAGTGGCGATTGGCGAACTGCACCGAACACGCCGGCGCATACAGGTGCACGCTACGGATATGACCAGCCATGCCGCGCGCCGCCATCGCCGTGAGCATATGACCCAGGATGATCGCGCCGGCCGAATGGCCAACCAGGTGCAGCTCGAAATCCTCACCCCAGGTACCCGCCAGCTTTTGCAGCGCAGTGATCATCAGGTCGCCGCCGCGGCCGCTGTCGAACACGAGTTCTGCGTTTTCCTTGATCTCGCTCCAGATCGGTCGCGCGATCGGCCGGCCAATCGACTTCTCGACCAGCAGGTCGGTGCGTTCAGCGATCCATTCGCCGGCACCGCCCGCCAATGGCGCCTGCTTGCGGATCGCCTGGCTGAAGATGTTGCCCAGCGACTCCAGCAGCCCGGTTTTCCAGACCAGGAACAGTGGGTAACAACCATTGTTGACAAAATGGCGTCCCATCGCGCGGGCCCGTTCGATGGCGGCCTCTTCGCTGTTGAGTCCGCCATGGGCGTAAATCACCAACCGGCGCGGCGACTTGCCGGTCTGGGCGCGAAACCATTGGTCCGGCAAGCCGGTCACCTGATGCAGCAAGGTGCGGCTGAGTTCATCTTCGGTCAGGTAACGTTCCATGCGCCCGTCGTTGCCCAGCACCACGCTGTGCCGGTAGGCCTGGTCGCGGCTCCACCACAGGTTCTCCCAGGCGCCACCACCGGCGGCGCCCACTGGCGCCGACCCGGTGACGCTGATCCGCCCGACCACCAGGCCCGGCACGCCCATGGCCACGACCCAGGCGTCCATGCAGTTGGCAAGCCAGTCGGCATAGCCGAGCAGCGCGAATCCGCCCGAACCCCAGGACGTACCCCAGGAGTTCTGCACGATGAAACCCCGGCTGTTGAATCCGACCAGCGCAAATGAATGACCGCCAGTCTCCGACGGACGCCCATCGAACGGGATCATCGCCAGGCTGTCATGGCCGCTGGGCGCACGGCGCTGGTTCGGCAACTGGTTCCAGCCATCATGGGTGAAGGCCGAGACGTAGACCGCGCCGACCTCCTGGATCGCGGCCTGCATGTCGGTGATCGACTTCTTCTCGATCCGGTAATACACGCCCAGCGTGGTTGCGCTGGCGCGCGCCGCATAACCGTAACGAGGTTGCTTCTGCGGTCCGCTGTAGGGCCAGTCCTGCTCCAGGCAGACACCGTGGTTGAACCAGCCCTTGAGGGCGCCACGGCAACTCGATCCGTCGTAATCTTCGCCGGCATATTCGTCATAACGACGCGCGAAGTTGTACAACATGCGCGGACTCACCGACTCAATCTGTTGTGGCAGTTCAGCCTTGCGCCAGCGCAGGTAATTGACGACGCAGGCCAGTCCGAAACCGGTACACGCGCCTTCCTGCCCCTGGTCCAGGATCAACCCGGCCCGGCTGTAGGTGGGCAGAAACTGGCGCACCTCATCGTTGGTCGGGAAAAAGTCCTGCAAGCCACGCGGCGCTGGCGTGTAGGGCCGATCGCGCAAATCGACCGGGTCCTTGCTGACGGTCAGGAAACGGCTTTTTGCCGCGATATGCGCCTGTGCCGCTGCGCTGGCGCGCCGGCCTGTGCGCCGTCCGGCCTTGGCAGGCACTGGCGCAGCGGGCTCGGGCCAGACCTGCTCAGCCAGTCGGAACACGTCCTTGAAACGGTCCAGCCCGTGGGCACCACCGTTGACCAGTCGGCGTGCCTTGGCATATTGGCCGGCCTGCAATGCGCTGCGCGTGGCCTCGGCCCGATCGGCCAGGAATACCGCCAGCAGCAGGGCAGCAACTTCCGGTGCGTTGGCCAGATCCGGGTTGGCCTCCAGATCCACTCCCAGCAGCTTCCCATACTGGCGGTAGTTAGCGCGTCCGGTCAGCTGGATGAAGCCGCGACCCTTGAAGCGGGCACCGTCGCCGGGTTCGGTATTGCCCAAGGCGGTGCGTCCGTCGTAAGCGCCAAACGGCGCACCACCGGGCCGGGTATTGAACTGCGACTGCATCTCCGAAATTGGCAGAAAACCTTCACTTTCGGCGCGGATCGTGCCCAGCGCCGCGCAGATCATCGCCCGGTCGCGCAGGCCACAACTCTCCAGCGCGGCGGCCAGGTAAGGTAGATACCGATTGATGTTGGCCGGTTTGGTGGCGGGAAACAGGCGCCGCACCGCGTCAAGTTCCAGCGGCACGGCCATTGGCTGCGCACGGCGCAGGCCCATTACGCATTGGCAACGCGGCCCGATCACACCGTCGGCGATCAGGCCCACACCCGACTGCCAGCGCCGCGCCGCAGCTTCGACATCGGCATCGAACAGATCCCCCTGCACCAGTTGGGAAAAATCCCGTGCGTCGTCGCCGAGTTCACGCACCAGTTCATGGCGCAGGCGCTGCACGTCTCCACCCTGATTCCCACGCACCAGTAATTTTTGTGTCATGCCGGACTCTTCCCACACGGTGTTGGTTGTGAACCGGACCCTAGCGCCCTACCCACAGAACGTCAATAGTCCACTGCCGTTTACGGGCGCGACGCAACGCAGCTGCGAACCCGCGCGCAGGACAGTGCGCGGTAGCGCGGGTAAAAACGCTCAGGCGGTGATGGACTGCAGCCCGCCCATGTAGGGCCGTAACACCTCGGGCACGGTGACCGAACCATCAGCGTTCTGGTAGTTTTCCAGCACCGCCACCAATGCGCGTCCGACCGCCAGGCCCGAGCCGTTGAGCGTATGCACGAACTCGTTCTTGCCCTGTGCATTCTTGAACCGGGCCTGCAGGCGGCGCGCCTGGAATGCCTCGCAGTTGGAGACCGAACTGATCTCGCGGTAGGTGGCTTGCGCCGGTAGCCAGACCTCCAGGTCGTGGGTGCGGGCCGAACTCGGGCCGATGTCCGCGGTGCACAAAGCCATCACCCGGTACGGCAGTCCGAGCCGCTGCAAGATCGTCTCGGCGTGGCGCGTCATGTCTTCCAGCGCCTGGTAACTGGTATCCGGATGCACGATCTGCACCATTTCGACCTTGTCAAACTGGTGCTGGCGGATCATGCCGCGGGTATCGCGTCCGTAACTGCCGGCCTCGGAACGGAAACACGGCGTGTGGGCGGTCAGGCGCATGGGAAGCGCCGACAGCGGCAACACCTCGTCGCGCACAAAATTGGTCAGCGGTACTTCACTGGTCGGAATCAGGTACAGAGCGGCTGTATCCGGATGCTCCTCGGCGTCCTGACCGCCCTTTTTCACCCCGAAAAGGTCACCCTCGAACTTGGGCAACTGGCCGGTGCCACGCAGGCTGTCGGCGTTGACGATGTACGGGGTGTAACACTCGGTGTAGCCGTGTTCAAGCGTCTGCACGTCGAGCATGAATTGCGACAGTGCCCGGTGCAGTCGCGCAATCGGCCCCTTGAGTACGGTGAAACGGGCGCCCGCCAGTTTCACGCCAAGGTCAAAGTCCAGGCCCAGCGGCGTGCCGACATCGACATGGTCCTTGACTGGGAAATCCATCACCCGTGGTGTGCCCCAGGTGCGCAAAATCTGGTTGTCGGCCTCGCTGGCGCCAACCGGC
>CAJDWO010000120.1_pt1 | contig 17901 bp, 15 predicted proteins | sample 7391601 | NCBI WGS metagenome assembly CAJDWO01 (sample SAMEA7055735, study PRJEB34461) | soil metagenome | biome: terrestrial ecosystem; feature: Peninsula; material: soil | place: Antarctica | collected 2016 | reverse complement strand
TCCCACACTGCTGCTGCAACCGCTGGTAGAGAACGCCATCACGCACGGGCTCGAACCCAAGGTCGAAGGCGGCAGTATCACCGTGCAGGCCAGCCGCCATGGCGAACTGCTGACGCTGGAAGTACGCGATACCGGCATGGGCATGGCAAGCGATGCATCGGCCAATGCCGATGGATTCGGCCTGACACAGGTGCGTGAGCGACTGGCAACCGCATATGGTGCCACCGCGCGTCTGACCATCCTGCCCGAGCCACAGGCGGGTCTCGCCATCCGGATCGACCTGCCATGCCGGAATTGAAGGCCTACCCATGCCAACTGCACTGATTGCCGAGGACGAACCCTTGCTCGCCCAAGGCTTGCGCAAGGCACTGGCGCAGGTCTGGCCAGAACTGACCATCGTCGCCACCGTCGGCGACGGCGTGGCGGCAGTCGAGCAGGCCTTGCGTCACAAACCCGACATCATGTTTCTCGACATCCGCATGCCCGGCCAAAGCGGTATCGAGGCAGCGGTTGACCTGACCGACCAGTGGAACATGGACGCCGGCGCCGCGCCGTTCCCGGCCCTGGTATTCGTAACCGCCTACGAACAATACGCTGTGCAGGCCTTCGAAGCCCATGCGGTGGATTACCTGGTCAAGCCGCTGCAGACCGAACGCCTGAACAAGACCGTCGCGCGACTGCGTCTGTTGCTGGAGCAGCGCCAGGCATCGTGCATCCCGCCTGACACGCCGACACAGGCACAGGCGATCGATCGGGTCGTGGGCCAGTTACGGCACCTTCTGGGTGGCCCGACACAAGGGATGCCGGCCACAGCTTACCTTTCGGTGCTGCAGGCCAGCGTGGGCAACGTGATCCATATGGTGCCGCTGGATGCGGTCTTGCTGCTGGAAGCGGCGGACAAATACATCCGGGTGCTGACCGCTGACCATGAATACCTGATCCGCACCCCGCTGCGCGATTTGTTGCCGCAACTCGATCCAGACCAGTTCTGGCAAGTCCATCGCTCGGTGGTGGTGCGGGCCGCGGCGATCGACACCGTCACGCGCGACGACGCGGGCAAGCTCTGGTTGCGACTGCACGGGCGCAACGAACGCCTGGCGGTCAGCCGGCTCCATGCGCATCGATTCAAACCGATGTAGTAAAACCGGCAGAACAACCGGAGAAGCCCATGCAAGAGATTGACGAGACCCCCTTGCCGCCTGGCGCGCGTGACGTGCTCGACTTCTGGTTCGGCGATGCATTGACACTGGGCTGGCCGAGCCAGAGTCGCAGCGCCTTCTGGTTTCGCGGCGGCAAGGCGCTGGACGACGATATTGCCCGGCGCTTTGGCACGTTGGTCGAACAGGCGCTTGCGGGCGGCTTGAACGACTGGGAAGGCGGACCTCAACGCCGGTTGGCGTTGGTGATTCTGCTGGACCAGTTCACGCGCAACGTGTACCGCGGCCAGGCGCAGGCGTTTAGCGGAGACAGCCGTGCGCAACACCTGGCGCAGGACGCGCTCGACCGCGGCTGGGATGACCTATTGCCGTTGGCCGCAAAGGTATTCCTCTACATGCCGCTGATGCACGCCGAAGATCCGGCGCTGCAAGACATTTGCGTGCGCCGCTTCGAAACACTGCTGGCCGCAGCGCCACCCGAGCGCCGAAAGGACCTGCAGGGCAATCTCGACTTTGCCCGGGAACACCAGGGCATCATTGCCCGGTTCGGACGGTTCCCTTATCGCAACCAGGCATGCGGGCGGACCGACACCCTGGAGGAGCAGGTGTTCCTGCGCGACGGACCCCGGTTCGGACAATAAGCGCTCCACGGGTCGCGCAAGCATTGCCGCTGGCGGCGCTCATCGCCAGTCGCCGCCTAGAATCCGATGCATGAGCAAGCCTTCTTCCACACCAACCCCGGCGGCGACGACGGCCACTACGGAGTCGGTCAAACCCAGCAACTTCCTGCGCCAGATCATTGAATCCGACCTCGCCAACGGCGTGTACGCCACGCGTCGCTGGGGAGGCAGCCCAGGCGACGGCGCCCATCATGCCGCCGGAGCGTTGGACCCAGCCCGCATCCGGACCCGGTTTCCGCCCGAACCCAATGGCTACCTGCATATCGGCCACGCCAAGAGTATCTGCCTCAATTTCGGGCTGGCTCAGGAATATGGTGGTGTGTGTCACCTGCGTTTCGACGACACCAACCCGGAGAAGGAAGACAAGGAATTCGTCGACGCGATCATTGACACCGTGCATTGGCTGGGATTCGACTGGCAGGCCCACGGTTGCAACCATCTCTACCACGCCAGCGACTATTTCGACTTCATGTACCGCGCGGCCGAATACCTGGTCGGCGCAGGCCACGCCTATGTAGACGAACAAAGCGCCGAGGACATGCGGATCAACCGGGGCGACTTCTCCCGGCCCGGCGTCAACAGCCCGTTCCGGGACCGTTCGCAGCAAGACAATCTCGCTCGCTTGCGGGAGATGCGCGACGCGAAACATCTCGACGGCAGCATGGTGCTGCGGGCCAAGGTCGACATGGCCAGCCCCAACATCAACATGCGCGATCCCACCATCTACCGGATCCGGCGCGCCGAACACCACAATACCGGCGACACCTGGTGCATCTACCCGATGTATGCCTACGCGCATCCGATCGAGGATGCGCTCGAGCAGATCACCCACAGCATCTGCACCCTCGAGTTCGAGGACCAGCGCCCCTGGTACGACTGGCTGCTGGCACGCCTGATCGAAGGCGGCTTGCTCAATGCGCCACCACCGCGCCAATATGAATTTGCGCGCCTGAACCTGACCTACGTGATCACCAGTAAACGCAAACTGGCAGCCCTGGTTTACGACCACAAGGTCAGCGGGTGGGATGACCCGCGCATGCCCACTCTGGTCGGCCTGCGACGGCGCGGCTACACGCCCGAGAGCATCCGGCTGCTGGCCGATCGGGCTGGCACCAGCAAGGCGGGCGGCTGGACCGAGTACAGCGTGCTCGAAGGTTGCCTGCGCGAAACCCTTGAGGAACACGCGCCCCGTGCGATGGCGGTGCTCGACCCGGTCAAACTGGTGATCAGCAACTGGGACGCTGTCATGGGCACCGAGGCCGACGGCTCCAGCAAACATGACGCGTGCAGCGCGCCGGTGCATCCGCACAAACCCGAACTGGGCCGGCGCGCCTTCTCTATCAGCGGCGAGGTCTGGATCGAACGCGGCGATTTCATGGAGACACCGTCCAAGGGATTCTTCCGATTGTTTCCGGGCAACAAGGTGCGGCTGAAATACGGTCACGTCATCGAATGCACCGGTTGCAGCAAAGGACCGGATGGCGCGATCACCGCGGTGCATGCGACGCTGATTGCGGACACCAAGAGTGGCACGCCAGGATCGGACGCGGTCAAGGTCAAGGGCGTGATCACCTGGGTCGGCGTCAACGACGGTTTGCCTGCAGAGGTGCGCCTGTACGAACGGCTGTTTACCGAGCCGCAACCCGACGCAGGTGGGCGCGACTTCCTGGCCAGCCTGAATCCGAACAGCCTGCGGGTGGTGCAGGCGATCGTGGAGCCCACGCTGGCCCAGGCGCAGGCGGACGACAAGTTCCAGTTCGAGCGCCACGGCTACTTTGTCGCCGACCGCGTCGACCATACGCCGACCAGGCCGGTGTTCAATCTGTCGGTCGGACTCAAGGACACCTGGGCGAAATAGGCAGGCGCGCGACACACACGATGCGGCATGCCAACATCGTCGGAGGCGCTACATTCTGAAGTAGAATTTCGGCCCAATGCGCCGCCGAATCTTTCTCATGCGCCATGGTTCCGTGGACTATTTCGATGCCGATGGCCGGCCGTTCGAAAGCACGAGCGTTCCGTTGAACGAGGCGGGCCGGGGGCAGGCCGACGCGGCCGGATCGCTTTTGTCAGAGCAGAACGCACAGTTCGATCTCGTAGTCACCAGTGGCCTGCCGCGAACCATCGAGACGGCACGCCGCGTGCTCGCAGCCTGCGGCCAGTCCGACATGCGCTGCGAGGATGAACCGGCATTGGCCGAGATCCTCGGTGGCGATCTGGACAGCATTCCAGAAGACGCTCGGGAGGAGACGTTCACCCGCGTTTTTCTTACCACGGGGGATGTGGAAGGCTTGCGCTACCTCGCTGGAGAGACGATCGGCGAAATGCTCGATCGGGTGCTGCCTGCTTTCGACGCGCTCTTGGCGCGCCAGGACTGGGACTGTATGCTGCTCGTATTGCACGGCGGCGTGAACCGCGCGCTGCTGTCACGCGCATTGATGGGACAACGCGCCTTCCTGGGCCGCTTCGAGCAGGCGCCCGCCTGTATCAACATCATCGATGTGGGACCAAGGGACATGATCGTGCGCGCCACCAACCTCGCGCCCACGCAATGGCTGCAGGGGCAGGACCGGCGAACCTCGATGGAAAAGTTCTACGCGGAGTACGTGCCCCAGCGGTAAAAGCTCAGGGGTCGCCCGACCACTTCGCGCACGCGCTGGCGTGCGTTGAGCGCTGTGTCGGGCATCTGCACCACCATCACTGCCCAGGGCCAGCGCCCCTTGAAGTTGAGCTTGCTGATCTCCGGCAGATACTTCTTCGGATCGGAAGAGTCGGCGGCCTTCATGGCATTGATCAGCACGTTCGTGGCGTCATACCCGTAGGGCGCGTACATCACGACCTTGCCGTACTTGGCGCCGAAGCGCTTCACGAAACCCGGACCATCGGGCATCTCTTCGATCGCCTGCCCGGAGTCGGCGGAGATAGTCCCTTCCGCCGAGTCCTTGCCGGCGAACGTGATGAACTCATCGGACGAAATTGATGAGCCGAAAAACGGTACTTTGACGCCCAGGGTCTTCATCTGGCGTTTGATCGGTCCGGCCTGCGCGTTCAGGCCGCCGAAGAAGATAGCCTGTACGTTTTTCGCCTTGATGTTCGTCAGGATGGCATTGAAATCCACCGACTTGTCAGTCGTGTACTCGTGCGTTGCAACCGTGCCGCCCAGCGATTTGACGGTTTTTGCCACCACATCGGCAAGGCCCTGCCCAAACGCCGTGCGGTCGTCAATGACCGCCACCTTCTTGAATCCCAGCTTGGTGACGATGTAGGTGCCCATGGCTTCGCCTACCTGCTGGTCGTCGCCGATGACCCGGAAAGCGGTCTTGTAGTTCTGGCGTGTCAGCGTCGGATTGGTTGCGGCCGGGGCGATCTGCGGAATGCCCGCATCGCTGTAGACCTTGGCTGCCGGGATGGTGGTGCCCGACTGCAAGTGGCCCACGACGCCGGCGACATGCATGTCCACCAAACGCTGCGCAACGGAGACCGCCTGCTTTGGATCACCCGCGTCGTCTTCGGAGACCAGTTCGAAACGTACGGCTTCGCCGCCGAGCTTGATGCCGGCTTCATTGGCTTCGTCGATCGCCAACTTCACCGCAGATTCGAAATCCTTGCCATAGGCCGCCGCACCACCCGTGTACGGACCGGCCACGCCGATCTTGACCACCTTCTGTGCGGCAGCAGGCAGGCTCAGTGAGCCCAGCGCCAGGCTCAGTCCGAGCGCCACCGCAAGATGCGGCAATTTTTTAGAAATTCGTTTCATACAGAAGATCTCCAGTGGGTTTGAGGACGGGGAAAGGATCAGCGCGTGACGGCAAACGCACCTTCGTGAGCATACGCCAGCCAGTTAGCGAGGTACGGCGCGGTTGGCCTGTCGGCCACCAACCACACGCGTTCGGGGTCCGGACGCAGAAGCAGCACCGGCACGTCAGCCAGCCGGCAGCGCGTGGCGCGACCGCTCTGGCGCGCAATAGCCAGCGCATCGACCAGATGCGACAACCAGTCATCGATCAAGGGTCCGTGCAACTCGAATACAGCCAGCGCTTCGGAAAGATCCAGCGCAACCGCGCTGTCGCTGCGCCCGGGCGCCAGCGATTGCAGCACCGCATGCAAAGGCTCGCGCCGCAATCCGATGAGCAGCATCTCCTGCGGGCTGCGCCAGGCCATCCAGGGGTCCTCGCCAGTCAACCGGCCTGGACTGTCGGGCCACACCAGGCCCGCTGCCTGCGTCGCGCTCAGCGCACTGGTATCACCGGGAAAATGGCGGACCGTAACGGCAGAGACGCCCGCCAACAACCTGCATCCGGGGCTACCGGGCGCGGCATCAATGCGCTCATCCATGCAAACGCTCCCCGGATGGGTCGAAGAAAGGTGTGCGTACCACTTCAGCCTCGATCATCTTTCCGAGGTACCAGGCCTGCAGACGCTCGCCGAACCGCTGGCTGCCGCGCTTGACCATGGCCAGCGCCACCGGTTGCTGCAATGCCGGGCTGAAGCAACTGCTGGTCACCAGGCCCTCGGCCGCAGTTGGCGGTTTGCTCAGCGACAAATGCGCGCCGACCGGCAAGCGCGTCTTGCGGTCCACGGGCAGCAGGCCGACCAGTTGCAGGCGATCGGGATCGCGGCCTGCAGGCCGGCTCAAAGAGCGCCGCCCGACGAAGTTCGCTGCTTTCCTGTCCACGCCTCGCGCCATGCCTACGTCTGCCGGCAAGGTGGTGCCGTCGGTGTCGGCGCCGACGTGGATGAAACCCTTCTCGGTGCGCATGATCATGAGCGCTTCAATGCCGTAGACACACACCTGCATGTCCTGCCCTGCAACCCATAGCTGCTCCAGCATGGCTTCGGTATGCGACGCGGGTAGATTGATTTCGTAGCCTAATTCGCCGTTGTAGCTGGCGCGCAACACACGGATCGCATAGCCGTACACCGATGCGTCCCGCAGCGTCATGTGTTTCATGGCCGAGGGCGCCAGCGCTGCGTCGAAGCCGGCTTTTTCCAACAGGCGCCATGCATTGGGACCGGACACGGTGACATTGCCCCATTGCGAGGTCATGGACACAATGAATACGCGCAGCTGGGTGTACTCGCATTGAAGCCATTCCTCGAAGGCCGACACGACCCGGTCGGCACCGCCCGAGGTGGTGTTGACCCAGAAGTGGTCGGGCGCCAGGCGCGCCACGATGCCGTCGTCGAACACGATGCCGTTCTCGTTGAGCAGCACGCCGTAACGCGCACCGCCGATGGGCAAGGTGGACATGGTTCCCACATACATCAGGTCCAGGAACGCCGCTGCGTCGGGACCGACCACCTCGATCTTGCCCAGCGGTGAGCCGTCGAAGAGGCCAACACCACGCCGCAGTTCCAGCGTTTCGCGTTCCGCCGCTTGCATCAGATCCTCGCCCGGCAGCAGATACGCGGCCGGTCTTTCCCAGCCGCCGAACTCCTCGAACAAGGCACCGCGCGCCGCGTGAAAACTGCGCGCGCTCAGGCGCTTGAGCGGCCTGTAGCGTTCGCCGGTGCGGCCGGCGACCAGCGCATTGATGGTGACCGGCTTGAACGGCGGGCGAAAGCGCGTGGTGCCCACCTGTTGCGGCGCCCGATCGGTCGCCTTGCCCATCAGCACCAGCGCGTTCACGTTGCTGGTCTTGCCCTGGTCGGTGGCCATGCCCATGGTGGTGTAGCGCTTGAGGTGCTCCACCGAGCGGTAGTTTTCACGCGCGGCCAGCAACACGTCGGCCGATGTCACGTCGTTCTGCAAGTCGACAAACTGCTTGGCCGCGCTTTTGCCCCGCGAAGCCAGCGCCGCTGCTGTGGGTTGGTTGTCGGCAGGCACCTGGCCCACGCCGCCGCATGGCGCCTCGGGCATGATGTCGCCCGGCGCCATGCGGCCTACCGCTTCGGCATGCGCCAGCGCCACATCCAGATCGAATACGCCGGCACAGGCGCCGACCACCGCGACGCCCGGCAGTTGGCGCGCTGGCACAAACATCGATTCGCTCTCGAGCCATGTCAAAGTGCCACCGGCCTGGGAATACAGGTTCACATTGGGTGTGAAGCCGCCCGCGCTGGCCACCACATCAGCCGCAAGAGTCTGCAAGCCACCTCCGGCGGTCCCTGCAACCTGCACCGCCTGCACCGCGCGTGTCCCGGTCACACCGACAATCGCGCTGTCGTAGAGCACTTGCACACCGGTTGGAGCAAGCGCCTGAGGCCCGCGCACACTCTCCGGACGTCGATCGACGATAGCCACGACTTGCATGCCGGCCGCGACGAGGGACTGCGCTACGCCATAGGCAGCGTCACAGGCCGCCGCGATCACCACGCGTTTGCCGCAGGCTACACCGTAGTGCGAGGCATATCGCTCCACGGCGTCGGCCAGCATCACACCGGGCCGGTCGTTGTCGGGAAACAGCATCGGCCGCTCGAAGCAACCGGTAGCCAGCACGATCTGTTTCGCGCGAATTTTCCAGAGGCGTTCACGGATGACGGCCGGTGCCTGAGCGCCTTCAAACGTCTCGATGGCAGTAACCAACTGGTGGTCGTACAGCGCAACGGCCGTCGTGCGGGTCTGGACCACCACACCAGCCTGCGCCAGGGCGCGCCGCACCTCGTCCAGCAATGCGACGGCGTTGCTCTCAGGCCGCAACGTCTGGCTGACGATCCAGCCACCCTCCTGAACATCAGCCTCGAGCAACATGACCTGTCTGCCGGCGCGGGCCGCTGACAGGGCCGCCTGCATGCCCGCCAGCCCGGCACCGATCACGAGAACCTCGGTATTCACCGAGACCTCGTCGTACCGCTCGGGATCGGGACCACTGCCGGCAACGCCCAGACCCGCCATGCGGCGAATCACGGGCTCAAACAGGTGCCAGTTCGGCCACATGAAGGTCTTGTAGTAGAAACCGGCCGGCAGGAACGCGGCCAGTCGTGAATTGATGGCCGCCAGGTCGAACTCCAGGCTCGGCCAGCAGTTGCCGCTGGCAGCCACAAGACCGTCGCGCGCCAGGATGTCGGTGGCACGCGTGTTGGCGCTGCGGCTTGCCCCTTGGCCAACGTCGACCAGTCCGATGGGTTCTTCCACCCCGCACGAGAAAATACCGCGCGGCCGGTGCAACTTGAAGCTGCGGCCAACAAAACCGATGCCTTGCGCCAGCAACGCCGAGGCCACGGTGTCACCCGCAAAACCGTCGACGGAGCGACCGTTGAAGGCAAAGCGAATCGGCTGGCTGCGGTTCAGCCAGGCCCCATGCGGCGCGGCCAGCCGGTAGCCGCTCACTGGGCTACCCTCCGTCCTTCGGACTGCGGGGCTGAGCGCCTTGGGAGCGGCCCGGCGGCGCTCATTGCGCCGACTCCGGGCCGGTATGCGGCATGGGCGGCGCAGGATCGGTCATCCGGTAGACGGCCTTGATGTCGTGCGTGACCGTATCGCGCACCACATTGAACCACTGGCTGCAACCGTAGCTGTGGCGCCAGCGCTCGGCATGGTTGCCACGCGGGTTGTCGCGGTTGAACATGTAGTCGCCCCAGGTCTCGTCGCTGCAGTCGAGCGGCGGACGCTGGATGTGCGAGGTTCCGCCGCAGTGAAACTCGTTTTCAGGTCGCTCGCCGCACCAGGGGCATGGGATGGTCATCATGGTGGTGTACTCCGACTTCAGTGCGCAATGCCGGCCGCGGCGGCTTCGTCGATCAGGCGGCCGGTATGGAACCGGGCGAGCTGGAACGGTTCTGCCAGTTCATGGTTGCGGCCGGTGGCCAGCAGATGCGCCAGTGTCCACCCACCGACGGGAATGGCCTTGAAGCCGCCGGTACCCCAACCGCAGTTCAAGTACAGGCCGGGTACCGGTGTCGCTCCGATGATGGGGCTGGAATCCTGCACCACGTCCACCAGTCCGGCCCACTGGCGCAATATGCGAAGCCGCCCGAACGAGGGGAACATCTCTGCCGTCGCTGCCAGTACCTGCTGCGTGGTTGCGAAGCTGCCGCGCTGGGCGAATGACGGAAACAGGTCGAGCCCCCCGCCGATGACCACCTCACCCTTGTCGGACTGGCTCCAGTACGCGCCAACTGCAGGTGACAAAACGACCGTGTCGAGCACCGGTTTGACCGGTTCGCTGACCATTGCCTGCAGGGCGTAACTTGTGACAGGCAGGCGAAAACCCGCCATTGCCGCGAGCTGGCTCGAATGGCCCGACACCGCCGCCGCAACCTTGTCGGCACGGATCTCGCCGCGTTCACCGTTGCGCAAAGTCTGCACGCCCACCACCCGCCCACCTTCATGGAGGAAACCGGTGACGGCGCAGTTCTGCACGATGTCCACTCCCAGCGCGGACGCCCCACGCGCGTAGCCCCAGGCGACTGCGTCATGGCGAGCCGAGCCGGCGCGGCGCTGCAGGAAACCGCCGAGGATGGGAAACCGTGCCGTGGGTTCAAAGTTCAGGCGCGGGGCCATTTCCCTCACCTGTGCGGCGCTGAGCATTTCCGCGTCAATACCGTTGAATTGCATCGCGTTGGCCCAGCGCGAGATGCTGTCCAGATCGTGGCGCGAGTGGGCCGTGGTGACCAGGCCGCGCTGGCTGAACATGATGTTGAAATTCAGTGCCTGCGCCAGACCCTCATACAGCTTGACCGAAAAATCATACAGGCGCGCGCTCTCGGGGTAGAGGTAGTTGGAACGCACGATGGTGGTATTGCGCCCGGTGTTGCCACCACCGATCCACCCTTTTTCGAGCACGGCCACGCGGGTCATACCGTGGTTCTTGGCCAGGTAATACGCCGTGGCCAACCCGTGCCCTCCGCCGCCGATGACGATGGCGTCGTAACGCGACCTGGGTTCGGCGTCACGCCATGCCGGCGCCCAGTCGGACTGCGACGGTCCGGCACGCCATGCCGGCGCCCAGTCGGACTGCGACGGTCCGGCTGCGAGCAGGTTCCAAGCGGAGTATTTTGTTCTCTGGGCCATCGACGTTCTTGGACTGGATCACCACCGGCACGGCAGGCACAAACCGTTTTGCGCGATCGGAATTATGACATACAGGTCTGTATCTTGAAGGTTAATCAATCAGTTTTTCGCCTGCAATACTTTCCACATAATGTGTGAGGATGCGGTTTTCACGCCCAATGATTCGATGATCATTCCAGAACGGTGCCATTCCAGAAGGGCAAGCGCACCACAAGACAGTGATGTATGCCATCGAAGCCGATCAGCGCCTTCATGTAAATCGGCTCGAGTCGGCGTCGCTCATGCATGCTTTCATGCATCTCCAGCGCGTAGTAACCGACCTGATGGAAATACATGATGCGCGCGCGCACCAAGGCCTCGTCTCCGCGGTAGCCATACATCTCGATCAGCCGGGTCAACGCTTTGATGCGTTTGCCATCCACCGCACGCACCACCTGCGCAACCTTGGCGTCCTTGCGCGCCCAGTCGCGCACCGCCGAGTCGTATGCCGGACTGAACTCACGCTCCTCAATCCACATGCTCACCAGCGCGTGGATACCGCCCGGGCCGGTCGCGATGGCGGCGTCTATCGCGCGCAGCATCGGGCCGGTATTGGTCGCCTCCCAGTGGTCCAGCAAGGCATGCAGCAACTCGGCGCGGCTGCGGAAATGGTAGTAGAAGCTGCCACGGGTCAGATGCAAGTGCTTGGCCAGCTGTTCGATCTTGACTTGATCGATACCGCCCTTGACCAGCGACTTGCGCGCTGCCGCCAGCCAGTCGTCGCGGCCAAAGGCACCTTCCCTGCGCAGACGTGTGTGGGTCGGCAACAGTTCCTCCGGGCTGCTCGTTGCCGTGCGGCGGCGCTTGACGGTTTGCGTAGTCATGGACGCTGAATATAGCCCTCCGTCGCAAGCGAATCCGGGCACGCCGCTATCGGCCAGCGGTCAGCGCCGTTCCCGTCCCCGCGGGCGCTGGCGCACGGCGCCGAGGATACCGCGCAGGATCTCCAGCGGCGGCGGCGGGCAACCCGGCACGACGACGTCGACGGGAAGCACGTTGGCCACCCGTCCGCAACTCGCGTAACTCTCGCCGAAGATGCCGCCATCGCGGCTGCAGTCGCCCACCGCGACCACCAGTTTGGGCTCGGGCATCGCTTCGAAGGTACGCCTGAGTGCCAGTTCCATGTGTCTGGAGACGGGCCCGGTCACCAACAACATGTCGGCGTGACGTGGGCTGGCGACGAACTTGATGCCCAGGCCCTCAATGTTGTAATAGGGGTTGCCCAGCGCCTGGATCTCCAGCTCGCATCCATTGCATGAGCCAGCATCGACTTCGCGGATGGTCAGCGCCTGGCCCAGCAATTGCAGCAGGTCGGCGTGGATGCGTTCGATGTGCACACGATCGGCGTCTTCGATGTGCGGTGGTGGCTCGGTCACGATGCCGGTGCGAGCGATCTGTTTGAGGATGTGCCACATCAGAGGTCGTGTCCAGAATAGGCGAGGTTGAAGGACTTGTTGATCAACGGGAAGTCCGGAACGATGTTGCCGATCACCGCATGGTCGAGCACCGGCCAGTTCTGCCACGACGGATCGTGGCAATGGCAACGCACGATGTGACCGTCGGCCGAGACCTCGAGCGCCACGATGACTTCGCCGCGCCAGCCCTCGACCCAGCCCACGCCGGCGCCCGGGCGGCCTGATGCCGACAAGGCGCTGCAAGTCGGCCCGGCAGGCATGCTGGCACACAACCCGCGCAGCAATCGAAACGATTCCAGCGTCTCGTCGAACCGCACTGCGACCCGGGCGGCGACATCACCGTCGCGATGCGTCGCCATCTGGACTTGCAGCTGATCGTAAGGCGGCCAGACCTGGTCGCAGCGCAGGTCGACTGCCTGGGCACTGGCGCGACCGATCAGCCCGGTCATGCCCAGTTGTGCCGCAAGCGCTGGCGGGGCCCGCCCGGCAGACAAAAAGCGATCCTGCAGTCCCGCGTGTTCGTCATAAATCTTGCGCAAGCTGCGCACCTCGCCTTCGACTGTGTCGCACTGCGTCACAAGGCGATCGAGCTGGTCGGGCGTCGGATCGACGGCAACGCCACCCGGGATGACGCAATCCATCATGAGCCGGTGCCCGAAGGTACGGCCCGAGAAGCGCTGCCAGTCTTCGCGCAGCCGGGAGAACTGCGCCAGACCAAAGGCCAGCCCTGCATCATTGCCCAGAGCGCCAAGGTCGCCGAGGTGATTGGCCACGCGCTCACGTTCGAGCATGAGCGCACGCAGCCACAAGGCGCGCTGCGGCACTTCACGATGCCATGCGGATTCGAGTGCCATGCAGTAGGCCCAGGCATAAGCCACGGTCGAGTCGCCGGACACTCTTCCGGCCAGGCGGTGCGCATCCAGCGGGGCCAGTTCGGTGAACCGACGCTCGATGCCTTTGTGCGCGTAGCCCAGGCGCTGTTCGAGTCGCAGCACCTTCTCGCCGACGACGGAGAAACGAAAGTGCGCGGGCTCGATGGTGCCGGCGTGTACCGGTCCGACGGCGATCTCGTGTACGCCGTCGCCCTCGACCCGCACAAAGGGGTAATTGGCCGGCAAGGTGCCGGCGGCAGCGCCCGTGGGTGCCGCGCCCGAGCGCAAGGGTGCGCCACCGACCCACAAGCCATGGTCAAGCCACGGCCGGGTGTCAGACTGACCTTCGGCGCGCAGGCCCGAGAGATCCGCGCACGCACGCTGCATGCGGCCGGCACAGGGGAAGACGCCCGACAGATCCGGATACGCGCAAGAAGCGTCCAAGTGAAGTTCCAGCCACAGCAGGCCTTCAAGCACGCCATACGCTGCACATACAACAATCGCGCCACCATCCACCGCGCCACGGTCGACACCCCACACGGAGATCAGCCGGCCGCCTGTATCGGCTACCGCGCGGGCTGCGACCAGCCACTGATCTGCATCGACGGCCCCATGCCAGATCGGCAGGGGTGCGGGCAGGCGCTGCATATCGAGCGCCAATGCGCGCAATGGGCGCGGCGTGGGATCCAGAGTCGACGCAATCATGGATTCATTGCCCCAGCATCGCCGCAGCCTGGCGGTACCAATGGTCAAGGTACGGCGGAATGTACAAGCCCAGCATCAGCCCGAGCGCCAGATGAACGAACACCGGGACCAGGGCGGGTGGATGCGCGAGCGGCTTGACGTTGGTCTCTCCGAACACCATCGGCTGCACGCGGTGAAACACGGAGGCAAATGCCAGGCCCAGCGCGAGCAAAAGGAAAGGCGTGGCCCAGGGTTGCAAACGCATCGCGGTGGTGACGATCAGAAATTCACTGGCAAAGACGCCGAACGGCGGCATGCCCAGGATCGCCAGCGTGCCTAGCATCAACCCCCAGGCCACCGTGGGGCTGACCTTGATGAGCCCACGGATCTGGTCCATCATCTGCGTGCCGGCCTTCTGCGCGGCGTGTCCCACCGCAAAGAAGATCGCCGACTTGATCAGCGAATGGACGGTCATATGCAGCAGGCCCGCGTAATTGGCAATCGGCCCGCCCAGTCCGAAAGCGAAAGTCATCATGCCCATGTGTTCGATCGACGAGTACGCAAACATGCGCTTCACGTCTCTCTGCCGGACCAGGAAGAATACCGCGGCCACCACCGACAGCAACCCGAAACCCATCATCAGCTGACCGGAGAGCTGGTTGTTCAGCGCGCCGTCGGCCAGTACTTTGCAACGCAGGATCGCATACAACGCCACGTTGAGCAGCAGGCCCGAGAGCACGGCGGAGACCGGCGTCGGGCCCTCCGCATGCGCGTCGGGCAGCCAGTTGTGCAGCGGCACCAGTCCGACCTTGGTGCCGTAGCCGATGAACAGGAATGCGAAGGCCAGTGTGATGATATTGGGATCGAGCTGCGCCTTGACCGCATCAAGGTTGGTCCACAACAGCGCGCCGCCTTCCGGGCCGATCACCTTCTCGGCTGCCATGTACAGCAGCACGGTGCCAAACAGCGCCTGCGCGATACCGACGCCGCACAGGATGAAGTATTTCCACGCCGCCTCCAGACTGGCAGCGGTGCGGTAGACGCTCACCAGCAGCACCGTGGTCAGCGTTGCTGCTTCCATGGCCACCCAGATGATGCCCATGTTGTTGGTCGTCAGCGCGAGCAGCATCGTGAAGCAGAACAACTGGTACATGCTGTGGTACAGCCGCATGCGTGGCGGCGTCATCTTGCCGTGGTCGCGTTCGATGCGCATGTAGGGGCGAGAGAAAATCGCCGTGGTCAGGCCCACAAAGGCCGTCAACGTGACAAGAAAGACGTTCAGCGCGTCGACGTAGAACGATTTGTCCCAAACCAGCATCGGTCCGTCGGCGATGATCTGCACGGTCAGGACGCAGGCCGCGGCGAAGGTGCCCGCACTGAATGCCACATTCACGTCACGCGCCCAGTCGCGGTGGCCGACCAGAGCCAGCACCAGACCGCCAAGCAGCGGTATCGCGAGCAGGAAGGCCAGGACGATCATGCAGCGCCACTCCGGCAGCACCAATTGGCCTCGGACCGCGTGGCGGCAGAACAGGGCAGGCAAACAGACATCATCAATCCTCCTTGAGTTTTTCGAGGTTGCGGATGTCCAGGCTGTCGAACTGCTCGCGGATCTGGAACATGAACACACCGAGGATCAACACGCCGATCAACACGTCGAGCGCAATGCCGAGTTCGACCACCATCGGCATGCCGTAGGTGGCCGACGTGGCCGCGAAGAACAGTCCGTTTTCCATCGCCAGGAATCCGATCACCTGCGGCACCGCCTTGGCCCGCGTGATCATCATCAGGAACGAAAGCAACACGCACGCCAACGCGATACCCAGTGTGCCGCCGGCCAGCGTGGTGGACAGCTGGGCGATCGGTTTTGCCAGGTTGAAGGAAAAGATCACCACGACGATGCCGATCAGCATGGTGGTCGGAATGTTGATCAGCGTCTCGACCTCGGAGCGGATCCCCAGGCGGTCGACCACACGGTACAGCAGATAGGGTATCAACATCACCTTGAGCACAGCAGTCACGGCTGCCGACAGGTAAAGGTGGGGCTGGTTTGTGACGTAACCGACCACAGCCGTGGACACCACCAACGTCGCGCCCTGCAGCGTGAACAGGTAAATCAACGAGAGGATGCGACGCTGCGCGGTCATCGCAAAGGCCAGCATCAGCAACACCGCGCCGAGCAGGTTGACGAATTGGGTCAGTAGCTCGGTCACGTCAGTTTTCCACAGCGCTGCGCGCCACCCGTGGCCCATGAACGGTCAACCGGCCGCGGAGCATGCCAGTCCAGGCCCCCACGGAACTGGCTTTGCCAGGCCGTCGGGGGCGCCCCCCAGTGGGGGGTTCGGACGGTCTACACGCAGTGAGACCGGACAGACAGGGGGCGTCTTTCATGTCAGTTCGCGAGCAAAAGATGGACCAGCAGGCCGATCACCGCCAGCAGGAAGGCGGTGGCCAGAAATTCCGGCACGCGAAAGATGCGCATCTTCGCGCTCAGGGTTTCGAGCAACGCCAGCAGGAATCCGCCCAGCGCAAGCTTGGCCACCAGCAACGGCAACGCCAGCAGCATCTCCACGGGGGCATGGGCTGTGGCCACACCCCACGGGAAGAACAGCGCCAGGCCGATGCAGGAGTAGGCGAACAGCTTCAGGCTTGCCGCCCATTCGATCAACGCCAGGTGCCGGCCCGAGTACTCAAGGATCAAGGCCTCGTGAATCATCGTGAGCTCAAGATGCGTGGTCGGGTTGTCCACCGGCACGCGCGCGTTCTCGGCCAGCGACACCATCGTGAACGCCACGCCAGCCAAGGCAAGCGCCGGGTAGATGGTGAACTCGCGCTGGGCCAGGCGTTCGACAATGGTCGGCAACGAGGTGGACTGCGAGATCACCGAGGCCGAGAACAGGACCATCAGCAGCGCCGGTTCGGCCAGGAAGCCGATCAACATCTCGCGACGGGCGCCCATGGTTCCGAAGGCGGTACCAACGTCCATCGCCGCCAGCGAAATGAAGACACGCGCCAAGGCGAACAGGCCCACCAGTGCAATCGCATCGGCCGCGGGCGCCAACGGCAAGTTGGTGGACAGCGTCGGGATGATCGCGCAGGCCAGCGCCATGCAGCCAAAGACCAGGTAAGGCGTGGCCCAGAAGAGGGGTGAGGCGTTGTGGGCCAGTACCGAATCCTTGTTGAACAGCTTGTGCAGCAAACGATAGGGTTGCAGCAAGCTGGGCGCCGAACGGTTCTGCAGCCAGGCACGGCACTTATTGACCCAGCCTGTCAGCAGCGGTGCCAGCGCGATCGCGATGACGATCTCGAGCAATTGCGAGAGGTAGCCAGTCCAGTTCATGGAGTCCTCACCGCATCACCACCAGCAGCGTGACGATCAGCGTCACGAAGCTGTACATCAGGTAGACCGAGATGCGACCTTGCTGCATCATGCTCGCCAGCCGCGCCAGATACGCTGAGAGATCGACGATCGGCAAATACAACCAGCGCCAGAAGTGATCCTTGACCACCACTTTGTAGTGCGGTTGTGCGTCAAAAGGCGTTGGCAGTTCCCTGTGCATCATGAAAAAGGGTTCGAAGATCTGCCGGATGGGTTGTCCGAAGCCCTCGGCAGTGTCCTGCATCCGGGCCGTGACCCAGGGGAAGCCGCAGGCCCAGGGCAGATCGCGCCGCAGACGCCCGTGGTACAGGATGCGCACCAGAGCGAAGGCCAACGCGAAACTGCCCAGAATGCCGAGCAGGAAGACGATCGGCCCATAACTGGCCTGTGCCATGCTGTTGGGCGCCAGCAGCCAACCGCTGGCCGCCACCTTGGCCCCGAGTCCGGCACCGACGAGCCTTTGGGTCACCGGGTCGATGAGTTGGATGAAGAGCGTCGGCAGCAGGCCCAGCGCCACGCAGCCGATGGCCAGCCACACCATGCCGACACGTTCCCACCTGCCGGCATCATGCGCGTGGACGAGCTTTTCTTCACGTGGCTGTCCGAGGAAAATAACGCCGAAAAATTTGACCATGGTGTAGCCAGCGAGCGCCGATACCAGAACGATCAGCGCCGCCACGACAGGGATCAGCATCGTCAACACTGGCAGGGGCAGACCAGGT
>CAJDWO010000013.1_pt1 | contig 18398 bp, 18 predicted proteins | sample 7391601 | NCBI WGS metagenome assembly CAJDWO01 (sample SAMEA7055735, study PRJEB34461) | soil metagenome | biome: terrestrial ecosystem; feature: Peninsula; material: soil | place: Antarctica | collected 2016 | reverse complement strand
TCCGGCGAACTGGTATTCCGACAAACTGTCGGGCACCGGCGTGACCGCGCCCAGGATGGTCGCCGGATCGGCGCCGATGGCCACCGCCAGCGGGAAAGGTTGACCCGGATGCGCGGCGCAGTATTCACGGAAATCCAGCGCGCCGCCACGGTGCGCGAGCCAGCGCATGATCAGTTCATTGCGCGACAACAATTGCTGACGGTAGATGCCCAGGTTCTGCCGACGCTTGTGCGGCCCGCGGGTGATGACCAGGCCCCAGGCGATCAATGGCGCCACATCCAGCGGCCAGCAGTGTTGCACCGGCAAACGCGTCAGATCGACATCCGGCCCTTCCCACACCTGTTGCTGACAGGCAGCGCTCTGCACCTGGCGTGGCGCCATGCGCCACAGCGTCTTGAGCAGACTGCCCATGCCGACCATTTCCTTGAAGCCATTGGGCGCCGAAGGTTCCTTGAGTGCGGCCAGCAGTTCGCCCAGTGCACGCAGTTCCCCCTGCTCGCGCACGCCCATCGCCCGCATCACCCGGTCGGGCGTGCCGAACAGGTTGCCCAGCACCGGCATGGCATGGCCACTTGGCCGCTCGAACAGCAGTGCCGGCCCGCCCACACGCAACACCCGGTCGCACAAGGCGGTCATCTCCAGATGGGGCGACACTGGTTCGGCGACGCGTCGCAGCTCCCCGACTTCCTCGAGCTGGGCCAGAAACTCGCGCAGGTCGCGGTAAGGCATCAGGCCGCAAGGACACGGCGACCGACACGATCGGCGCGACCGACGCGACCGACGCGACCGACGCGTGGCAGGCTTTGCCAGCGTGACAACCGATGCAGCAAAGCGGGCAGGCCCGGCACCGTGGCCACGCTGGCATCGATGACTTCGTCGGCCGTGCGGGCGCGCAGGCAAAGGTTCGGCATCTGCGGGCCGAGGATCTCGGCGCCGGGGATGTCCAGCACGAAGCGCCACAACGGCGACACCCGGCCTGCGGCAGCACCTGAATCGTTCATGCCAATTCGGCGATCGGGCTCTGCAATTGCGCTGCTTGCAGCTCGGCCGCCACTTGCACGAAGACCGCGGCGGCCTGGGCAGCATCGAAGTCCTCGTGCGGACGCTTCTTCACGCCGTATTGCTGCAGCTGATGGTGCTGTGCCGGCACCACCCGGTGCCGCGCCAGCGTGTTGCGCACGCAGGCCAGCGGGCAACCGTCAAGCGCGATGATCGGCCGTCCCGAACGTGCCAATCGCACCAGCGAAGGGACGTCACCGCCGACGCCGGCAATACAGGACATCTCGGCCAGACCCTGGCGATCGAGCTGCAGCGCGACATGGTTGGCCAGTTGCGCGGCGCTGGAACAACCCGAACAGGAATACACCAGCGCAAGCTGCGGCGCGTGAGCGTCCATCACAAGTCCCCTGGGCGATGCTTGTCCCCGTCGCGGGTTGCCGATGACGCAAACCGCGCCAATACCTTGTCTGGCGCCCACTGGCGCAGATCGAAGACCGGTGACTCCAGTGCATCGAGGAAAACGGCCGTTGGTGCAGCTGAAATCGAACTTCAGGCGCGCATCGCGCACCTCGATACGCAGCGTCCGGCTCGCCAGAATCGCCAGCACGTCGGCCGGCAACTGGGGAACCAATAGCCGGTTGAGCAGACCCACCAACAGCATGGAACCCGGGTAGGCTGGCAGCCTGGCGAGCACCGCGCCGACCGGTCCGGGCAACAGCTGGGATGAAGACGGTGTCATGGTGATGATCAGCAGTTCAGGCAACAAACAGCAGCACGGTCAGGAAATGGCAGATGCTGCCGGCCAATACGAACAGATGCCAGATCCCGTGGCCGTGGCGCAGTTTGTGATCGGTGACATAAAAGGCCACTCCGCCGGTGTAACAGGCGCCACCGGCGGCCAGGCCGGCGAATCCGGCGGGCCCCAAGGCATGCCACAAGGGCGAAACCGCCAACAACGCAAGCCAACCCATCAGCAGATAGATCACCAGCGAAGTGATACGCGCGCGGTAGATCGAACAATGGTCGAACTTGCGCAGCACATCCTTGGCGCGGCCACGCAGGCTGTGGTAGAGCGTCGAGAACACATACAGCAGCACCAACGAACTGCCGTAGACACTGAACGACACGATGCGCCACGGGTCACCACGCAACGAGGCCAGCACCACCAGCCAGGTTGCACCGACCAATGCGAGCGACGCGCCCACCAGATGGCTGATGCCGTTGAAACGTTCACCGCGCACCATGGCGTTATGCCTGCGCGATCGCTGCGCCTGTATCGACATGATCCATGCCGGGACGTCCATGCCAATAGCCGTTACAGGTCTGTTCGGGCATCAGTGGCAACAAGCGTGCCTGCGCCGCTTCGCTGTCAAGCGCGCCACGGCGCACCGCGTCGAACACTGCAATCACCTCGGGCATGTGCTGCGCCTGCGGGCTCAGGCGCACGACATCCACGCCCAGAGCCTGCATCTCGTCCATCGCCTGCACCAGGTTGTAAACCCGGGCCGATTGCGTCTGGATGCCGTTGAGCACCAGGAACGACTCCTGCTCGCGGGTCTTGAGCATCAACCCATCGGGATCGTCGATGCAACTGAACTGACAGTCGTCCTTGGGCAGATTGCGGTGCCGGGCGGTGAAGCAACGCGCCGAAAATGCCAGCGGCATGCGGCCATAAGCAAAAACCTCGGTCTGCAGGTTCGCAGGTCGTCCCTGTTGCATCACGGCCAGATCGTCGCGTCGCATCTCCAGCGGCATCACCCAACGGGTGGCGCCCAGCGAGGCCATCCACTGCAACGACGGCAGGTTGTACAAGTTCAGGTGTGGCCCCGCCACAAACGGAAGATTGCCAGCGAGCTGACCCACCGCACCCATGTCGTTGGCTTCGACGAGGTAGTCGCCGTTGGTCGTGACACGATGCATGGTGCCGACGTCGGAACCCGATTCGAGCAGCACCTGGGTCGACAACACCACCTCCTTGCCGGCGTCGCGCAATTGCGTTGCAATATCAAGCCAGTCGGTCAGACGCAATTCGTGACGACGCGAACAAACGGTCTCGCCCAGATAGACCAGATCGACTGCGGTATCGGCGATCGCGGCGTAATAACGCAACATCGTGTCGCGTGGCCAGTAGTACAGCGGTGGACCAAGGGCAATCTTCATGATGCGTGTCGGCTATTTCCAGGGCCGATGATAGGCTCCCAGCGTGTGCTGCTGGCCCTCGGCCACCTTGTCGAGGTCCGACATCCAGCTCGGCCGCGGCGCATAACGGTGCGGGTTGGCGAGGCAATGGTCGATTGCCTGGCGCCACACCCGTGTCACCTGGGCCACATAAGCCGGGCTACGCTGACGGCCTTCGATCTTGATGGCGCGCACGCCCATCGCCCGCAATTGCGGGAGCAGCTCAAGTGTGTTCAGGCTGGTCGGCTCCTCGATCGCGTAGTAGTTCGTGTCTTCGCCAACGTCGAAGCGGCCCTTGCACAAGGTCGGATAACCGGCGTTTTCGCCCGGCTGGTAGCGGTCGATCAACACGCCGCCCAGGCGTGATTCGAGGCCCTGCGGCGTTTCCTCCCAGCGCACTGCCTTGGGTGGTGAACACACGCCATGGGTGTTGGGCGACTCACCAGTCACGTAGGAGGACAAGGCACAACGCCCCTCCACCATCACGCACAGGCTGCCGAAACCAAACACCTCGATCTCGGCCGTTGTCTTCTCGATGACCTGTGCGACCTGCGGTAGCGACAACACACGGGGCAACACCGCGCGGACAATGCCGAACTGCTCACGGTAGAAGTTGATCGCATCGGAATTGGTCGCCGAACCTTGTACCGACAGGTGCAGGCGCAACTGCGGATGGGTCCGCGTCGCGTAACCCATCAGACCCGGATCGGCCAGGATGACCGCGTCGACACCCAGTTCCACGGCCTGGTCCATCGCCTTGCGCCAAGGGTCGGGATTGGCGGCCTGAGGATAGGTGTTGAGCGCCATGTACACCTTGCACGCGCGTGCATGGGCATACGCGATGCCGCTGCGGATGGCTGCTTCGTCGAAGTTCAGGCCCGCGAAATTGCGTGCATTGGTCGCATCGCGCAGACCAAGGTAGACACAATTCGCACCGTTGTCCACCGCAGCCTTGAGGGCAGGCAGGCTGCCGGCGGGACAGACGAGGTCGAATGGGGGCAGATCAGCAGGAATGACTTTCATGGACACGGCACGCAGCTTAGCGGCAACGACATGACGGTCCCGTGATCTTCATCAACAGCCGGACAAATGACCGGCAAATAGGTCAGACCAGGTCGCAGCTGGTTCGGATCACGCAGACGGCGCCTCGAGCGTGTGACCCAGCAGCTCCGCGATCTCCTGATCCTTGAATTCCCAGATTGCCTCCAGCCACTGGTGAAAGGCACGTCGAAAGGCGCGGTCCTGCACATAGTCGCCGCTGCTGAACGCCGGCGGAATCGGCAGCTCGCGCACACGCACCACGATACGCGGCACACGCCCACACAAAAAGGCCCATAAATTCGGCGCGCCGCCCGGATACACGATGGTCACATCGAGCATGGAATGAAACTGTCCACCCATGGCACCAAGCGTGAGCGCCAGCGCACCCGCCTTGGGCTTGAGCAGATGGCGATACGGCGAGCCCCGTAGCTTGCCCGGGGTCAACCGCGTTCCTTCGGCGAAACTGATCACGCTCGTCGGCAGCAGCGCGAACTTCTCGCAGGCACGCAGTGTCGCCTCGCGGTCGGCCAGGCGTTGCCCCGGATTACGACGCAGATCTTCCTTGGATTGGCGCCGCAGGAAGGGAAAGTCGAGCGCCCACCAGGCCAGTCCGATCACAGGTATATACATGAGCTCGCGCTTGAGAAAAAACTTGAGCAGCGGAATGCGCCGGTTGAATACGCGTTGCAGTACCAGGATGTCAACCCAGGACTGGTGGTTGCAGTTGACCAGATACCATTCCTGGCGTTTGAGCTCCGCAACCCCGGCAAGGTCCCAGACCGTGCCCTGTGTCAGACGCATCCATCCGGAATTGCAGCCGACCCAGCAACTGGCGATGCGGTTGAGCATCGGGTCGATGTGCCGGCGCACACCTGGCAATGGCAGCAGCAGCTTGATCAAAGCCAGGACAAGCAACGGGACGCACCAGATAAGGGTGTTGCATACCAGCAGCGTCAAGGCAATGGCACCGCGCAGCGCAGCAGGCAGAAACTTCAACATCAGTGGACGGACTGGCCTTGGGACTGGGAATCGTACGACGGTTGACTACGGCTACGCGGTACGAGGTACCCGCAACACATCGCGTGCACACCAGCAACACGCATGGACGAAAACCTGCCTATTGTGCAACCATCAGCGGACAGTGCCCATGTGCGTCAGATCTGGCCATGCTGCCCGAAAATGGCCGGCCATCGACATGGTCACGACCGCCGGCACTGGCATAACCGACCGGCTGGTCAGGCAACATCGAGCTGATAGATCGAGAGCTTGCGCGCGTCGGGGATGTGGATGTCGCGTCGGTCGATCTCGATCAGGCCACGACTGGCCAATTCATGCAGCACACGCGAAAAATACTCCGGCGTCAGCGAAAGCCGTGAGGCGATCGTCGCCTTGCTGACCGCGAAAGACACGGTGCGCATCTCGCCCGCCTCGCAATCGTCGAGGTCCTGGTCGCGCAACAAGTAGCCAATCACGCGCTGCAGTCCGGAATGCAGGGAATAAGCCTCGACGTCGTGCACCAGGTTATGCAGTTGGCGTGACAAGCCACCCAACATGCGCAAGGCGAAGCGATGGTCGCGCGCAATTTCCTCGATCACCGCCTGTTTGGAGACAGTCAGCATGACGGAATCGGTCAATGCCTGGGCGCTGAGGAAATAGGGCCGATCAGTGAACATGATGGCCTCGGCAAAGCTGTGGCCGGAGCTGATCAGTTCGACCACCTTCTCCTGACCGGCGGGTGACAACACGAAAAGTTTGACCTGCCCGGTCACAACCACATGGAACTCGTTGCAAGGCTCGCCGACGCGAAAGACCATGTCGCCGCGTGTCAATCGGCGCAGTGTCGATCTTTCGGCCACATGTTGCAACTCCTGCGGACTGAGGTCGTTGAACAAGGGCAGCACCGAGAGATACCTCGGCACGTCGAATACCCGGTCTTCCATGCAATTCCCTCGTTGGCGTTCTGAAGGCGATTGTGCCGACCGGTCAGAACGAGTAATTGATGCAGATCAAATCAAGCGTACCACCAACGCCAGCATCATTGCCGCAAGCAGGTTATGCACGAGTGCCAACGGCAAGGCCAGGCCGGAACCGACCATCAACACGCCGGCTGTCAGCTGCAGCAATAGCAGCGCCAGCAGCCACCAGGCCAGGCGTCGGCGCCCGTCGCGCACGGCTAGCATCGCGAGCGCGACCAATAGCACGGTCAATACCATCGCCCCCATGCGGTGCACGAGTTGGGTCACCGCGGCACCGCCATGAACCGGCAAGACATTTGCGTCCCATACCGGTTCACGCCAAGGGTTGAGCATATCCCACCGCCAATGCGCGGCTTCGGAAGACGCCAGACAGTCGAGCAGGCCCGAACAACTCAAGCCGGCGTACGACGCGCTCGTCAACGCGCCCAACCCGATCTGGCCCAGCAGCACAAGCGATGCCACGACCGCAAGTGTGGTGACAGCCGTTGTCCGCCTATTTCCCGCTCGTTCCGTGTGCCTGGCGATACGCCAGCACAACGCGAACATCAGCATGCCCCCCAGCAGGTTGCCCATCGCCACCGCAGGCACCCGGGAGCCGCGGGTCCAGACCCCGAGCACTGCCAAGCCGATCGCCAGCAGCAGCGCCACCAGCGCAAGCAGGCCATCGCCCCACCTGCGGGGCCGGCCCACGAGACACAGCGCCACCAACGCAAGCACGCCGGCCAAGGCCGCGGTCGCAATCACGCGATGCGCCAGTCGCGCCATTTGCACGGCTGCGCTGTCGCCCATTGGCAACACCACACCTTGTTGTGCCGCATGCAACGCGCTGCCGAAACACTGAGGCCAGGGCGTGCAACCCAGGCCCGCCTGGGACAGGCGGATGAAGGCGCTCAGACTGGTGATCACCAGCACCAGCACAGCGCACCAGAAGGCCAGCCGTCGCAGGGCTATCCCGCGGTGTTGTGAGAGGTCCATACAGGAATTGGTCGTGGTGATTCGAACCAGGCGATGGTAGCTGCGCAAGCCGCGCCTTGCCCTTACGGTATTTGTGACAATTCGCTTTCTTGATTTGGTTCAAGTCAATTGTCTTGCGTGCACCGCAGAATGGCTCGCATCCGCGGTTGCGTACGGCTGTCCCTGCCGCTGCGACTCGTGGCCAGAACCCTTATGAGGAGCCGACATGCACGACAACGATTCCGAAAACGAGAAAATCCCTCTCATTCAGCAGTTGCTGGACAACCCGTTCCTGCTGCTGTTTCTGGGCGTCATGATTCCCATGATCGTCTATGTTCTGTGGGGCGTGATCGACATCCTGACCATCCCGCTGGCCAAATGACTTCCAACCACTACCAAGAAGGGTACGCACCATGAGCGCCATATTGCCTCCTGCCGAACGGCTGTGGTGGAAACACCCACTGGATCGGGTCGAAGGGACCTGGATCATTCTTTCATTGACCTGGTGTCTGATCATGTTCGCCATGATGGTGGGCTGGCACATCTACGGCAAACAAAACCTCGCGACCGAGACCTACAAGACCACGCCGGACAAGTTCATCGCCAAGGCGCAGGCCTTCGTCGACAAATACACGGTGCGTACCGAAACGGCCGACAAGACGCCGGTTGTGGCGCCGCCGCCCGGCACTGACATCTACATGGTGGCGCGGCTGTGGAGCTTCTGGCCGATCCTTGAACTGGAAAAGGACAAGACCTACCGCCTGCACCTGACCGCAATGGACTACAACCATGGCTTTTCCCTGCAACCGGCGAACATCAACATTCAGATCGTGCCCGGTTACGAACACGTCATCAACGTAACACCGAACCGGGCTGGAACCTATTCGGTGGTGTGCAACGAATTCTGCGGCATCGGCCACCACACGATGGTGGGCCGCATCTATGTCAAATAGGGCAGCAGCAAAAATGTCTACAACAACCTATCGCACCTGCCCACGTTCGGGTTTGCAATTTGAATCCCAGGCCGAAAAACTGATGCTGGCCAACGCGGTCGCAGCCGTGGTGTTCCTATTGATCGGCGGCATCCTGGCCATCGGCGTCGTGCTGACGCGCTGGCCAGCCGTTCACTGGCTTGAGGCCGACACCTTCTATCAGGTGCTGACCGCACACGGCATCGACATGCTGATTTTCTGGTGCATCTTCTTCGAGATTGCAGTGCTCTATTTCTGCGCATCGACGCTGCTGCGCTGCCGCATCGCCGCACCGAGATGGGCCTGGGCGGGATTCGCGCTGATGGTGATCGGTGCCATCATGAACAACTGGACGGTCTACCAGGGCGGCTCCAGTGTCATGATGACGTCCTACGTGCCGATGATGGCCGAACCCAATTTCTACCTCGGCCTGATCCTGTTCGCGGTCGGCGCGTTGATCGGTTGTTTCGTGTTCCTGGGCACGCTGGTAGTGGCCAAACGCGACAAGACATACCAGGGTTCGGTGCCGCTGGTGACCTTCGGCGCGGTTGTTGCCTGCATCATCGCGGTGTTCACGATCGTCACGGGCGCCATGATCCTGATACCGACCTACATGTTGTCGATCGGCCTCATCAAGGAGGTCGATCCACTGATCTACCGCACCATCTGGTGGGCATTTGGTCACTCGTCGCAGCAGATCAACGTGGCCGCGCACATCTCGATCTGGTACTTGGTCGCAGCGGTCGTCTTCGGTGCCAAACCGATGAGCGAACGGGTCAGTCGCGGCGCCTTCCTGCTGTACATCCTGTTCCTGCAACTGGCCAGCGCACACCACATATTGGCCGACCCGGGCATGTCGACCGCATGGAAAGTTGTCAACACCAGTTACTTCATGTATTTTGCGGTGCTGGCCTCGATGATCCACGGCCTGACCATCCCCGGAGCCATGGAAGTGGCGCAACGCGCCAAGGGTTACAACAAGGGTCTGTTCGAATGGCTGCGCAAGGCACCCTGGGGCAATCCCACGTTTTCAGGTGTGTTCATCTCGATCATCGGTTTCGGCTTCCTGGGCGGCATCTCGGGCGTGATGATGGGCACCGAGCAGCTCAACATACTCATCCACAACACGATCTACGTGCCGGGCCACTTCCACGCCACCGTGGTTGTGGGAACCACCTTGTCCTTCATGGCGCTGACCTACTTCCTGATTCCGGTGCTGTTCAAGCGCGAGACGATCTCTCCCAAACTGGCGCAGTGGCAGCCCTACCTGTTCGGCTTCTCGATGTACTTCTTCTGCCTCGTGATGATGGGTGCGGGTACGCTGGGCGTGTCACGGCGGCACTGGGATATGGCCTTCAACGGCGCAGCCCTGGCCTACGAATGGCCGGGCGCAGCCTACTTGATGATGGGTCTGGTCGGCATCGCCGGTATCGCGGCGATCACCGGCGGCGCCATCTACATCTACGTCACGGTAGGGTCGCTTCTTTGGGGCAAACGGCTGGACGGGGGCAAACCCAGTGCGACCTTCACGCCGATCCCGCCCACTGCGCCCACCATGGCAGCACAGAGTTATGGGGCGGCCGGTTTCGCAGCCCCTGGCACCTTCGTGCTGGCACTGGTGTTTCTGGTCTCCTTCATCCTGTACTACTTCATCAACTGGAAGTATCTGTCACAGGTCTGGGGCATGAGTTAAGGTAGTTGCACCCGCACCGACCTTGCAACGACGCACGAGAACCACCGCATGAACACCCGCACCGCCACCGTCGATCCGAACCGCCGCGCCGCCGCCAGCCGCGTGCGGACCGTCCTGGGACTGTTCAAGCTGCGTATCGGCTCGATGATCATGGTCACCGCGCTGGTGGGCATGGTCGTCACACCGGGCCCGACACCTGCGTTGTGGCAATTTGCGTTACTGGCCATCTCGGTGCTGGCGGCATCGGCTGCTGCCGGCGCGTTCAACCAGTACGTCGAGGTCGAAACCGACCGTCTCATGAAACGCACCCGCGGACGCGCCTTCGTGACCGGCGCGCTGCAGCATTCACCGCTGTGGCTGCTCGTCATCGCGTTGCTGCTGGCGGTGGCAGTGGCCGGTGCCTGGGTCGGGCTGAACCCGGTCGCTGCGCTGCACACCTTCCTGGGCGCGTTCACCTACGGCATCGTCTACACCTTGTGGCTCAAGCGGCGCAGCTGGCTCAACATCGTGATTGGCGGTCTGGCTGGCAGCTTTGCCGTACTGGCAGGCGCCGCGGCAGTCAATCCGGAGATCGGCGCCTTGCCGCTGCTGCTGGCGCTGGTATTGTTCCTGTGGACACCGCCTCATTTCTGGGCCTTGGCGATCGCCAACCAGGACGACTATGCAGCCGCCGGCATACCGATGTTGCCGGTGGTCGTTGGCACCGAACGGGCTGCGCAGATCGTGCTGGCCAGCACCATCGCACTGACGCTCGCATCCTTGCTGCCGGTCTTCTTCGGTGCCGGGCCGATCTACCTGGCCGGAGCGGCCATCGGTGGTGGCCATTTCACATACAAAGCCTGGCAGTTGGCGCGCGAGCCGAGTCGCAAGACCGCCATGGGCGCATTCTTTGCTTCTCTGGTTCAACTCAGCCTGGTGCTGGTGGCCGCCACTGCGGACGGTTTATCGAGATGATGCGGTACGGGCTGGCACTGGCGTTGTTCTGGGCCTTGTCGACTGGGCCAGTGGCGGCACAACCAGCCACCAGCACGAACAACGCACTCGATCCGCAATCCGCGGTGCGTGACAGCCAGGCCGCCATCGGCCGTGATGTCGGTCGCCATGAGCTGCTCGATACCCAAAGCCGGCCGGTACGCCTGTCCGATTTCGCCGGCAAACCGCTGCTGGTGAGTTTCATCTACACCGGTTGTTTCCAGGTCTGCCCCACCACGACGAAGGCATTGTCCGAGGCAGTGGACCAACTGTCCGAGGTGTTTGGCCGCGACAGCTTCAACGTAGTGAGCATCGGGTTTAACCAGCCGTTCGATTCACCCACGGCGATGCGCGCTTTTGCGGCGCAAATGCGCATCAACCGGCCGAACTGGAAATTCCTCAGCCCACCGCCCGCCACCGTCGACGCGTTGACGAACGACTTCGGCTTTCGGTATGTCGCAACCCCGGCCGGGTTCGACCACATGCTGACGGTGTCAATGCTCGACGCAACCGGACGTATCTCGGCCCAGGTCTATGGCGAAAAACTCACCCGCGACCAGCTCGGTGAGCCACTGCGGCTGATGTTGCGCAACGCGCCCGTGCCGCAGACCATTCTGTTCTCCGAACTGATCGAGCGGGTGCGCATCGTCTGCACGGTGTACGACCCGGAAACCGGCCGCTACCGTTACAACTATGGGCTGATCATCGAGATCGCCGGCGGCATCACCTTTGCGGTCGTCATGGCCTTATTCTTCCTGGCGGAGTGGCGCGAGAATCGCCGGCGCAAACGTGAGGCCATGCGGCACAAGCTATCATGGAGCGGAACCAACAGCTGACATGAAATTGCCGCCACGCTTGCCCTCAAAGGAGGCCATCAGTACCTTCGCAACGGCCGGGCGGTACTGGGACGCAACTGCCCCCACGCTCACTGCGTTCACTGTCCCCTCAGGGGCCATCAGCACCTTCGGAACTGCCGGGCGGTACTGATATGACCCAGTCCTTGTTCATGGCGCGCGCCATGCCCTCCTTGCGCATGCCGCGCACCATGCCCCATCCCTTGCGCCAGACACGCCTTGCTGCACTGTCCGCCTTCCAGGCATTCGAGCGAACGCTCGACCACATCGGCGGGGCCACGAACAATCCGCTGCGACACCTCGGCGCATTGGGGTTCCTGCTGTTCTGGTTGCTCGCAATCAGTGGCATCTATCTGTTCGCGGCGTTCGACACCTCGGCCGAAGGCGCGTACCGCTCGATCGACCATCTCTCGCGCGAGCAGTGGTACCTGGGTGGGGTGCTGCGCAGCGTACACCGTTATTCAGCCGACGCGTTCATCATCGTGATGCTGACGCATCTGCTGCGCGAAGCGCTGATGGGTCGCTACAGCGGCTTTCGGCGTTTCTCGTGGCTGACCGGTGTGCCCTTGTTGCTGCTGGCCTTTACCAGCGCAATCGGCGGTTTCTGGCTCAACTGGGACCAACTCGGACAGTTCTCGGCCATGGCCACCGCCGAGCTGCTGGACGTGTTGCCCGTTTTCGCATCACCCCTGACACGCAACTTCCTGGGTACGGCTGCTGTCGGCGACCGTCTGTTCTCGCTCTTCATCTTCGTTCATGTCGGTGTCGCGCTGTTCCTGGTGTTCGGTCTGTGGTTCCATATCCAGCGCATTGCCCACGCTGCGGTGTTTCCGCCCCGGCCGATCGCAATCACGGTAGTACTGGGGCTGCTCGTGCTGGCGCTGTGCGCGCCGGTCATGAGCCACGCCCCTGCAGATCTCACCGTCGCACCGACCGCGCTGGCGCTGGACTGGTTCCTGCTGTTCATCCATCCGCTGGCGTATGCCACATCTCCCCGCCTGGTGTGGATCGTACTGACGCTGGCATTGTTGCTGCTGTTCGCCCTGCCCTTCCTGCCCCAGCGCGCACAGGCACCGGTGGCGGTGGTCGATCCGGCCAACTGCAATGGTTGCCGGCGTTGTTTCGACGACTGTCCTTATGCCGCAGTGACGATGGTGGCGCACCCGCTTCGAAGCCTGCGCCAGATGGCACAGGTCAACAGCGACCTGTGCGCGAGTTGCGGCATCTGCGTCGGCGCCTGTCCGACGTCGACGCCGTTTCGCAGTGCGGCCGAACTGGTCACCGGCATCGACATGCCAGCCTCGCCGATCAGCGCATTGCGCGATCGGCTGAGCCACGGTCTGGCCGCGCTGGGTGACGCGCCGGGCAAGATCGTCGTGTTCGGCTGCCAACATGGTGCTGACATCAAAGGATTGGCCAGCCCGAACGTGCTCGCGCTCGACCTGGTTTGCACCGGGCAGTTGCCGCCGTCTTTCGTCGAATACGCGTTACGCGACGGCGCAGACGGTGTTGTCGTCAGCGGTTGCACCGAAGGCGGCTGCATCTACCGCCTGGGCCAGCGTTGGACTGCGCAGCGGCTGGAGGGCCACCGTGAGCCCCATCTGCGCGCCTCCGCGCCACGCGAACGACTGGCAGTCGCCTGGGCCGATGCGGGCGATGAAGCCAGCGTCGCCCGTGCCCTCCAAAGCCTGCGCCAAAACCTGGCCAAACCACCGGCCGCACCAGCGCCAACAGGAGTACACATCCATGTCTGAGCGGCAAAACCGTCGCCTGATGGCCTGGCTCGGACAAGGTCTGTTGTACGGGTTGTTCGCGGTCATCATCGGCGTGTTCTCGACCTGGCCGCCCTACCACTATCTGGACGACGACCAGGCCCTGATCAAATTGAGTTTCAACCATCAGGGACAGGTCGTGGCCGACTGCCGCGAGGTCAGCGCGGAGGAACTGGCCAAACTCAAGCCGACCATGCGAAAGACGCAGATCTGCCCACGCGAACGTTCACCGATCACGGTCGAACTCGATATCGACGGAAAGTCGGTGCTGCACCATGTGGCCCAGCCTTCCGGGCTCTCGCGCGACGGCGCGTCCACCACCTATCACCGATTGGTGGTGCCGGCCGGAACCCACACACTGGTCGTGCGTCTCAAGGACAACGTGCGCAGCGCGGGCTTCGACCATGAGCGCAAGGCCACGGTCACGCTCAAACCAGCCCAGATCCTGGTCATCGACTACGATCCGGGCAAGGGCGGGATCACTCTGAAATGAACACCCTGATCGACATCTTCCACGCGCAACGGGGCACCACCCGCAGGACTGTCCCATTCGATGGAAAGTACAGCATTGCGGTTCCAAACGATAGCCGGCGCGCACTCGCGCGAGGCTGGATGTGGCTGGGCCTGCTGGCCCTGATCGGCTCCGGCGTCTTTTCGCTGCTGCTGGTGCTGGCACGTACACCGGTCATCAATTCCTGGTTGCCCGGCACCGACTTCTTCCGCGTCGCGTTGGTGGTACACGTCGACCTGTCAGTGCTGGTCTGGTTCGTCGCACTGGCGGGCATGTTGTGGAGTCTGAACAACGCGGCACGCACGGCAGCATGGGGCTGGTTCGCGCTCGCCGCCTGCTGCCTGGGTGCGTTCCTCATGGCCTTGTCGGCCTTTTTCGGCACCGGGGAGCCGATCATGGCCAACTACATCCCGGTACTCGATCGCCCCTTGTTCCTGTTTGCACTGGTGTTGTTCGGTTTCGGCGCAACGGTGCTGGTCGCACACAGCCTGTGGGCTGCGCCCAAACCAGGCCCGGCGATCGATGGCCACGGCGCGCTGCAGTTTGGTCTGAATGCTGCCGCGGTGTCGGGCGCGGTCGCGATCGGCGCCTTCGCCTGGTCATTTATCGAGATCCCGATGGCACTCGAAGGCAAGGCCTACTACGAGATCCTGTTCTGGGGCGGTGGTCATGCGCTGCAATTCACCTGGACTTTGCTGATGCTGGTGGGCTGGCTGGCGCTGGCCAGCGCCAGCGGCGCGCGGCTGGCGATCAGTCCGCGCATCACGGTACTGATGTTCGTGCTGGCGCTGCTGGCGGTGTTCGTCACGCCATACGCATATCTCGCGCACGACGTCGCATCGGTCGAACACCGCGCCCTGCTGACCTGGGCCATGCGTATCGGCGGCGGCCTGGCGATCGCGCCGATCGCGCTGGCCGTGGTGCTTGGCCTGCTTTCGGCGCCTGCGGCCAGCCCCAGCGAGCGGCCGCTGCGTGCGGCGCTGGTATGGTCCATCACGCTCTTTGTCGCCGGTGGCGCGATCGGTATTGTGATCAGCGGCGCCAATGTGCGAATTCCGGCCCATTACCACGGCTGCATCGTCGGCGTCACGCTGGCGCTGATGGGTCTGGCCTACCACCTGTTGCCCCGGCTCGGCTACGCGAGCGTGGATAGCCGCATGGCGGCCATACAACCGGCAGTCTATGGCGTCGGGCAGCTGATGCATATCACCGGCCTGGTCTGGTCCGGCGGTTATGGCGTGCAACGCAAGGTGGCCGGCGCCGACCAGGTGCTGCACTCCACCGGCGAGATCGCCGGCATGGGCCTGATGGGCCTGGGCGGACTGGTGGCCATCGTCGGCGGTTTGCTGTTCGTCGTCGTCGTTTTGCGCGCTCTGCGTTCAGGCGGCACCACGACAGTGGGTGGAGACAAACCATGATCGCGCGCTTACAGGCGGCCTTGCGCTGGGCCTTCATGCAGGTGGAGGCGATTTTCAACCGCGCCTTCGGCGATCGGGTCAACCCGCTGTACCACCTGGGTTCCATCACCTTCTGGTTGTTCTGGGTCGTCGCAGGCAGCGGCCTGTACCTCTATGCGTTTTTCGAGACCGGTGTGACCGACGCCTACGGCTCGGTCGAGCGGCTGACCCACGTCCAATGGTTTGCCGGCGGCATCATGCGCAGCGTGCATCGTTATGCGTCGGACGCGATGGTGCTGACGATGCTGTTGCACATGGTGCGCCATTTCGCGTTTGACCGCATGCGTGGCTGGCGCTGGTTCTCATGGATCAGCGGGATTGCGCTGATCTGGGGCGTCTATATATCAGGCATCAACGGCTACATGTTGCCGTGGGACCAGATGGCGCAGTTCGTCATCGTCGCGGCATTCGAATGGCTTGACTGGTTGCCCGGCTTCGGTGGCGCGCTGGCACGCAACTTCCTTTACACCTCCAGTGTCAACGACCGCTTCTTCTCGCTGCTCGCCTTCATGCACATCGGCATACCTCTTGTGGTGCTGCTGCTGATGTGGATCCACGTGCAACGGATCCCCAAGGCCAAGACCAGCCCACCGCGCCCGATCATGCTCAGCCTTGCGCTGACCCTGCTGGTGCTGGCGCTGGTCAAGCCGGCACTGAGCCAGGGCGGCGCAGCGGTGCTCGACGTCTCGCCGACAACGTTGCAGTTCGACTGGTTCTACCTGATGGTATTCCCGCTGCTGTACCTGTGGCCGATGGCCCAGGTCTGGGCCTTGATGGTGGCCGCGACCGTGGTGCTGGCTCTGGTGCCGTGGTTACCCGTGCGCTGGCGCCGGGTCAAGGTGGACGACTTCCAGATGAACGTCGACGACGCGACCACCTCGCATCCGGTACGCGCCGGCGAGACGCTGCTCGACGCGGGCTTGCGCGCCGGACTCGACCTGCCTTACGAATGCCGCAATGGTGCCTGTGGCCTGTGCCTGTGCACCGTCCACCACGGGCGCGTCGACCATGGCAACTACCAGGCAAGCGCGTTGACCGAATCCATGCGGGCGCAAGGTCAAGCGCTGATGTGTTGCGCTACGCCTCTGACGGATGTCGCAATCGAAGTGCCGCGCACAGCAACAACGAAGCTCCCGACGCACAAGACCTACGTTGGCACAGTGACACGGCTCGATCGCCTGGCGCAAGACCTGGTGCGCTTGAGAATTGCCCTGCCCGAGGGCGAGCAGATCGCGTTCACGGCGGGTCAATACATCAATATCATCCTGCCAGACGGCCAGCGACGCGCGTATTCGTTCGCGAATGCGCCGGGCGCCAGCACCGAGATCGAATTGCATGTCGGAATGGTTCCGGGTGGCCGATTCACCGGCCATGTGTTCAACGAGATGCAGGTCGGGGACAGCTTGCGTTTCGAAGGCCCGCTGGGCCAGTTCGTACTACGCGAAAGCGATCGTCCGATCCTGTTCATCGCTGGCGCCACCGGTTTTGCGCCGGTAAAAAGTATCGTCGAAGACGCCTTCCGTCGCGGACTGCGCAGGCCGATGTGGTTGTATTGGGGCGTACGCCAACGCGCCAACCTGTACCTGGCCGAGCTGGCCGAGCAATGGGAACGTGACAACGACAACTTCCATTTCGTGCCGGTGTTGTCGGACGCTGGCGAGAACGACAGTTGGCAAGGTCGCCACGGCCTGGTGCATGAGGCCATGCTGGCCGACTTCCCCGATATGCAGGGTTACGAGATCTACATGTGTGGGTCGGTGCGCATGGTAGAGGCGGCGGTGCCCGCTTTCCTGCAACACGGGTTGGCAGAAGAACTGTGTTTCACCGACGCTTTCCTGCCCAGTTCGCAACGCGTCAACCCTGAAGCCGCTGAGGGAAGTGAAGTGGCTACCGAGCCTGCGGCATAGCCCCTGGCTGATTCCAAAGCGCAGCGACAGTTATATTGAGGTCGCGTCTGACCATGCCAAATTCCAGGGAGCTGCGCAAGTTCATGCGCTGGCGGCCTGGTCCGGCGGTGACGTCCTTTCTATACTGCCCGCATGAACAACATCGCTGATCTGCGCAAGAGTTACGAACGGGCCGAACTCAGCGAAGATGCGTCCGAGCGCGACCCGTTGAAGCAATTCGCCCGATGGCTGCAGGAAGCCATCGCTGCCAAGGTGCCCGAACCCAATGCGATGACGGTGGCCACGGTGGACCACCGGTTGCGCCCGAGCACCCGGGTGGTGCTGATCAAGGGTTATGACGAACGCGGCATCGTCTGGTACACCAACTATGAGAGCCGCAAGGGACAGGAACTCGCTGGTAATCCGTATGGCTGCAGTTCCACTGGGTCGAACTGGAGCGCACCGTGCGTATCGAAGGTGTGGTGGAAAAAACCAGCGCACAGGAAAGCGACGCGTATTTCAACAGCCGTCCACTGGATTCGCGCATTGGCGCCTGGGCCTCACCGCAGTCACAGGTCATCCCCAGCAGAGCGGTCCTGGTGACCAATGCGGCCAAGTACGGCGCGCAGTTCCTGCTCCGGCCGCCGCGCCCGCCGCATTGGGGCGGATATCGACTCGTACCCGATGCATGGCAATTCTGGCAAGGTCGCAAGAGCCGCCTGCACGACCGGCTGCGTTACACGCTGGGTGACGACGGCCATTGGTTGCGCGAACGGCTGGCGCCCTGAATCGGGCATCCAGCCGCCCCCGCAACCATCACCCGCGTTAGACCAGCCGTCTCCAGCACCATGTCCGACAACGATTCAACCAGCGCCTTGCGCATACACCAGTTCCGGGCCCTGCAACCGGGACCAGGGCTGATCGTCACCGGCGCCGTGCACGGCAACGAGACCAGTGGCACCCAGGGCATCCTGCGTGTAGTGCAGGCACTCGATTCCGGCGCGATGGTCTTGCGCCGCGGCAAGCTGACCTTGTTACCGGTGACCAATCCGCTCGCATACGCACGCGGTCAGCGGATCGGTGAGCGCAACCTGAACCGTAACCTCTATCCGAATGCACAACCGCAGGACTACG
>CAJDWO010000060.1_pt2 | contig 18877 bp, 17 predicted proteins | sample 7391601 | NCBI WGS metagenome assembly CAJDWO01 (sample SAMEA7055735, study PRJEB34461) | soil metagenome | biome: terrestrial ecosystem; feature: Peninsula; material: soil | place: Antarctica | collected 2016 | reverse complement strand
AACGCCGTCGTCAAGCCGGCCGGCGAAGCCCGGCCAGCCTGGAAGGTGCTGCGCGTATTGGCCAACACCTTGGGTTTACCCGGCTTCGATCAGGAGTCCTCGCAGGATGTGCTGGCGCTGGTTGACCTGGCGAAAGACGACACCGGCGCGTGGGCCGTTGCAGACAGGTTGGGCAACCAGACAACCGGGTCCATCGATCTGACGCCTGCGGACGGTGAGCCCTGTGTGGCCAGCATCTACCAGCTCGATTCGATCGTACGTCGCGCTCCGGCCTTGCAGTTGACGGCTGATGCGCGCCGATCGGCATCGCAAGCGGCGGCGGAGGTTCACACATGATCGACCAGATTCACGCCGCCGGACAGGGTCTGCTGGCTGCGCCCTGGTGGAGTGTGGTGGCCTGGCCCATCATCTGGACGTTGATCAAGATCGTTGTCCTGATAGTGCCGCTGATGGCCGCCGTGGCCTATCTGACCTTGTGGGAGCGCAAGTTCCTGGGCTGGTTCCAGGTCCGGCTTGGCCCGAACCGGGTCGGCCCCTGGGGCTTGTTGCAGCCGATCGCCGACGCGCTCAAATTGTTGACCAAGGAAATCCTGGTGCCGGCGGCGGCGAGCAAGGGCCTGTTTGTACTGGGCCCGGTGCTCACCATCATGCCGGCCATGGCGGCGTGGGCAGTGATTCCGTTTGGCCCCGAAGTGGCGCTGTCGAACATCAATGCCGGTCTGCTGTTCGTGATGGCGATTACCTCGATGGAGGTTTATGGCGTCGTCGTTGCCGGTTGGGCGTCCAACTCCAAATACTCGTTCCTCGGCGCCATGCGTGCGTCGGCACAGATGATCAGTTACGAGATCGCGATGGGGTTTTGCCTGGTTGTCGTGCTGATGGTGTCCTCCAGCATGAACATGACCGACATCGTCACCGGACAGGGCCAGGGCCAGTTTGCCGACATGGGCCTGAATTTCCTGTCCTGGAACTGGTTGCCGCTGCTGCCGATCTTCGTCGTCTACATCATCTCCGGCATGGCCGAAACCAACCGCCATCCGTTTGACGTGGTCGAAGGCGAAGCCGAGATCGTTGCCGGACACATGGTCGAATATTCGGGCATGTCGTATGCGATGTTCTATCTGGCCGAATACGCCAACATGTGGCTGATCTCGATTCTGGCCTCCATCATGTTCCTCGGGGGTTGGTACTCGCCGATCGACAGCGTCGTGTTCAACTGGATACCCGGTTGGATCTGGCTCGGAATCAAGACCTTTGCCGTTGTGAGTCTCTTCATCTGGACCCGCGCGACATTTCCGCGGTTCCGTTACGACCAGATCATGCGTCTGGGATGGAAGATCTTCATCCCGGTGACATTGATCTGGCTGGTGGTGGTTGGAGGCTGGATGCAGACCTCCTTCAATATCTGGAAGTAAGGCGATGACGACTGTTACCACACCCCCCGACGGCCACATGGAGGCCCCGTTCTCGATTCGCGATTTCCTGTCGAGCTTCATGCTGCTGGAATTGTTCAAGGGTTTCGCGGTGACCGGGCGTTACCTGTTCCGACGCAAGGTAACGATCCAGTTTCCGGAAGAAAAGACGCCGACCAGTCCGCGTTTTCGGGGACTGCATGCGCTGCGGCGTTATGAAAACGGCGAGGAGCGTTGTATTGCGTGCAAGTTGTGCGAGGCGATCTGCCCGGCGCTGGCCATCACGATCGAATCCGACATGCGAGAGGACGGTACCCGTCGCACCACCCGGTACGACATCGACCTGACCAAATGCATCTTTTGCGGCTTTTGCGAAGAGAGTTGCCCGACCGATTCGATTGTCGAAACCCACGTGCTCGAGTACCACGGCGAAAAACGCGGCGACCTGTATTTCACCAAGGAAATGCTGTTGGCCGTGGGCGACCGGTACGAGACTGAAATCGCGCAGCGACGGGCTGCGGACGCGAAATACCGCTGAAGCCGGCGTTACACGAGAGAACTAGCCAGCCATGGATGTCAAAGCCGGATTGTTTTATGTTTTTGCGGCGCTGCTGCTGTACGCCGCGTTCCGCGTGGTGATGGCGCGCAACCCGGTGCACGCTGCGTTGCACCTGGTCTGGACCTTCGTCCAGGCATCGATGATCTGGTTGCTCCTGCAAGCCGAGTTCCTGGCTTTGGCTCTGGTGCTGGTTTATGTTGGCGCGGTGATGGTGCTGTTCCTGTTCGTCGTCATGATGCTGGACGTCAACTTCGACAGCCTGCGCCAGGGTTTTCGCCGCCAACTGCCGCTGGCGGCCATCATCTTCGTGGTTATCGCGCTGGAGATGGCGGCCGTGCTCCAGGCGGGGTTCCGTGTCAGCGAGGCCAAGGTGATGGCGGCGCTGCCGCTGTCGGGTGACATATCCAACACCCGTGATCTGGGCGTGATGCTGTACAGCGAATTTGTGTTTCCGGTGCAGATCGCTGCCGTGATCCTGCTGGTGGCCATCATCGCGGCGATCGCACTGACCTTGCGCGAACGCAAGGACACCAAACACATCGGCGTCCATGCGCAGCTCCGGGTCAAGTCCCGCGATCGCCTGCGCGTGGTCCAGATGGCGTCCACGCAAGCTGCCCAACCGCTTGTGTCGCCAGCTGCAGAACCGTCGGCCGATGGTGCGGCCGAAGGAAAAAAAGCATGACATTGACGCTGAGCCATTTCCTGACGCTGGGTGCGATCCTGTTCGCGCTGGCAGTGGTCGGTATCTTTCTGAACCGCAAGAACCTGATCATCCTGCTGATGTCGATCGAGCTGATGCTGCTGGCGGTCAACATGAACTTCGTCGCGTTTTCCTATTACCTGGGTGACATGCGTGGCCAGATCTTCGTGTTTTTCATCCTGACAGTGGCAGCGGCCGAAGCGGCCATCGGGCTGGCAATCCTGGTCCAGTTGTTCCGCAACAAGTCCAACATCAACGTGGACGAACTCAATTCGCTCAAGGGCTGATGAACACGATGAGCCAAACCCTCTCAGCCTCCACGCTGCTGACCATCGCGCTGGCGCCATTGGTTGCCGCCATCATCGCCGGCATTTTCGGCACCGCCTTGGGTGGCAACCGGATCGGCCGGCGCGTCACTCACAGCCTGACCATCGCAGGTGTTGCGTTGTCGTTTGTTCTGTCTGCCAGCGTATTGGCGGACGTGGTGCAAAACGGCGCCCGATTCAACGACACCGTCTACCAATGGATGCAGGTCGGCGGCCTGAAGATGGAGATCGGCTTCATGGTCGACGGCCTGACCGCCATGATGATGTGCGTCGTGAGTTTCGTCTCGCTGATGGTGCATATCTACACCATCGGCTACATGCACGATGACGACGGCTACAACCGTTTCTTCTCGTACATCTCCTTGTTCACCTTCTCGATGCTGATGCTGGTCATGAGCAACAACCTGATGCAGCTGTTTTTCGGCTGGGAAGCGGTGGGGCTGGTGTCGTATTTGCTGATCGGTTTCTGGTTCGATCGGCCGACCGCGGTTTTTGCCAACCTGAAGGCCTTCCTGGTGAACCGGGTTGGTGACATCGGCTTCATCCTGGGCATTGCGTTGATTTACGCCTATGCCGGCACGCTCAACTACACCGAGGTGTTTGCCGTGTCGGGTGAATTGGCCAAGCTGTACCTTCCCGGCACCGACTGGATGCTGATCACTGTGATCTGCATCTGCCTGTTCATCGGCGCCATGGCCAAGTCGGCCCAGTTCCCGCTGCATGTCTGGTTGCCCGACTCAATGGAGGGTCCTACCCCGATCTCCGCGCTGATCCACGCAGCGACCATGGTGACGGCCGGCATTTTCATGGTGACCCGCATGTCGCCCCTGTTTGAGCTCAGCGACACTGCGCTCAATTTCATGTTGGTCATCGGTGCCATCACCGCCTTGTTCATGGGTTTCCTGGGCATGATCCAGAACGACATCAAACGCATCATTGCGTACTCGACGCTCTCGCAACTGGGTTACATGACGGTTGCGCTGGGTGCCTCTGCCTATTCGGTTGCGGTGTTTCATCTGATGACGCACGCGTTTTTCAAGGCTCTGCTGTTTCTGGCCGCAGGTTCGGTCATCCTGGCCGTGCACCACAACCAGGACATTCGCTGGATGGGTGGCCTGCGTAAATACATGCCCATCACCTGGATCACGACCCTGCTCGGATCGCTGGCTCTGATCGGCACGCCACTGTTCGCCGGCTTCTACTCCAAGGAAAGCATCATCGAGGCGGCCCACATCAGTAACCTGCCAGGGGCCGGGTTTGCCCACTTCGCGGTACTCGCCAGCGTGTTCGTGACCGCGTTCTACTCGTTTCGCCTGTACTTCCTGGTTTTCCATGGCAAGGAGCGTTACGACCAGAATCCGGATGCGCACCATGACCAGCACCACGGTGATCACGCGTCACATCCGCATGAGCAACCCTGGGTTGTGACCGTTCCGCTTGTGCTGCTGGCGATTCCTTCGGTGGTGATCGGCTACTTCACGATCGAACCTCTGTTGTACGGTGACTTCTTCAAGGATTCGGTGTTCGTCGATACCCTGGCGCACCCTGCCATGGCCGAACTCGCTTCCGGTTTCCATGGTGCCATGGCGATGGCGATCCACTCACTGACCACCGCGCCGATCTGGCTCGCGCTGGCAGGCGTGGTCACCGCGTATTACCTGTACATGGTCAACCCGGCACTGCCTGCCGTTATCCGGCGCAAGCTGGGGCCGATCTATACGCTGCTGGAGAACAAGTACTACATGGACTGGTTCAACGAGAACGTGCTGGCGCGTGCCACGCGTGGTTTGGGAATCGGCCTGTGGAAAGGTGGAGACCAAGTCCTGATCGACGGGGTAGTGGTCAACGGTTCCTGGAAGGTTGTCGGCTGGGTGGCCCATGCCATGCGGCGCCTGCAATCGGGTTTTCTGTACCACTATGCCCTGGCCATGATTCTGGGGGTATTTGTACTGATGAGTTATTTCGTCTGGCGCAGTTAACCGACAGGGAGAACAAGAAAAATGGGATTGCTGAGCCTGGCCATATGGACGCCTGTCGTTTTCGGCGTCGTGTTGTTGGTATGGGGGCGTGATGAATACGCCCGGGCCGTGCGGTGGGTCGCGCTGATCGGGGCCCTGGTCAGCTTTCTGATCACGCTGCCGTTGTATACCGGGTTTGAACTCGGCACTGCTGCGATGCAGTTTGTCGAGGACACGTCGTGGATCGCGCAGTTCAATATCCGCTACCACCTGGGTGTCGATGGTCTGTCGCTGTGGCTGGTGCTGCTGACCGCCTTCATCAACCTGATCGTCGTGATCGCCGGCTGGGAAATCATCACCCGGCGTGTGAACCAGTACATGGGCGCAATGCTGATCCTCAGCGGCCTGATGATCGGTGTTTTCTGTGCACTCGATGGCTTGTTGTTTTACGTGTTCTTCGAGGCCACGCTGATTCCGATGTACCTGATCATCGGTGTATGGGGTGGACCGAACCGTATCTATGCGGCGTTCAAGTTTTTCCTGTACACCCTGGTGGGATCGTTCCTGCTGCTGATCTCAGTGATCGTTCTCTACACCATGTCTGGTGGCAGTTTCGATATCCTGACCTGGCACACATTGCCGCTGAGCAGCACCGCCCAAACGCTGCTGTTTTTCGCGTTTTTCGTCGCGTTCGCCGTGAAGGTGCCGATGTGGCCGATACACACGTGGTTGCCAGACGCGCACGTTGAAGCTCCGACGGGTGGCTCGGTCGTGCTGGCAGCGATCATGCTCAAGCTCGGTGCGTATGGTTTCGTGCGTTTCTCGTTGCCGATCGCACCCGACGCGTCGCGGGAATGGGCCTGGTTGATGATCGCCCTTTCGCTCATCGCGGTGATCTATGTCGGACTGGTCGCCATCGTGCAGCGCGACATGAAGAAGCTGGTAGCGTATTCGTCGGTCGCCCACATGGGTTTTGTCACATTGGGATTTTTCCTGTTCAGTGACCTGGGGGTGTCGGGTGGCATCGTGCAGATGATTGCGCATGGTTTCGTGTCCGCCGCGATGTTCCTGACCATCGGCGTGTTGTACGAGCGGGTGCATTCGCGCGAGATCGCCGACTACGGCGGGGTCATCCATTCCATGCCCAAATTCGCGGCGTTTGCATTGCTGTTCGCAATGGCCAATGCGGGGCTGCCCGGCACCGCGGGCTTCGTGGCCGAATGGATGGTGATTCTCGCCGCAGTCAAAGCCAATTTCTGGTTTGGCCTGTGTGCGGCCATGGCATTGATATTGGGGGCCTCCTATTCACTGTGGATGTACAAGCGGGTGTACCTCGGGCCGGTCGCAAATGACAACGTGAAAAAGATGCCAGACATCAATGCCCGTGAGTTCCTGGTGATGGCACTGCTGGCTATCGCGGTGCTTGGTATGGGCATTTATCCCAAGCCCTTCACCGATGTGATGGACAGCTCGGTTGCCGAGTTGTTGCGCCACGTCGCGTTGTCCAAGTTGAATTGAGAGATCCGCGACCATGATTGACAACTACAGCTGGATCACGGTTTTCCCGGAGATTGTCCTGTTGACGCTGGCCTGCGTCATCGCGCTGGTGGATCTGTACGTCAAGGGGCCGAACCGCACCCTGACCTATATCCTGACCTTGCTGACATTGGCCGTCGTAGCCGTGATGCAGGCCGCATACGGCATCAGCGGCCTTAACCAGTACGGTTTCAGCAGCCAGGTCGTGAGTGACCAGATGGGGAACTGGCTCAAGTGTTTTGCTGCGCTGTCGGTGCTTGTGACGCTGGTTTATGCACGGCCCTATGCCATACACCGCGACATGATGCGCGGCGGCGAATTGTTCACTCTGGCACTGTTTGGTCTGCTGGGCATGTTCATCATGATCAGCGGCAACAACTTCCTGGTGATTTACCTCGGCCTGGAGTTGCTCGCGCTGTCGAGTTATGCCTTGGTGGCATTACGCAGGGACAACACGATGGCCACTGAGGCGTCCATGAAGTATTTCGTGCTCGGCGCCATGGCGTCGGGTTTTCTGCTCTATGGTTTGTCGATGATGTATGGTGCGACCGGTTCGCTGAACCTCAACGAGGTGGCGCAGGCTATTGAAACTGGACAGATCCGCCACCAGGTACTTGTGTTCGGTCTCGTTTTTGTCGTCGCCGGACTGGCATTCAAACTCGGTGCCGTGCCGTTCCACATGTGGATCCCGGACGTATACGAGGGCGCGCCGACCGCGGTCACGCTGCTGTTGGCCGCCGCGCCCAAACTGGCCGCATTTGCGATTTTCATGCGTTTGCTGGTCGAGGGCATGTTGCCACTGGCGCTGGACTGGCAGCAGATGCTGGCGGTGTTGGCCATTGCATCGCTGACCGTGGGCAACCTGGCGGCGATTGCACAGACAAATATCAAGCGGATGCTGGCGTACTCGACCATCGGGCAGATGGGCTACGTCTTGCTGGGCATCATGTCGGGTGTGATCAACGGCAATACGATTTCATCTGCTGATGCGTATGGCTCGGCGATGTTTTACGTAGTCACCTACGTCCTCACGACACTGGCGAGCTTCGGCGTCATCATGTTGTTGTCACGGCGTGGTTTCGAGAGTGAGGAAATCAGTGATTTCGCCGGCTTGAACCAGCGCAGTCCTCTGTATGCGGCGATCATGGCGATCTGCATGTTCTCGTTCGCAGGCATTCCCCCGATGGTCGGCTTCTATGCCAAGTTGGCGGTACTGCAGGCATTGATCGCCTCCGGCCAGGCCTCAGACATTGCGCTGGCGGTGTATGCCGTTGCGATGTCTCTGGTTGGCGCGTTCTACTACCTGCGCGTGGTCAAAGTGATGTATTTCGACGCACCGGTGCAGACTGCGGCCATCGAGGCCCCCAGGGACATGCGCGTCGTACTGTCGGTCAATGGTGTGCTGGTGCTGCTGCTGGGTATCGTTCCTGGTGGGTTGATGGCTTTGTGCGCGCGCGCCGTGGCCAGCATGATGGCAGGTTGAACTGGACGGCGTAACGTGGTGGATCCTTCCGGCATTCCTGCTGCACCGGATTCGGCTGACGCCCATCTGGTCGAATCCATGGTGCAGCGGCAGCAACTGCTGCAAGGGCATTTTCTGCAGGTGCGCCGCGACACCGTCCGCTTGCCCGACGCCTCCCATGCGACGCGCGAATATGTGGTGCACCCTGGCGCGGTGATGATTGTGCCGCTGCTCACCGATACCGATGGCACCATCCGCGTCGTGCTGGAACGGCAATACCGGCATCCGATCGGCCAGGTGATGCTGGAGTTCCCCGCGGGCAAGCGGGATGGCGCAGAAGACCTGTTCCTGTGCGCCCAGCGCGAGTTGCGCGAAGAGACAGGTTACAGTGCCCGCGAATGGGCGCATGCCGGTGTCTTGCATCCGCAGATTGCCTACTCCGACGAGTTCATCGATATCTGGTTTGCCCGGGGTTTGTCCCACGGCGAACGCCATCTCGATCCGGGCGAGTTCCTGGACGTGACCTCGGCGACACTGCCCGAACTGCTGCAATACTGCCGCGATGGCCGGGTCACTGATGGCAAGACTGTGGCCGGTGCCTTGTGGTTGCAGAACCTCGTCTCTGGCGCATGGACACTGGATTGGCGGATCGACGCGGCATCCCCCGCTACCGGATAATCGAACGATCATGAAGGTACTGGATCTTGAATGCGCGCAATCGCACGGATTTGAAGGTTGGTTCGGCTCCGAGGACGACTTCACCAGTCAACTTGCCCGTGGTCTGGTCAGTTGCCCGTTGTGCGGCGACACCAGCATCACCAAGAAGCTCAGCGCACCCCGTCTGAATCTGGGACATGGCCAGTCGCCTGCCAAGGAGCAGCCTGCGCAAAATGTCGTGGCCACCAACGACAGCCAAACCGCGTTGCAGGCCGCCTGGCTCGGCATGGCCCGTCGCATTCTGGCCGATACCGACGATGTTGGCGACAAATTCGCCGAAGAAGCCCGCAAGATCCATTATGGTGAGGTGCCGCACCGCGGCATCCGCGGCAAGGCTTCCCAAGCCGAGTCCGAGGCGCTGGCGGAGGAGGGCATCGAGGTGATGCATCTTGCGCTGCCGGATGTATTCAAGGGGCCGATACAGTAATTGACACCCTGCGGCCGCGTTTCTCGCCAACTCCGTCGTTGGCGGCACCCTGCTAGCCTTTAGACTTGACGCTTTTGCGCATTTCCGCCCGTGAGCGTGCGCAACCCACTCTTCAATCCATCAGGGTACGGCATGCGCCATCTATTGCAAATTTCTCGAGGCATCGATGCGATGAGCGAATGGATCGGGCGTGTCGCCATGTGGCTGGTGCTGCTGACGACCTTGATCAGCGCTGGAAATGCCATCGTTCGCAAGACCTTCAACGTCAGTTCGAACAGCCTGCTGGAGATCCAGTGGTATCTGTTCGCTGCGGTGTTCCTGTTGGGTGGTGGTTATGCGTTTCTGCGCAACGAACATGTGCGTATCGATTTCCTGTCGTCGCGCTTCAGTGCGCGCACCCGCAACTGGGTCGACATCGTCGGTATCCTGGTATTCCTGTTCCCGCTGTGTTATTTGCTGATCGATTACAGTCAGGCAATGCGGGTGGCCTGATCCGTTGGCCGGTTTATGCGCTGATTCCGCTCGGCTTCCTGGCCTTGGCCATTCAAGGTGTTTCGGAATTGATCAAACGGATCGCGTTTCTGGCTGGCAGCGGGCCGGATCCCTTGCGGTTGAGTGGGCATGCAACAGACAGTTTGCTGCCGGACTTAGACAACGACAAGGTGCCTGACGCAGGGGATGCAGCATGATGGCGCTGATCGCAAGCAATTTTGTCCCGATCATGTTCGCGGGGCTGTTGCTGTTTTTGCTGTCCGGATTTCCGGTCGCTTTCTCGCTTGCTGCTACCGGCTTGTTCTTTGGCCTGATCGGGATGGAACTGCAGTTGTTTCCTGCCACCCTGTTCCAGGCCTTGCCGCTGCGGGTGTTTGGCATCGTGCACAACGAGACTTTGCTGGCCATCCCCTTCTTCACGCTGATGGGCATCGTCCTGGAGCGCAGCCGGATGGCGGAAGACCTGCTGGAGACGGTGGCCCAGGTTTTCGGCCCGGTGCGCGGTGGCCTGGGTATTGCCGTGGTCCTGGTTGGTGCACTGCTTGCGGCGACCACCGGGGTGGTTGCCGCGTCGGTCATCTCCATGGGACTGATCGCCTTGCCCATCATGCTGCGCCATGGTTACAACCGCAGCATCGCCACCGGCACCATCACTGCGTCCGGTACCCTGGCGCAGGCCTTGCCGCCCTCGCTGGTGCTGATCGTGCTGGCTGACCAGCTGGGTCGGTCTGTTGGCGACATGTATGCCGGTGCATTGGTGCCTGGCCTGGCGCTGGTGGGCCTCTATTTGCTGTTCGTCGTGATCGTGGCCGTGGTTCGGCCCCAGTGGGTTCCGGCATTGCCGCTGCAAGCACGCATCTATTCCGAGCCCGACGGAGCAAGCGGTCACGTGTCTCTGGTGGTATTGATCGGGATCTGTGTGGCAGCAGGATTTGCCTGGTCACAGGCCCATGCGTCGATCATGAATCCCTGGCTGAGCCGCACGACGACGCCTCCGGGTGACGAGGTGTTCATCATGTCGACAACCGTCGGCGCATTCCTGGCATTGGGGCTCGCGCTGCTGAACAGGACCCTGCGCCTGGGTTTGTTGTCGCGTTTGACCGAACGTGTCACCTTTGTGCTGATTCCGCCGCTGGTGCTGATATTTCTGGTGCTGGGCACGATTTTCCTGGGCGTGGCCACACCCACGGAAGGCGGCGCGATGGGGGCGGTGGGTGCCCTGCTGATGGCATGGGGCCGCCGGACACTGACATTCGGCCTGTTGAAGCAGGCATTGGAGAACACCACCAGACTGGCAATTTTCGTGATGTTCATACTGATCGGTTCGACCGTATTCAGCTTCACGTTCAACGCCGCCGATGGTCACGTGTGGGTTGAACACCTGTTCAACAAACTGCCAGGGGGTCAGCTAGGTTTCTTGCTGGTGGTCAATCTGCTGGTGTTCGTACTGGGCATGTTCATCGATTTCTTCGAGATCGCCTTCATCGTGGTACCGATGCTGGCGCCAGTAGCGGACAAGCTTGGCATCGACCTGATCTGGTTCGGCATCATCCTGGCGATGAATTTGCAGACATCGTTCCTGACGCCGCCATTTGGCTTCGCCTTGTTCTATCTGCGCAGCGTTGCACCTAAAAATGATTATGCCGATGAGATCACGGGGAAACGGATTGCCGGGGTCACGACGGGACAGATTTACAAGGGCTCGATTGCGTTCATCGTGCTGCAGGTGATCATGGTCACGTTCATCGTGTTCAACCCGGGCATCGTGACCGGCAGTCTTGAGAAGCCCGTGGTGCTCGACGAGAAGGCCTTGGACTCGCTGTTCGACAGCATGCCAACCCAGGACTACAAGTAGCCATAGCCATCAGCGCACGCACGGCCGGCTGCGGGCCTCTCCAGCCGGTGCGGGACCATCAACTGCATGGCCCGCACCGATGAAGAAGCCCGTTGGCTCCTGTCAGGCGCTCAGATCTTGACCGTTTCCATGTAGTTGTTGTAAGCGTTTTCCGAGAAGCGGGCCCACAGCAACTGGTCACGCTGGAATGCACGCATGTCCTGATGGATCTTCTTGAACTCTGGGGATTTGGCGTCGTGCTCGGCGAAGACTTCCATGGCTGCCTTGTAGCCCGCATCCATGATCGCCTTCGAGAATGGCCTGAGCTTGGTTCCCGCAGCCACGAGTCGTTTCAGCGCGAGAGGATTCACCGCATCGTATTTGGCCGTCATGTCGCGCGCCGCCACTGCCGTGGCTGCCTCCACGATGGCCTGGTACTCGGGCGTCAATGCCGCGAAGGCCTTGGCGTTGATGTAGAAATCCAGTTCGGCGCCGCCTTCCCACCATCCCGGGTAGTAGTAGTACGGTGCGACCTTGTTGAAACCAAGCTTCTCGTCATCGTAGGGTCCGACGAACTCGGCTGCGTCCAGCGTGCCTTTTTCCAGCGCCTGATACACCTCGCCGCCGGGCATGTTCTGTGCCACAACCCCCAGTTTGAGCATCGAATCGCCGAACAAGCCACCACCCATGCGCATCTTCAGGCCCTTGAAGTCGTCCACGGTCTTGATTTCCTTGCGATACCAGCCACCCATCTGGGTTCCGGTATTGCCGCCACTGCGGCTCTTGATGTTGTACTGCGCATAAAACGCATCCATCAGCTTGCGGCCATTGCCGTGTTCCATCCAGGCATCGGTCTGGCGCGCGGTGAGGCCGAACGGCACGGCACAGCCGAACGCAAAGACATAATCCTTGCCGGTGAAGTAATACGACGCTGTCTGGGCCATCTCCACCGTGTTGCTCTGGATCGCGTCGACAACGCCAAAGGCGGGCATCAGTTCGCCAGCTGGGTGGGTGGATACTTCGAATTTGCCACCGGAGAGGGCCTTGACGGTTTTGGCAAACATCTCGGCGCTGCCGAAGATCGTGTCAAGTCCACGTGGAAAGCTTGAAGCCAGCCGCCAGCGCACGGTGGCCTGGGCGTGTACCGCGGGTGCGATGCCGGCCGCCAACACACCGGCAATACCCGCATTCTTGATGATTGATCTGCGATCCATGAGAACTCCTCGTTAAATGTTGAACAGCTTCGCGCAAGCCCGTGTCCGCGTTTACTTGAACACGGGGTTACGTGATGCGAATTATGGCCTGTCGGGAAGCCCGCAGCGACGATGATTGATTGAGGGTTGACCTGTGTCGGGCCTGCAGACCGAATGCTGCCGGTGCGTTTGTGCCGCACCGACAACGGCACGCGCCGTGGGCCTCACGTCACAAACTGCAACTCCGCCAACCGCGCATACACCCCGCCACGCGCCACAAGCTCCGCATGGGTGCCTTGTTCCACCAGCCGCGACTGGTCCAGCACGACAATGCGGTCGGCTTTCTGCACGGTTGCGAGTCGGTGCGCAATGACCAGCGTGGTGCGGCCCTGCATCGCACTCTCCAACGCCGCCTGGACCATGCGTTCGCTCTCGGCGTCCAGCGCACTGGTGGCCTCGTCGAGCAGCAGCAGTGGCGGGTTTTTGAGCATGGCGCGCGCAATCGCGATGCGTTGGCGCTGGCCGCCGCTCAGGCGCACCCCGCGTTCGCCCAGGAAGGTGTTGTAACGCTCGGGCAGGCGGTTGATGAACTCGTCGGCAAAAGCGGCGTGGGCCGCGGCCTTGACCTCGTCGTCACTGGCTTGCGGCTTGCCATAGCGGATGTTCTCCATCGCATTGGCCGAGAATATCACCGCGTCTTGCGGGACGATCCCGATGTGCTGGCGCAAGTCTTTCAGGGCCAGCTCACGTGTCGGTACACCGTTGAGCGTGATGCTGCCCGATTGCGGATCGTAAAAGCGCAGCAACAACTGGAACACCGTGCTTTTGCCGGCGCCACTGGGCCCGACCAGCGCCACGGTTTCTCCGGGCGCCACCGTCAGATTGAAGTCGGTCAACGCTGGATGGTCGGGCCGCGACGGGTAGCAGAAATCCACATGTTTCAGTGTGAGCGTGCTGCCGGCTGCCGAGTCCGGCGCGCTGCGCGGCTGTGCCGGCGAGCGGATGGGTGCGTTTGTGTCGAGCAGTTCCATCAAGCGTTCCGTCGCGCCGGCCGCGCGCAGCAGGTCGCCATACACCTCGCCCAGCACCGCAAATGCACTGGCCAGGATGATCGCGTAGACGATGGTTTCGCCCAGGTGCCCTGCCGTGATACTCCCGGCCATCACGGCCTGCGTGCCCTGGTACAGGCCCCAGAGCAGGGCCCCCGAAGTGGCAATGATGATGAATGCCACCAGCACCGCCCGCGCACGTGAGCGGCGCACCGCGACGTTGAATGCGTTGTCGGTGGACGCGTCAAACCGGCTCGCTTCGCGCGATTCGGCGACATAACTCTGCACCACCGGAATCGCATTGAGCACCTCGGCGGCGATTGCGCTTGAGTCGGCCACCCGGTCCTGGCTGGCGCGCGAGAGTTTGCGCACCCGGCGCCCGAACCACAGGCTGGGCAACACGATGACCACCAGCAGCCCGAGAACCTGCACCATCACATAGGGATTGGTCCAGATCAGCATGATCAGCGCGCCGATGCCCATCACCGTGTTGCGCAGCCCCATGCTCAGCGACGAGCCGACCACGGTCTGCACCAGGGTTGTATCCACCGTCAGCCGGCTGAGCACCTCGCCGGTTTGCGTGGTTTCGAAAAATTCAGGACTCTGGCGCAACACATGGCTATAGACTGCGTTGCGCAGGTTCGCAGTGATGCGTTCACCAAGCCAGCTGACCATGTAAAACCGCAAGGCGGAGAAAATGCCGAGCGCCACAGCCACTGCAAACAGGTCGATGAAGTGTTCGCGCAGGATCATCACCCGTGCTTGCGGATCACCGGCGATGGCGGCTGCTGTTTTGCCCCCCATCAGGCCACCATCAATCAGGCTGCGCAATGCAATCGGAAATACCAGTGTGGTGACCGCAGCCATCACCAGGAAGAAACCTGCCAGCACGATACGCCCGCGATAGGGTCTGAGAAATGGGCCAAGGCCCGAGAGGGATCGTGGGGAGGTAGCCTTGGCGCGTTCGGAGCTCATGGAGGGTAGGTCGCAGAAAGAGGGATGTGTCTGGCGCGGGGCGCGCAGCCATGGCGCCAGCGGCGCAAAAGGCAGATTGTCGGTTATTCCCGAATCCAGCGACGCCGTGCCGCGTGCGGGTCACAACACGAGGGGCGTGGCGTAACCGGTTAGCTCCAGGTAGCCGCGCCCGACATGGCGGCGCTGACTGTCGTACAGGTCACATAGTCCTTCCCAATAGATGGCACCGGTCGAATTGCGGCTGTCCAGTTCCTGGTCGTCCAGCAGTGCGCGGACCCGATACTGCCCGCTTGGCGTGCGCAACAGCCACTCGACCGGATACGTGGTGTTGGTGAGCGGGCTTGTCCAACCGCGCACGGGCTGGAAGACCGCTTCACCGCGACTGCCACGAAATGATCCGCCGTCCCATACCGTATCGCCGTCCTTGTCCCGGATCTGGAATGCGGTCAGTGCACTGCCGTCGAACAGGTTGATGCCGACCCAGTCCCAACCGACCGCATCCGAGGCTAGCAGGCTGTCGCTCCACTCATGGTCCAGCCAGGCTGCGCCGGAACCCGCAGCAAGACGGTTCGGGTCGGTCTTGCGCGCGCCGTCACCGCGCGCCTGCAGGCGCTGGCTCCCGAGGCTGATCTGTCCGTCGAAAGCCAGCTGCGGGCAGCTGTAGTAGAAGCTGGCCTGCTCGGGCTGCGGCCCTTTGCGCGACCAGCCCTGGTCGCCCTGCAACAACACGGCTTGCGTGCTGGTGAAGTCCAGCTCCAGACTGAAGCCGTCGGCGTGGATCCGTGCCTGGTACCTTCCATCGTTGTGGTTCAGGCTCCAGTCGCGCAGTCGCAGATGGGTATCGCTTTCGCCTGCGGACACCACTGTGAAGCCCTCGCGCGCAATACGCTGGTCATGCCAGAACCGCTTTTCCTGCACGTCGGTCACCGCTGCATGTGCGAACAACAATTGACGGGCCGCAAAACGCGATGCCATCTGCTGGGTGGCCTTGATGCGCGAGCGAAAGAAGGTCAGCTGGAAACCGATCACACGCGCGGGAGCGGCATCGCCAACCTGCGTGTAGCCCGTGACATACCACCATTCGATTGCGCTTTGCGGGTGGCTGCCATGGTCACGCGGAAATACCAGTGCGCGCGGGCCGCTCGCGCTGCCCTCGTGTTCCACTGGTGCAGCACCGCTGGCAGGGGACATACAGGCTTGCGCCGCGCCCGCCAGCAACAGGCTGCGGCGCAATCGATCGGGCAGGCGGACAATTGAGCGCTCGGACATGAACCCATTGTGGCGCGATCAGCGCATGCTGCGGGCGTCCCATGCCGGCGTCGTCTCTGCCAAAATGAACCCATGAACTACCAACACCTGCTACTCGCGCAAGATGGGCCCATTGCGACGATCACGCTGAACCGGCCCGACAAACGCAACGCGCTGGCCCTGGGCGTGCTGCAAGAACTCACCGATGCCCTGCAGGCGGTTGGGCGCAGCGATGCCTTGGGCCTCATCCTGGCCGCCAATGGCCCGGTGTTCAGTGCCGGCCACAACTTCGGCGACATGGCCGGTGCAACGCTGGAGCAGGCACGTGAACTGTTTGCCGTCTGCACCGCGATGATGGACACGTTGCAGGCCATTCCGCAACCGGTGTTGGCCCGGGTGCATGCGCTGGCTACTGCAGCCGGCTGCCAGTTGGTTGCCAGTTGCGACCTGGCGGTGGCGGCCGACACGGCGTCGTTCGCCATTCCCGGCGGCAAGGGCGGTCTGTTCTGCCACACGCCGCTCGTGGCCCTGGCACGCAACATCGGACGCAAGCGTGCACTGGAGATGGCCATGACCGGCGACGCCATCGATGCCCGCACCGCAGCCGACTGGGGATTGGTGAACAAGGTCGTGCCCGCCGCCGAACTGGACGCCGCAGCGCTGGACCTGATTCAACGCGCCACCCGCGGCAGCGTCGGGTCCAAGGCCTTAGGTAAACAGGTGTTTTACCAGCAGATCGGTTTGCCGCAAACACAGGCCTATCAGCTGGTCGGCGAGCAGATGGCGCAGGCGGCGATGACACCCGATGCGCAGGAGGGTTTTGCGGCCTTCCTCGAAAAACGTGCGGCGCGATACAAGGGTGGCTGAATGCGATGCTGAAGCGTTAGCGACTGTGCCTGATGGCCTGACCAATGCGTTCGAACACTGACCATCTGCATGGACATTCTGATCATTGCGCTCATCGTTGCCATCGTTGCGCTGGTGCTGCGCCGGCAGCAGGAACGTCAACGGATCGCGCTGCTGGCCCAATATCTGGGGCCATTCCAGATCGAGAAATTGATGGCCACCCTGAGCGAGGGTTATATGCGTGCGCTCGGTGAGAGCGACCCGCAGCGCCAGCAGCAGGTGTGGGAGCATCTGCGCCCGAGCGAGCAGGCACTGAGCGAGCAGTTCGACCGGTTTTCCGCGCGTATCGCAACAGCCGAGGCGCAACAGTCACGGGTCAGTACGCTGGGCTGGGCCTTGCCTTGGGCCCACCAATTGTTTCCCGCCGCGACCTTCGATCTGCGCAAGGCGATTGCGATCCATGCGCATGGCATTCGCCGTGCGGTTGAGGCTGACCCTTCGTTGCCGGCCAAACGCCGCGCCTTCACGCTGAGTGCCGAGATGTTCCTGATGCAGCACACCTGCCATTGGTACTGCAAATCCAAGGCGGTCGCGTCGGCACGATTGTGGGTGCGACACAAGACCCGTTACGAGCAAGTGCTCGATGCCGTCACGCCGGACACCGCCCGGGCCTACCGGGCCTTGCTGGATCCACGTGTGCGCTGAATCGGGCGCTGCCGGGCAAATGTCATAACAACCAGGGAATGAACCGGCGGCGGCGTTGCCGGTATGCCGTGTAGTGGGGATGGTGTTCGGCCATCCAGCGTTCTTCCAGCGACGACTTGCCCCACAACACGGCGCACAGGGCGGCCCAGGCCAGCCAGGCCCATGGGTGCGATGCCCAGGCCAGTGCTGCGCCGCCCAGCAGGACGGCGCTGTACATCGGGTGGCGGATCCACCGGTAAGGGCCGGAGGTGATCAACCTGCCACCAGGCTTGGGTGTGGGTCGGATATTGAAGTTGCCGATCCGGTTGTAGGCCAAGGTCCAGAGACCCAGCAACACGCTGGCAGCGGCCAATAGCCAGGCCGGCAGCGGCACGGCGCCGGCCATCGCGGCCGTGGAGGCCATGGCCGCGAGCAGCAGCAAAAGGCCGAATTGCAGAAGAACCAGAAAGGCACCCATGGGACTATGGTGGTTTGGTAATGCGGATGCCCCATGTTCGCATGCCACACACCAAGCCGGCGATATACTGGATGCATCAACAGCTTTGCGCGTGTGGTTGGGTGTTTTCTCCAGTCTGCCACTTGCCTTGCGCCACGCATGGACAACACAGTTTCCACGCCTTTTTCCGGCCTGATCGAACCGATCAAAACTCCGGTGCTCACGCGCCAGCAGGCGCGCCGCCTGCGCGACATCCACCGCTCGGCCGGATGGCCGAGCCAGGACGCGCTGGAGATCGAACTGCTCGCGAAAGGCATGTTGCATCAGGTCATGGAGCCGGGCTCCAGTGAGCGGTTGCGGCTGACCGAGGCCGGCATCCAGAGCCTGGCGTGCGCCTTGCAGCGCAACCGGCAGGCACTGAGCGCCCATGACGCGCTGGTGGAGAAGGTGGCACAAGCGATTTTGCGCGATGGCCGTATTGTCTGGACCGGGCTTTCCTTGCGCGCACGACTGCCAGGCGCAGCCGTTGCACCGGGGCAGGACATCAGCGCGCAAACCACGTCCGAACCGTCGGGAAATCCCACGCAATTGAGCGATTTTGCGCTCAGCGGTTGCGCCGATGCAACGCCAGCGGTGCGCTGGAAACTGTGCAAGCCCGATGTGTTTTCGATCCGCAATACCTCGGTGTCGGCTTACCTGCAACCGGTGGTGCATGAGATCAAGGTCAGCCGCGCCGACCTGCTCGGCGATCTGCGCTTGCCGGATAAGCGTGAGAGTTATCTCGATCTCGGCGGCCAATGCTGGTATGTGCTGGGTTGCGATGCCCGTGGCCACCCGATTGCGCAGGCACACGAGGTGCCCGAAACCTGTGGCGTGATGGTGGCCCAGGCCGACGGGCAACTCGTGGTCGAGCGCCATGCACCGCAACGGGCCGTCGCAGACCTGCCATTTGCATTGTGGATGGCCTTGGCCAAAGCCACGCCAATGGCCGCCGATCCGGGT
>CAJDWO010000011.1_pt1 | contig 19168 bp, 24 predicted proteins | sample 7391601 | NCBI WGS metagenome assembly CAJDWO01 (sample SAMEA7055735, study PRJEB34461) | soil metagenome | biome: terrestrial ecosystem; feature: Peninsula; material: soil | place: Antarctica | collected 2016 | reverse complement strand
GCCTGTGAATTGCCAGGCGTGACGCGGTTGTCATGAGTCATTGATGAACGCAGACAAACCTTCGCGGCTGGCCTTGTATCTGCAGCTGATCCGCTGGGATCGGCCTGCCGGCTGGTTGTTGCTGTTGTGGCCGACTCTGAGCGCCCTGTGGATCGCCGCGGATGGTTTCCCCGGTTGGCACCTGCTGCTGGTGTTCATCCTGGGTACGGTGTTGATGCGCAGCGCGGGTTGTTGTCTCAATGACGTGGCGGACCGCGACTTCGACAAACACGTCAAACGCACTGCGCAACGTCCAGTCACCAGCGGTGCGGTCTCCAGTGCCGAAGCCTTGGGGCTGGGCGCGGTGTTGGCGCTGCTGGCGTTCGCGCTGGTGCTGACGACAAACCGGCTGACGGTGGCACTGTCGTTTGCCGCGTTGGCGATAACCATCATTTATCCGTATTCCAAGCGATTCGTTTCGATGCCGCAGGCGGTGCTCGGCGTTGCCTTCAGCTTCGGCATCCCGATGGCGTTCGCTGCAGTCCGGGGATCGGACAGCGTCGATCTGGCCAGCCTGCAAGCCGCCGTGCCGCCGCTGGCGTGGCTGCTGCTGCTCGGCAACCTGTTTTGGGTGCTGGCCTACGACACCGAATACGCGATGGTCGATCGCGACGACGACCTGCGCCTCGCCATCAAGACCTCGGCGATCACGCTGGGGCGTTACGACGTGGCAGCCGTGATGGCGTTTTACTTCATCCATCTGGCCATATGGACGATTCTGATCTGGCCGCTGGTCGGCTCGATCTGGTTCCTGCTAGGTGTGACTGTGGCCGCTGCCCAGGCACTCTGGCATGGCTGGCTGATCCGCGACCGGCAGCGCGAGCCCTGCTTCAAGGCCTTCCGGCTAAACCATTGGGTTGGATTTGCGGTGTTTTGTGGGGTGGTGTTGGCTTACGCAGCGGCTTGAACACGGGCTTTTCGGTTCGAGCCAACGATTCCACCGGCAAGCCAGGTGCACGACGGACCTCAGCTCTTGCCGAACTCCTCGCCCATGGCCCGGGCTCGGTCCCGCGCAGCATGCATGGCCTGCTGGAACAGTTCGCCGATATGTGAAGCTTCCATCGACGTGATCGCCGCGTGGGTGGTTCCACCCTTGGAGGTGACGCGTTGGCGCAGCACCTGCGGCGATTCCTTGGAACTGCGCGCCAGTTCGGATGCGCCGGCAAATGTCGCGACGGCCAATTGGTAGGCTTGCTCCTGGCTCAGGCCCATCTGCTGACCGGCCTCTGTCATCGCTTCGAGGAAGAAAAACACGTAAGCCGGGCCGGAGCCGGACAACGCAGTGACCGCGTCGAGTTGGTCCTCGTTGTCCACCCACAGCAGGTCTCCGGTGCTGCGAATGATTTGCTCGATGCCGTGTTTCTGTTGTGCGTCGATACCCGGACGTGCATACAAGGCGGTGATGCCCTTGCCAATCAGCGCCGGCGTGTTCGGCATCGACCGCACCACCCGTTCGGTACCGAGCCAGCGTGCGATGCTGTCGCTGGGGATGCCGGCTGCCACGCTCAGATGCAGGGCTGCCTGGGTATGGGGGCCGACCGGCAATGCGGCTTCCTTGAACGTCTGCGGTTTGACCGCCCACACCACGGTCTGGGCCTTGGCCAGAAACGCGCCCGGCGCCGCTTGTGCGATCACACCAAACTGTTTGCGCAACCGGTCGCGGGCCTCCTGCCCGGGCTCGACGATTGAAATGGTTTCGGGCGCCGCTTTGCCGTGCCGGAGCAGTCCCTGGATGATGGCGCTGGCCATGTTGCCGCCGCCGATGAATGCAATCTGTCCGCTCATGGTGTCCTTATTGGGAGTCAGGGACTCGCAATCGGCGAGTCGTCGACAGTCTAGCGCTTGCGTCCGCTGTGGTGATAATCGGCCGGCATATGGCATACATACTTGCACTCGACCAAGGCACGACAAGTTCACGCGCGATCCTGTTCGACCGGGCAGGGCAGGTGGTGCAGGTGGCGCAACAGGAATTTGCGCAGCTGTTTCCCCAGGCCGGCTGGGTCGAGCACGATGCGACGGAGATCTGGCGGACCCAGCTGGCGATGGCGCGAAACGTGCTGGAAAAGGCCGCCATCAGCGCCGCCGACGTGGACGCCATCGGCATCACCAACCAGCGTGAGACCACGGTTCTGTGGGACCGCACGACCGGGCAACCGGTGGCCCCTGCCATCGTCTGGCAGGACCGCCGTACAGCGGGTGACTGCGACACGCTGCGTGCCCAGGGCCACCTGCGCACGATCCAGAAAAAGACCGGTCTGGTGCTCGATGCGTATTTTTCCGCTACCAAGCTGCGCTGGTTGCTGGACAAGGTGCCGGGCGCCCGCAAACGCGCCGACCGCGGCGAACTGGCATTTGGCACGATCGACAGCTGGCTGATCTGGAACCTGACCGGTGGCCGCCGCCATGTCACGGATGCCAGCAACGCGTCGCGCACCTTGCTGTTCAATATCCACACCTTGCAGTGGGACCCGCAGTTGTTGGCGCTGTTCGATATTCCGGCGTCGGTATTGCCCGAGGTGTTGCCGTGCAGCGGCGATCTGGCCCACACTGACGCGGCGCTGCTGGGCCGCTCGATCCGCATCGCCGGTTCAGCCGGTGACCAGCAGGCTGCGACCTTCGGCCAGGCCTGTTTCTCACCGGGCATGGCCAAGAATACCTATGGCACCGGTTGTTTCATGCTGCTCAATACCGGCCGGCGCGCGATCGCCAGTCGCAACCAGCTGTTGTCGACAGTGGCCTGGATCGGGCCAGGCGAGCCCCTGCAGCGGGCGCAGGCCTGTTATGCACTGGAAGGTTCCGTGTTTGTGGCCGGCGCGGCGGTTCAGTGGTTGCGTGACGGGTTGGGCATCATCCGCTCGGCCGACGAAGTGCAGGCGCTCGCTGCTTCGGTGCCTGATACCCAGGATCTGTATCTGGTCCCGGCGTTTGCCGGACTCGGCACGCCGGACTGGGACGGTTACGCCCGCGGTGCGATGCTGGGTATCACCCGTGGCACCACGCGCGCCCATCTGGCGCGGGCCACGCTGGAGTCGATCGCGCTGCAAAGCGCCGACGTGTTCTCGGCCATGGTGGCAGATTCGGGCATCGCGCTGCGCGAGTTGCGGGTCGACGGCGGCGCCAGCCGCAACGACCTGTTGATGCAGATGCAGGCCGATTTTCTCGGTGTGCCGGTGGTGCGGCCGCGTGTCACGGAGACCACGGCGCTCGGGGCTGCCTACCTGGCGGGCTTGGCGACCGGGTTTTGGTCGGATGCCGACGAGTTGACTGCCCAGTGGGCCGTGGACCGACGCTTCGAGCCGGTCCTGGGCGCCGATGCGCGCGCCGCCAAACGCAGCCGCTGGCGCCAGGCCGTGGAACGCGCGAAGGGTTGGGTACCCCATTGAGCGGCCCGTCCGTGGCGGGTGCTGTGCCCACCGTGCGGCAGGCGCTTCTGGCGCGATTGCGCCAGCCGCAGGTGTTCGATGTAGCCATCGTTGGTGGCGGAGCGACCGGGCTGGGCGTTGCGCTTGATGCTGCCTTGCGGGGGTTCTCCGTGGTGCTGGTCGAGTCACATGATTTCGCCAAGGGCACTTCGTCGCGGGCGACCAAACTGGTCCACGGTGGGGTGCGTTACCTGGCGCAAGGCAACATCGCGCTGGTGCACGAAGCCCTGCGCGAGCGCACGACGCTGCTGAGCAACGCGCCGCATCTGGCGCAACCGCTGGCGTTCGTGATGCCGTCGTACCAGTGGTGGGAAACCCCGTTTTATGGCGCCGGGCTCACCGCCTACGACCTGCTGGCCGGCAAGGCCGCGCTGGGCCCGACCCGGTTTCTGAGTCGTGATCAGACCCTGGCGTTGTTGCCCAACGCCCGGGCTCAGGGTCTGCGCGGTGGTGTTCAATATTGGGATGGGCAGTTCAACGATGCCCGGCTGGCGCTGGCGCTGGCCCGCACTGCGGCCGCGCAAGGGGCTTTGCTGGTCAACTATTGCCGTGCCGATGACCTGGTCAGCGAAGGCGGCAAGGTGGTGGGCCTGCAGTGCACGGATGTCGAGACCGATCAAGCGTTGACGCTGCGCGCATCGTGCGTGATCAATGCCACGGGTGTCTGGGTCGATGACTTACGCCACAAAGACGGCGACGCCAACAGCGCGGACGGGCGCACGCCGACCCGGTCCATGGTGGCACCGAGCCAGGGTGTGCATATGGTTGTCGATCGGGAGTTTCTGGCGGGTGACAACGCGTTGATGGTTCCCAAGACCGCCGACGGGCGGGTGCTGTTCGCCGTGCCATGGCTGGGCAAGGTGATCCTGGGCACGACCGACACACCGCGCAGCGACCTGGCGCGCGAGCCGGAGCCCTTCAAAGAGGAGGTGGTTTTCATCCTTTCGGAGGCGGCGCGGTATCTGCGCCATGCGCCGACACGCGCTGACGTGCGCAGCATCTGGGTCGGCCTGCGGCCCCTGGTCAAACCGCAGGACGATGACGGCGACAACACCAAGGGCCTGAGCCGCGAACACACGGTGCTGGTCAGCCGCAGCGGCCTGGTCACGGTCACCGGTGGCAAGTGGACCACCTACCGTGCGATGGCCGAGGATGTGTTGCAGAATTGTTTTGACAAGGATTTGTTGCCCAGTCGGCCTGCTGGCGCAACCTTGCATTTCCCGCTTGTCGGCGCGCAGGGCCAGTCGCCCATGACGCCGACATCAATCTGTCTGCCGCCCGGTGCACATAGCTATGGAGACGAGCAGGCCGTGCTGCAGACATTGCCCGGTGCAGACGCCTGGCTGGTACCAGGTCTGTCCGAGGCCATGGTGCGTTTCGCAGCCCGCTTCGAATATGCACGCACGGTCGAAGACATGCTGGCGCGGCGATCGAGAATGTTGTTCCTGGATGCCCGGGTCGCCCAGGATCTGGGCCCCCGCGTGGCCGACATCCTGCGCGAAGAGACCGGCCAGGACCCGCAGGCAGCGGATTTTCAGAGCCTGGCCCATAAATATTTGCTGGATTCGCCAAAGGATCGTTGACGCACCCATATTGGTCGTGCATAATCGCTGGCTTCGCTCTTCATTGGGCGATAAAGAATCTGCCCAACAGGAAGCAGCGTGAGTGGTTCACGCAGCTGACGACGGGCCCAAGACTGACCTGTACGCGCCGAGCATCCTGCCCGGCTTGTTACGGGTACAAGTTGGGAACACACTTAAATGATCCAGACTGAATCTCGATTGGACGTCGCCGACAATACCGGCGCCAAATCCGTCCTGTGCATCAAGGTGCTCGGCGGCTCCAAGCGCCGTTACGCCAGCGTGGGCGACATCATCAAGGTGACCGTCAAGGAAGCCGCTCCACGGGGTCGCGTCAAGAAAGGCGAGATCTACAGTGCGGTTGTGGTGCGCACTGCCAAGGGCATTCGCCGCGGCGATGGCTCGCTGGTGAAATTCGACGGCAATGCCGCCGTGTTGCTCAATGCCAAGCTCGAGCCGATCGGCACGCGCATCTTCGGGCCGGTCACGCGCGAGTTGCGGACCGAGAAGTTCATGAAGATCGTGTCGCTGGCGCCCGAAGTACTGTAAGGACAAGCAAATCATGAAGAAGATTCGCAAAGGCGACGACGTCATTGTCATCGCAGGCCGGGACAAGGGTAAGCGTGGCAAGGTGTCGCTGCGCAAGGATGACTCCCATGTGCTGGTCGAGGGCATCAATCTGGTGAAGAAACACACCAAGCCCAACCCGATGAAGGGTACGACCGGCGGAATCGTGGAGAAGGCCATGCCGATCCACCAGTCCAACGTGGCAATCTACAACGCTGTATCCGGCAAGGCCGACCGGGTTGGCATCAAGCTGTTGACGGACGGCAAACGCGTGCGCGTTTACAAGTCCAGCGGCGCAGAAATCAAGGTGGCATGAACATGGTGCGTCTGCAACAACACTATCGCGAAAAAATTGCTCCGGAATTGATCGCCAAGTTTGGCTACAAGTCTCCGATGCAGGTGCCGCGCCTGTCCAAGATCACGCTCAACATGGGTGTGAGCGAGGCGGTAGCTGACAAGAAGGTCATGGATAGCGCGGTCGCCGACATGACCAAGATCGCCGGCCAGAAGCCGGTTGTCACAAAATCCAAGAAGCCAATCGCCGGTTTCAAGATCCGAGAAGGCCAGGCCATCGGTTGCATGGTCACGTTGCGTGGCGTGCGCATGTTCGAGTTTCTGGACCGCTTTGTCACCGTCGCGCTGCCGCGGGTGCGTGACTTCCGCGGCATCTCGGGTCGTGCGTTCGACGGCCGTGGCAATTACAACATCGGCGTGAAAGAGCAGATCATTTTCCCTGAGATTGAATACGACAAGGTTGATGCCTTGCGTGGTCTCAATATCAGCATCACCACTACGGCCAGGTCGGACGAAGAGTGCAAGGCGCTACTCGCGGGCTTCCGTTTTCCGTTCAAGAACTGAGGTGACCCTTGGCTAAAAAAGCTGTGATCGAGCGTGAGCTCAAGCGAGACAAACTGGTTGCCAAGTACGCGAAGAAACACGCGGAACTCAAGGGCATCGCCAGCGATGCAAAACGCACTGACGACGAGCGCGCCGTGGCGCGCCTGGCGTTGCAGATGTTGCCGCGCAATGCCAACCCGACGCGCCAGCGCAATCGTTGTGCCATCACCGGGCGTCCGCGTGGCACGTTTCAGCACTTTGGTCTGGGGCGCGCAAAGGTGCGCGAGATGGCGCTGGCCGGTGAGATTCCCGGTGTCGTCAAGGCCAGCTGGTAAGCGCGAGGAGACAAAAACATGAGCATGAGTGATCCCATTGCGGACCTGTTGACCCGCATCCGCAACGCGCAGATGGTGGCCAAGACGACTGTTTCCGTTCCATCTTCCAAGGTGAAGGTTGCGATCGCGCAGGTGTTGAAGGATGAGGGCTATATCGACGGCTTCACCGTGAAGACCGACGCTGGCAAGTCCGAGCTTGAAATCGCGCTGAAATATTACGCCGGTCGTCCGGTGATCGAACGCATCGAGCGTGTGAGCCGCCCCGGCCTGCGCGTTTACCGCGGCAAGGGCACCTTGCCGCAGGTCCAGAACGGCCTGGGTGTGGCGATCGTCACGACGCCTGAAGGCGTGATGACCGACCGCAAGGCACGTGCCAATGGCGTCGGCGGCGAAGTCCTGTGTTACGTCGCCTGATGGCGCGGCACTGAGGAGAAACAGAAAATGTCCCGTATAGGAAAAATGCCGGTAGTGGTTCCCGCTGGCGTCGATGTGAGCGTCAAGGATGACCAGATCAGCGTCAAAGGCGCCGGTGGTGCCTTGCAGCTGGCCCAGAACGTCCTGGTCAAGGTGACCAGCGATGACGGCAAGCTGAGCTTTGTGCCGGCCAACGATTCGCGCGACGCCAATGCGATGTCGGGCACGATGCGCCAGTTGGTCAACAACATGGTCGTTGGCGTCAGCAAGGGTTTCGAGCGCAAGCTCAACCTGGTTGGTGTCGGCTTCAAGGCGCAGGCGCAAGGCGACAAGCTCAATCTGACGGTTGGATATTCGCACCCGGTCAACATGGACATGCCCGCAGGCATCACCGTCGCGACACCGACCCCAACTGAAATTGTGGTCAAAGGTGCAGACCGTCAGCGCGTCGGGCAGATCGCCGCTGAGATCCGTGCTGTTCGTCCGCCTGAGCCCTACAAGGGCAAGGGTATCCGTTATGCGGACGAGAAGATCAAGATCAAAGAAACCAAGAAGAAGTAAGGGGCAGCATCATGTTGACCAAGAAAGAACAGCGTCTTCGCAGGGCTCGCCAGACCCGGATCCGTATCGCGACCCAGGGCGTGGCCCGTCTGACCGTGAACCGGACCAATTTGCATATCTACGCCAGCGTCATTTCGGGCGACGGTGCCAAGGTGCTGGCCACCGCATCGACGGCCGAGGCCGAAGTGCGTACCGCGTTGGGGGGCGGCGGCGGCAAGGGTGCCACTGCCGCTGCGGCCCAAATCATCGGCAAGCGTGTAGCTGAAAGGGCGAAGGCGGCCGGTGTGGAGAAGGTCGCATTTGACCGTTCGGGTTTTGCCTACCATGGCCGCGTCAAGGCGCTGGCCGATGCCGCGCGTGAAGCCGGCCTGCAGTTTTAAGAAGATCGGAAACTAATATGGCACGAATGCAAGCGAAGATGCAGGGCAAGTCTGAAGGTCCTGAGGACGGCCTGCGCGAGAAGATGATCGCGATCAACCGTGTGACCAAGGTGGTCAAGGGTGGTCGGATTCTGGGCTTTGCCGCGTTGACCGTGGTCGGTGATGGCGACGGCCGCGTCGGCATGGGCAAAGGCAAATCCAAGGAAGTGCCCGCAGCCGTGCAAAAGGCAATGGAAGAGGCGCGCCGCAACATGGTCAAGGTCTCGTTGAAAAACGGTAGCTTGCATCATCGGGTGACGGGTCACCATGGTGCTGCCAACGTGATGATGATACCGGCCCCGAAGGGCACGGGCATCATTGCTGGCGGTCCGATGCGTGCGGTTTTCGAGGTTGTGGGCATCACCGATGTCGTGGCCAAGAGCCATGGCTCCTCGAATCCTTACAACATGGTTCGTGCAACGCTGGATGCCTTGCGGGTTTCCACCACGCCGGCGGAAGTTGCCGCCAAGCGCGGCAAGAGCGTTGAAGAGCTGTTTTCCTGAGAGGGGAATAGGTTATGACGACGCAACAACAAACTGTGAAAGTCCAGTTGGTCCGCAGCCCGATCGGCTGCCAGGAATCGCACCGCGCCACGGTGCGCGGGCTGGGCTTGCGCAAAGTGAACAGCATCAGCGAATTGAAAGATTCGCCGGAAGTGCGCGGGATGATCAACAAGATCAGTTACCTGGTCAAAGTATTGTGAAGATGACGGTCTGCCGCGCCTGTGGCAAGGCAGACCACTGACGAGGGATGATGATGGAACTCAATGACATCAAGCCGGCAGACGGCTCCAAACACGCGAAACGCCGTGTCGGTCGTGGTATCGGCTCGGGTATCGGTAAGACCGGCGGTCGTGGTCACAAGGGGCAGAAATCCCGTGCGGGTGGTTTTCACAAGGTCGGTTTCGAAGGCGGCCAGATGCCGTTGCAGCGTCGCTTGCCCAAGCGCGGTTTCAAGTCCGCCTTGCTCAAGTTCAACGCTGAGATCACGCTGACCACCCTGGAGGTGCTGGGCGCTGCCGAAGTCGACCTGCTCACGCTCAAGCAGGCAGGTCTGGTTCCGGAGATGGCCAAGGTCGTCAAGGTCATCAAGACCGGTGCGTTGACCAAGGTGGTCAAGCTCAATGGCATTGGCGCGACTGCTGGCGCCAAGGCTGCGATCGAAGCGGCCGGCGGAAGCGTCGCCTGATCTTTCAATTGCAGGACAACAGGTAATCGCACGTGGCAACCAACGCGGCTAAATTGGCAAAAACCGGCAAGTTCGGCGACCTGCGTCGCCGTCTGTTTTTCTTGCTGTTCGCGTTGATCGTGTACAGGATTGGTGCGCATATCCCTGTGCCGGGCATCGACCCGGCTCAGTTGCAACAGTTCTTCAAGGGCCAGGAGGGTGGCATCCTGGGCATGGCCAACCTGATGTCGGGTGGCGCGTTGTCGCGGTTCACGATATTTGCATTGGGCATCATGCCGTACATTTCGGCCTCGATCGTGATGCAGTTGCTCACCCATGTCATTCCGACATTCGAGCAATTGAAGAAAGAGGGCGAGGCAGGGCGTCGCAAAATAACGCAATACACGCGTTATGGCACCCTGGGTCTGTCGTTGTTCCAGTCACTGGGTATTGCCGTGGCCTTGGAGGCGTCGGCTGGTTTGGTAATTTCGCCCGGTATCGGGTTTCGCGTCACCGCGGTGTGCACGTTGACGGCCGGTTCCATGTTTCTGATGTGGCTCGGTGAGCAGATCACGGAACGCGGCCTGGGCAACGGCATCTCGCTTCTGATTTTTGCCGGTATTGCCGCCAATCTGCCAAGCGCCATGGGTGGCCTGGCGGAACTGGTGCGTACCGGAGCGATGAGCATCCTGGCATCGTTGTTCATCATGTTGCTTGTCGTGGCGGTGACCTATTTCGTGGTCTATGTCGAACGGGGTCAGCGCAAGATATTGGTGAACTATGCGCGTCGCCAGGTTGGCAACAAGGTGTACGGTGGTCAGGCGTCACATCTACCGTTGAAATTGAACATGGCCGGCGTGATCCCTCCGATCTTTGCCTCGTCGATCATCCTGTTGCCGGCAACGGTGGTGGGTTGGTTGAGCACCGGGGAGTCGGTGCGCTGGCTCAGGGATATTGCTGCCACGTTGTCACCGGGCCAGCCGATCTATGTCATGCTTTATGCGGCCGCGATCATCTTTTTCTGCTTCTTCTATACCGCGTTGGTTTTCAACAGCCGGGAGACGGCGGACAATTTGAAGAAAAGTGGCGCCTTCATTCCGGGTATTCGCCCGGGTGATCACACCGCGAAGCATATCGACAAGATTTTGCTGCGACTGACGCTAGTGGGTGCGATCTATATCACTGCGGTCTGTCTGTTGCCTGAGTTCCTGATCCTGAAGTACAACGTTCCGTTCTACTTTGGTGGTACATCACTGCTGATCATCGTGATCGTGACCATGGATTTCATGGCACAGGTCCAGAACTACATGATGTCGCAGCAGTATGAGTCGCTCTTGAAGAAGGCGAGTTTCAAAACGACATGAGTCTTTTGCAACGGCGCTGTCAGGGTTTGACAGTGTTTCGGTGCGAGGCGAGTGGGTTTGCAAGGTGACAGTGGGGTTGACGTCCCGCGGCCTGGGTCGGGTCTGGAATTATTTCCAGATCAGGTAGTCATAGTGGAAATAGCCGGGCGTTCGCTGCAAGCGAGACGTGGCACAGGATTTTTAGGAGAAGAACATGAAAGTCTCGGCTTCGGTCAAGAAAATTTGCCGCAACTGCAAAATCATCCGGCGCCACGGCGTCGTGCGCGTGATCTGCTCCGATCCGCGCCACAAGCAGCGCCAGGGCTGAGATTGCACGAGTATTAGAGGATCAACATGGCACGTATCGCTGGTATCAACATTCCGCCGCACCAACATTCCGAAATTGGCCTGACCGCCATCTTCGGTATTGGACGCACCCGCGCTCGCAAGATCTGTGAAGCTTGCGGCATCGCGTATTCCAAGAAGGTCAAGGACCTGACCGACGCTGATCTGGAAAAAATCCGCGATCAGGTGGGCCAGTACATCATCGAAGGTGACCTGCGGCGTGAAACCACGATGAACATCAAGCGTTTGATGGACATCGGCTGCTACCGGGGTTTCCGCCATCGTCGCGGTCTGCCGATGCGTGGTCAGCGCACACGCACCAATGCCCGTACCCGCAAGGGTCCGCGCAAGGCCGCGCAGTCACTGAAGAAATAAACGGGATTGAGAGACCACTATGGCAAAACCACAAAATAGCGCTGCGTCGCAACGGGTTCGCAAGAAGGTTCGCAAGAACGTCGCGGATGGCGTCGCGCACGTGCACGCTTCGTTCAACAATACCATCATCACGATCACCGATCGCCAAGGCAACGCCTTGTCGTGGGCGTCCTCGGGTGGCCAGGGTTTCAAGGGTTCGCGCAAATCGACTCCGTTTGCAGCCCAGGTTGCTTCCGAGGTCGCCGGTCGTGCCGCAGTCGAGCAGGGCATCAAGAACCTGGACGTCGAGATCAAGGGCCCCGGTCCTGGTCGCGAGTCGTCGGTTCGCGCCCTGGCTGCGCTCGGTATCCGCATCAACATGATCTCCGACGTCACGCCGGTGCCGCACAACGGCTGCCGTCCGCAGAAACGTCGCAGGATCTGATCCCAGGGTACCGGATTCGCGTCCGTTTTCCCATTCAACCAAGCCCACCGCCGCCAGCGACAGCTGACGGCTCCCGCGGTTTCCCGCGGCAGATGACATAAAGGAAGTTCAAGTGGCACGTTATCTCGGCCCCAAGGCCAAACTCTCCCGCCGTGAAGGCACCGACCTGTTCCTCAAGAGCGCGCGCCGCGCCATCGGGGACAAGGCCAAATTCGACTCCAAACCCGGCCAGCATGGCCGCACCTCGGGTGCCCGTACCTCCGACTTCGGCCTGCAGCTGCGCGAAAAGCAGAAGGTCAAGCGCATGTACGGTGTGCTTGAGCGCCAGTTTCACCGCTACTTTGTAGAGGCTGAGCGTCGCCGCGGAAACACGGGTGCCAACCTGTTGTTCCTGCTCGAGTCGCGTCTGGACAACGTCGTTTATCGCATGGGTTTCGGGTCCACACGCGCCGAAGCACGCCAGCTGGTATCGCACAAGGCGATTGCCGTGAATGGTCAGTCCGTGAATATTCCTTCTTACATGGTCAAGACCGGTGATGTGATTGCCGTGCGCGACAAGTCCAAGAATCAGAACCGGGTGGTCGAGGCCTTGCAGTTGGCTCAACAGGTCGGCTTGCCTGCCTGGGTTGAAGTCAGCCTCGAAAAGGCCGAGGGCACTTTCAAGAAGACCCCGGACCGCGATCAGTTTGCCGCCGACATCAACGAATCGCTGATCGTCGAGTTGTATTCGCGTTAATCGCGCGGATCGATAGTAGAAACCGTTCCTGAACCGCGGGGCACCGCGGCTCAGGTGCTTCACCAGCCTTACCGATGTAACGAGTCGGGGGTATTGAGAGGAAGTCTGAATGCAAACCAATCTGCTGAAACCCAAAGCAATCAATGTCGAGCAACTCGGCGCCAACCGGGCCAAAGTGGCTCTGGAGCCATTCGAGCGTGGTTATGGTCATACCTTGGGTAATGCACTGCGCCGCGTCCTGTTGTCATCCATGCCGGGATACGCTGCGACCGAAGTCACGATCGCCGGTGTGTTGCACGAGTATTCGTCGATCGACGGTGTGCAGGAAGACGTCGTCAACATCCTGCTGAACCTCAAGGGTGTGGTGTTCAAGCTGCACAACCGTGAGGAAGTGACGCTCAGCCTGCGCAAGGACGGCGATGGCCCCGTGACCGCCGCTGACATCCAGACACCGCATGACGTCGAGGTGATCAATCCCGACCATGTCATCGCCAATCTGTCGCACGGCGGCAAACTGGACATGCAGATCAAGGTCGAAAAGGGCCGTGGTTATGTGCCCGGTACGATGCGCCGACAGGGCGACGAACCGACCAAATCGATCGGCCGTATCGTGCTGGACGCGTCTTTCTCGCCAGTCAAGCGTGTCAGCTACACGGTGGAAAGCGCACGTGTCGAGCAGCGGACCGACCTGGACAAGTTGATTGTCGAGATCGAGACCAATGGTGCGATCTCGGCCGAAGATGCGGTGCGTGCGTCGGCCAAGGTGCTGGTCGAGCAACTGGCGGTGTTCGCCCAGCTCGAGGGCAGCGAGTTGTCGTCGGTGTTTGACGACAACAAGCCACGCGCGAATACGCAGTTCGACCCGATCCTGTTGCGTCCGGTAGACGAGCTGGAGCTGACGGTGCGTTCGGCCAATTGCCTGAAGGCTGAAAATATCTATTACATCGGTGACCTGATCCAGCGTACCGAAAACGAGTTGCTCAAGACCCCGAACCTGGGTCGCAAGTCACTCAACGAAATCAAGGAAGTGCTCGCCTCCCGTGGACTGACTCTGGGCATGAAGCTCGAGAGCTGGCCGCCGGCAGCACTGGAAAAGCGTTAATTTCAAGCCTTTTGAGAGCGCCCCCACCCCTGCCTTGCGGCAGGCACCCCCAAAAGGGGATGCGAGGAAACTTGGGACCGGCCCGGCGTTTCCTCATGAGGGCTTGAGTGCCACGACAGTACCTGACACGGCTGTCGGTTCTAAAACTAAAAGGAAAGCACCATGCGTCACGGACACGGACTTCGCAAACTCAATCGCACCAGCGAGCATCGGCTCGCAATGCTGCGCAACATGATGAACTCGCTGATCGAACACGAGGCCATCAAAACCACGCTGCCAAAGGCCAAGGAATTGCGCCGCGTCGTTGAACCCATGATCACGCTGTCCAAGGAAGCCACAGTGGCCAACCGCCGTCTGGCGTTCGACCGCCTGCGCGACCGCGACAGCGTCGTCAAATTGTTCGACGTGCTGGGTCCACGCTACGCTGCGCGCCCCGGTGGTTACACCCGCATCTTGAAAATGGGATTCCGTGTTGGTGACAATGCGCCCATGGCATTCGTCGAACTGGTCGATCGCCCCGAAGTTGCCGATGAATTGATGGATTCTGCGGATCGAGCAGATTAAACGGTTATACTCTCTGACTTACCGCGCGATGGAGCAGCCTGGTAGCTCGTTGGGCTCATAACCCAAAGGTCGGAGGTTCAAATCCTCCTCGCGCAACCAGACAGGCAGCCTTGGAGGCTGCAAGCAAAACGCCCACTTTTCGAAGTGGGCGTTTTGCTTTGTGCGACGCGTTTCAGCCAATGCCTCGCTTGCGCGTGGTTATTGGTGGCAATACTCCGTCCCTGTACCGGCATGACTCTGGCTCATGGCTACCCGGCATAAACATGAGGATGTGAACATGCGCCAATTGCCGGATACTCAGGCGCGATCTGCGTATTTCCAGAGGAACCGTCCCCATGTCCGAAGCCTCTTCCGCCAGTGGTACGACGCGCCGGCGTGCTGGCCGCGCCAGCGGTACGACCCGCGCCAGCCTGTCGACATCGCAATATCGGCGTCTGTTGCACCGGTTTCCCGCCACGCCCGTGCTATCGGAGGACGAACTGGAGGCCATTCATGATGCCTCGCTCACGATTCTCGAAGAGATGGGCATGGACTTCATGCATGTGGGGGCGCGTGAGATCCTCAAAACGGCGGGCGCCGATGTACGTGAAGGTTCCGAGCGGGTGCGTTTCGACCGCAACCTGATCTTGCAGAGCATCAAGACCTGCCCCTCGGAATTCACGCTGCATGCGCGCAATCCTGAGCGCAATGTGCAAATCGGCGGCAAGAACCTGGTGTTCGCGCAGGTCGCCAGCCCGCCCAACTGCTCCGACTTGCAAGGCGGACGGCGGGTCGGCAATCAGGTGGACTTCCGCAACATGGTGCGGCTGGCGCAGCGTTATGACATCGTGCATGCCAGCGGTGGCTATCCGGTCGAGCCGGTCGATCTGCATGCGTCGGTGCGGCACCTCGACTGTCTGTCCGACATCGCCAAACTCACCGACAAGCCGTTCCACGTCTATTCACTGGGCAAGGAGCGCAACCAGGACGGGCTGGAGATCGCGCGTATCGCGCGTGGTATCTCGCGCGAACAGATGGAGGCCGAACCGTCGCTGTTCTCGATCATCAACAGCTCCTCTCCGCTGCGGCTCGACACGCCGATGCTGCAGGGCATCATCGAGATGTCTTCGCGCAACCAGGTGATCATGCTGACGCCGTTCACGCTCGCCGGCGCGATGGCGCCGGTGACGATTGCCGGCGCACTGGCACAGCAGAACGCCGAAGCCTTGGCGGGTATCGCCTTCACGCAGATGGTGCGCCCGGGCGCGCCGGTGGTGTATGGCGGTTTCACGTCAAACGTGGATATGAAGTCGGGTGCGCCGGCCTTCGGCACACCCGAATACATGAAGGCGGTGCTCGCTGGCGGGCAGTTATGCCGCAAGTACGGTATTCCGTACCGTACCTCGAACGTCTGCGCGGCCAATACCGTGGATGCCCAGGCCGCTTACGAGTCAGTGTTTTCCTTGTGGGCCGTGATCCAGGCCGGTGGCAATTTCATCATGCATGCGGCCGGCTGGATGGAGGGTGGCTTGACCTGCTCGTTCGAGAAATTCATCGTCGACGTCGATCTGCTGCAGATGGTCGCCGAGTTCCTGACGCCGCTCGACGTCAGTCCGGCCGGCCTGGGCCTGGACGCGATCCGCGACGTCGGCCCGGGTGGCCACTATTTCGGCACGGCTCATACGCTGGAGCGGTTCGAGACCGCGTTTTATTCACCCATCATCTCCGATTGGCGCAACTTCGAGACCTGGCAGGAGGCCGGCAGTCCGACCGCGTTCCAGAAGGCGAATGCGGTGTGGCAAAAGGAACTGGCCGCCTACGAACGTCCGGCTATGGACCCGGCCATCGAAGAAGAACTCGATGCTTTCGTCGCCCGGCGCAAGGCGGAAGGTGGCGCGCCAACCGACTTCTGAGCGCCCCCAGCCCTGCGTTGCGGCAGGCCCTCGAGGGGGTGCAACAAGACTTGAAACGGCCCGGCGCCTTCTTGAGAGTCTCTCGGTGCGTGGCGCGAAGATCATTCGGCGGCGCAGCATAGTGGCTACCCCCACTGGACACAGCGGTGGGGGCATGTGACAGTGACAATTGACCATTGAAGGAAACGCAAGCGTGAAGACAACAGCACAAGTGGTGGTGATCGGTGGCGGCGTGGTCGGGTGCTCCGTCCTGTACCACTTGACCAAAAAAGGCTGGAAGGACGTGTTGCTGCTCGAGCGCGACCAGCTCACCTCGGGCTCGACCTGGCATGCGGCTGGTGGATTTCACACGCTCAATGGTGATCCGAACGTGGCGATGCTGCAGAGCTACACCGTGGGCCTGTACAAGGAACTGGAAGAAATCTCGGGTCAGTCCTGCGGTTTGGCATCATGCTGGCCGATACGCCGCAGCGGCTGGAATTCCTCAAGACCACGGTGGCCAAGGGGCGTTATCTGGGCATGGCCACCGAGATCATCTCGGTGACTGAAGCCAAGAAGTATTTTCCGTTCATCGAGGAGCAACACTTCATCGGCGCCTTGCTCGACCCGAACGAAGGCCATCTCGACCCGTCAGGAACCACCTACGCCTACGCCAAGGCGGCGCGTCTGGGTGGCGCAACCATCGAGGTGCAGACCAAGGTCGAGGCGCTGGAGCAAAAGCCCGACGGCACCTGGCGTGTCATCACCAACAAGGGCGTTGTTGAATGTGAACATGTGGTCAACGCCGGCGGCTTGTGGGCGCGCGAGGTGGGGCGCATGGTCGGCATCGAGTTGCCGGTGCTGGCGATGGAACACATGTACCTGGTCACCGATGCGATCCCGGAAGTCGAGGCCTACAACAAACAAGCCGGCAAGGAGATCGCCCATGTGATCGACTTCGGCGCCGAATGTTATCTGCGCCAGGAAGGCAAAGGCATCGTGCTTGGCGCCTACGAAAAAGCCTGTGTGCCATGGTCGCCCAAAGAGACGCCGTGGAGTTTCGGTCAGGAATTGCTGCAACCCGACCTCGACCGGATCGCTCCGTCGCTCGAAGTGGCATTTCGCCATTTTCCCAAGCTGGAGAATGCCGGCATCAAGCGGGTCATCAACGGCCCGTTCACCTTCGCGCCCGATGGCAATCCGCTGGTCGGTCCGGTGCGCGGACGGACCAACTTCTGGTCGGCCTGCGCTGTCATGGCCGGGTTCAGCCAGGGCGGTGGTGTCGGGCTGGCCTTGTCGAACTGGATGGTCGACGGCGACCCGGGATTCGATATCTGGGGCATGGACGTGTCACGTTACGGCGACTGGGCGACGCGTACCTACACCAATGCCAAGGTGCGCGAGAACTATTCGCGCCGTTTCAGCATCCGTTTTCCGAACGAGGAATTGCCGGCGGCCCGCCCTTTGCAGACCACGCCGCAAAGACATCGTGTCGTTCCGGCGCTCCAACGATTTCGCGCCGATCAAGGCTGAATGCAAGGCTGTGCGCGAGGCGGTCGGTGTCACCGAGATCGCGAACTTTGCCAAATACACGATCACCGGGCCTGGCGCTGAAGACTGGTTGCTGCGCATGATGTGCAACACAATGCCCAAGCAAGGTCGCATCGTCCTCACGCCGATGCTCAATCCCCAGGGCAAGATCATCGGTGACTTCACGATTGCCAAGGTCGCCGACGGCCGCTTCATTATGTGGGGCTCCAGCCAGGCGCAGGTCTACCACATGCGCTGGTTCGAACGACATCTGCCCACGGATGGTTCGGTGCGTATCGAGGCGCTGGGCATGCGACTCATTGGCCTGTCGATTGCAGGGCCGAAGTCGCGCGAACTGCTGCAGCGCCTGACCGACGACGACGTGTCGAATGCCGCGTTCAAGTTCATGGATCACCGCGAGATGGAAGTGGCCACGGTGCAGGCCAAGGTGAATCGGGTCACCTACACCGGCGATCTGGGTTATGAGATCTGGGTGGCGCCGGAATACCAATACCGGCTCTACCAGAGCATCATGGAGGCCGGCGCCGATCTGGGTATCCGCAATTTCGGCATGCGCGCCTTGCTCTGCCTGCGGCTGGAAAAACACTTCGGCACCTGGTTCCGCGAGTTCCGCCCGATCTACGGTCCTTTCGAGGCCGGTCTGGACCGGTTCGTCAAGCTGGACAAACCCGACTTCATCGGCAAGGCGGCTGCCTTGAAGGAGCGATGCCACCGACACCGATGTCATGGGTGACGAGCCGATCTGGGTCGAGGGCAAGGTGGTGGGCTGGGTCACCTCGGGTGGTTACGGCCACTGGGTCGATCAGTCGCTGGCGCAAGGGTATATCCCAAGCGATCTGGTCAAACCCGACATGCAACTCGAGATCGAGATTCTTGGCGAACGCCGCCCGGCGCGGCTCCAGATGGCGCCGCCCTTCGATCCCGAAGCGCTTCGCATGCGGATGTAGTGCGGCATGGTGCAGCGTTATTCGGCCTGGTCGCTGTTCAAGAACGCCCTGAGTGGGCATCAGGCGTGGGAGCGCGCCTGGCGCGATCCGAAGCCGAAAAAAACCTACGACGTGCTCATCATCGGTGGCGGCGGCCATGGCCTGGCGACTGCCTATTACCTGGCGCGCAACCACGGCATTCGCGACATCGCGGTGCTGGAGAAAGGGTACATCGGCTCGGGCAACGTCGGCCGCAATACCACCATCGTGCGCTCCAACTACATGATGCAAGAGAACACGCCGTTCTACGAGCATTCGATGTCATTGTGGCGCGACCTGTCGCGCGACCTGAACTACAACGTGATGTTTTCGCCGCGCGGTTACCTGTTCGCAGCCTGCTCGCAAGCCGCGCTTGACGGCCTGGTACGCCGAGCCAATACGATGCGCCTCAATGGCATCCGCGCCGAGATCCTCAACCGCGAAGAAGTGCGCAAGGAAGCGCCTTACCTGGATTTTTCGTCGCAGGCCCGGTTCCCGATCTATGGCGGCATGTTGCAGCCCGATGCCGGCACCGCGCGCCACGATGCGGT
>CAJDWO010000040.1_pt1 | contig 19323 bp, 12 predicted proteins | sample 7391601 | NCBI WGS metagenome assembly CAJDWO01 (sample SAMEA7055735, study PRJEB34461) | soil metagenome | biome: terrestrial ecosystem; feature: Peninsula; material: soil | place: Antarctica | collected 2016 | reverse complement strand
CACCGACCAGGACGCAGTGATGGCGGCCTGGGCTGTGGTTGATCCAGTACTGGCGACGCACGGCCGGGCATTGCCCTACGCACCGGGCAGTTGGGGGCCGACCGAGTCTGACGCGCTGATCGCAGGCGACGGAGGCTGGCACGACCCGGCAGCCGATGAGCCGTCACAGAGCTGCCCCACCGAAGGCGGTGTGAATTGAAGCACGTTCGCAACGGCCCGGCGGTCCTGAGATGACAACCGATGTGGTTTTCCTGCTCGACGTCGACAACACGCTGCTCGACGGCGACCGTATCGTCGACGACCTGCGCGAGCACCTGGATCACGCGTTCGGCGTTACCTGTGCGCAGCGGTACTGGGCGATCTTCGACGCGCTGCGCGAGACGCTCGGGTATGCCGACTACCTGGGCGCCTTGCAGCGTTACCGCCTCGACGTCGACAAGGGCAGCGCCGACGAACAGCGACTACTGATGATGTCCGGGTTCCTGATCGACTACCCGTTCGCCGATCGACTGTATCCAGGTGCGCTGGAGGTCATCACGCGCCTGGGCCGCTTCGGCCAGGTGGTGCTCCTCACCGATGGCGACGTGGTGTTCCAGCCGCGCAAGCTGCAGCGCTCGGGCCTGTGGGAGGCCGTGGGCGGACGTGCGCTGATCTACGTGCACAAGGAAAAGATGCTGGACGCTGTGCAACGCCACTATCCGGCCCGCCACTATGTGATGGTTGACGACAAGCTGCGTATCCTGGCGGCCATGAAGTCAATCTGGCAGGGGCAAACGATCGAGTGCATCGGCGACCTCGCCGATCTCGATTTCTCGCCGCTGATACTGCGGCCCGCCATTGAGGCGCCTATCACCCTGGAGATGCCATGAAAACCAACATCAACGCCAACACCAAGAAGCTGCACGACCTGGGCCAGAGCCTGTGGGTCGACAACATCAGTCGCGACATGCTCGCGCAGGGTCTGCTTGCACGCTACATCGCCGAATGGTCCGTGACCGGGCTGACGTCGAACCCAACGATCTTCGAACACGCGATCGGCCAGGGCAGTCTGTATGACGAAAGCATTGCGCGCCTGAAGCAATCTGGCAAATCCGTTGAAGAGACGTTCTTCGCGCTCGCGCTGGAAGACCTGAAGGCAGCGGCGGACCTGTTCCGCCCGGTCTTTGATACCACGAACGGCACCGACGGCTGGGTCTCGCTCGAAGTGTCGCCTTTGCTCGTCAACGACGCCGCCAAGACGACCCGGGCTGCCGCCTCGCTGCATGAGGCCGCGGCCCGGCCCAATCTTTTCATCAAGATCCCTGGCACCGCCGCCGGCAACGAAGCGATCGAAGAATCGATCTTCAGCGGCGTGCCCATCAACGTCACCTTGCTGTTCTCGCGCGAGCACTACCTTGCGTCCGCCGAGGCTTACATGCGCGGCATCGAACGCCGCCTTGCCGCTGGCCTGGATCCGAACGTGCGCTCGGTGGCCTCGCTGTTCGTCAGCCGCTGGGATGTCGCGGTGAAGCAGGAAGTCGCGCCGCCGTTCCACAACCGTCTGGGCATCGCGATTGCCATGCGCACCTACAAGGCTTATCGCGACCTGCTTGCGTCGCCGCGCTGGCTCAAACTGGCCAAGGCGGGAGCCCAGCCGCAGCGGATGCTATGGGCGAGCACCGGCACCAAGGACCCTGCGGCGCCCGATACGCTGTATGTCGAGGCGCTGGCAGCGCCCGACACCATCAACACAATCCCCGAAAAGACCTTGCAGGCTTTCTCCGACCACGGCAAGGTCGGTGCCGCGCTGCCAGTCGATGGAGGATCCGCCGAGGCGGTGCTGGAAGAATTCAGGCGCGAGGGCGTCGACGATGACGCTCTGGCCGCACGCTTGCAGCGCGAAGGCGCCGATGCGTTCGCCACCTCGTGGCACGCGCTACTCTCGCGTATCGAGGAAAAACGCAAGGCCCTGAAATGAAACTGCCCCCACGCTCACTGCATTCGCTGAACGCGCCTCGGCCAGAGGCCACGGCTCTTCGTCCTGTCCGACTCTGCGCAGGCAGAGCCGGAGCCGCAGGACTCAGCCCCGAGGGGGCCGTCAGTACCTTCGGAACGGCCGGGCGGTACTGACATGAACCACCCCGATCCGGCGACAACACGCATGACACCAGCTTCTCCGACGGCACTGCCGTCGTGGCAGGCACTGGTGGCTCACCATACAAAGATGCTGTATCTGGATTATTCGAAGAACCGCATCGACGACCGGACGTTGACGCTGCTCGTCGCACTGGCCGGCGAGTGCGGCCTGGCCGCTCGCATCGAGGCCATGTTCCGCGGCGACGTGATCAACACGACCGAGCAACGTTCGGTGCTGCACGTCGCGCTGCGTGCACCTGCCACCGACAAGCTTGTCGTCGACGGCGTCGACGTCGTAGCAGAGGTCCACGCGGTGCTCGGTCGCATGGCCGAATTCTCTGACGCCGTGCGCAGCGGGCGCTGGCTCGGCCACACCGGCAAACGTATCCGCAACATCATCAGCATCGGCATTGGCGGCTCTGACCTCGGGCCGGTGATGGCCTATGAAGCCCTGCGCCACTACAGCCAGCGCGACCTGACGCTGCGGTTCGTCTCGAATGTCGATAGTACCGACCTGGTTGAAGCGACGCGTGATCTGGACGCCGCCGAGACCCTTTTCATCGTCTGCTCGAAGACCTTCACCACACTGGAGACCTTGACCAACGCCCGCGCTGCGCGCGCGTGGGCGGTCGGCCAGCTCGGCGACGACAAGGCGGTGGCGCGCCACTTCGTCGCCGTCTCGACGAATGCGCAAGGCGTGGCGGAATTCGGCATCGCGGCGGAGAACATGTTCGGCTTCTGGGATTGGGTGGGTGGGCGCTACTCGATGGACTCGGCAATCGGCCTGTCGACGATGGTCGCCATCGGGCCGCAGCACTTTCGCGACCTCCTCGGGGGTTTTCACGCGATGGATGAACACTTTCGCCTGACCCCGATCGAACGCAACATGCCCGCGCTGCATGGGCTGCTGGCGATCTGGAACAACAACTTTCTCGGCGCCACAACCATCGCGGTGCTGCCATACGACCAGTACCTGAATCGCTTCCCTGCGTATCTGCAACAGCTCACGATGGAGAGCAACGGCAAGCATGTGACGCAAGGTGGCCAACGCGTCAAGGTCGAAACAGCACCCATCTTGTGGGGCGAACCTGGCACCAACGGCCAGCATTCGTTCTACCAGCTGCTCCATCAGGGAACACGACTGGTGCCGTGCGACTTCATCGGTTTGTGCCAGAGCCTCAACCCCCTGGGTGATCAGCATGATCTGCTGATGGCCAACCTGTTTGCGCAGAGTGAGGCCCTGGCGTTCGGCAAAACCGCAGCAGCAGTGGCCGCCGAAGGCACGGCGCCTGCGCTGGTGCCGCACCGCGTCTTCGAAGGCAACCGGCCCAGCAACACCATCCTGGCCGAACGACTGACCCCCAGGGCGCTGGGCGCGCTGATTGCGCTTTACGAGCACAGCGTCTTCACGCAGGGCGTGATCTGGGGCATCGATTCGTTCGACCAGTGGGGTGTCGAACTCGGCAAGGTGCTGGCGCAACGCGTGCTGGGCGAACTCGCTGCGGCCAACGAGGCCCCGACACAACTCGACCACGACAGCTCGACCAATGCCTTGATCGCGCGTTATCGGCGCCAGCGCTCGGCCACGCCAGATCCCGCACAACCCTGAAAAGCCCACGATGCCTACCCTGATCAGCCCCCTGGCCGGAAAGCCGGCGCCACGCTCGCTGCTGGTGGACGTGCCCCGGCTCGTCAGCGCGTACTACACCGATGTGCCCGACCCTGCAGTGCAGGCGCAGCGGGTTGCCTTCGGCACCTCCGGTCATCGCGGCTCGTCGTTCGAGTGCTCGTTCAATGAATGGCACGTGCTGGCGATCACGCAGGCCATCTGCGAGCACCGCCAGCGCCAGCACATCACCGGGCCGCTGTTCCTGGGCATTGACACACACGCCCTGTCGCAACCGGCCTGCGCAAGCGCGCTCGAAGTGCTGGCCGCCAATGGCGTCGAGGTCATGCTGTCAACCAACGACGAGTACACGCCGACACCGGCCATCTCGCACGCGATCCTGACCCACAACCACGGACGAGGCGGGGGGCTGGCCGACGGGATCGTCATCACGCCGTCGCACAACCCGCCGGACAACGGCGGATTCAAGTACAACCCGCCGAACGGCGGCCCGGCGGGTACCGACATCACCGCCGCCATTGAGGCCGCTGCGAACGCGTACCTCGAAGCCGCGCTGCACGGAGTCAGGCGCGTGCCGCACGCACAGGCGCTGCACGCCTCGACCACGCACCGCCACGACTTCCAGAGTGCCTACGTCGCCGACCTCGGCAATGTGATCGACTTCGACGTCATCCGCGGCGCCAAGGTCCGCATCGGCGTCGATCCGCTCGGCGGTGCCGGCGTGCACTACTGGGCGCGCATCGCCGAGCAGCACCAAATCGACCTGACCGTGGTCAGCGACGTCGTCGACCCGACCTTCGGCTTCATGACGGTTGACTGGGACGGCCAAATTCGTATGGATCCGTCGTCACCTTACGCGATGCAGCAGCTGCAAAGCATGAAGGACCGCTTCGACATCGCGTTCGCCTGCGACACCGACCACGACCGCCACGGCATCGTCACGCCGACGGCCGGCCTGATGCCGCCGAACCACTATCTCTCGGTCGCGATCGACTACCTATTCGGGCACCGACCATCGTGGAGCGCGCACGCCGCGGTCGGCAAGACGGTCGTCAGCACAAGCCTGATCGACCGCGTAGCCGCAAGGTTGGGCCGCACGCTGTGCGAGGTGCCGGTCGGCTTCAAGTGGTTCTCGGCCGGACTGCTCGACGGCTCACTCGGCTTTGGCGGTGAGGAAAGCGCAGGCGCCACCTTCCTGCGCCGTGATGGCAGCGTCTGGACCACCGACAAGGACGGCCTCGTGCCGGCGCTGCTGGCCGCCGAGATCACAGCACGCTGCGGGCGTGACCCGGCAAAGGTCTATGCGGATCTGGTGCAGGAGCTTGGCGAGCCGGCGGCCAACCGCGTCGAAGCACCCGCGACACCAGAGCAGAAGGCGCGACTCGCGGCGCTGGCGCCGGCCACCATCAACACGCTCGAACTGGCAGGCGAAGCGATCACGGCGGTGCTTGACCATGCACCGGGCAATGGCGCGGCCATTGGCGGCATCAAGGTCATCACGAAAAACGGCTGGTTCGCCGCCCGGCCCTCGGGCACCGAGGACATCTACAAGATCTACGCCGAGAGTTTCACTGGCGAAGACCACCTGCAAGACATCCTGAAAGAGGCGCAGGTGATCGTCGACAAGGCGATTGCCGCGCCGTGATGATCGATCCGGGCGATCCGGGCGATGACGCCCTGCTCGATCGGTTGCAGCGTGACGCATTCGACTACTTTTTGCGGACCTACAACCCGCGCAACGGCCTGGTGGCTGATACCACGCGCGAGGGCGCGCCATCGAGCATCGCGGTGATCGGCTTCGCGTTGTCGGTCTACCCGGTGGGCGTCGAGCGCGGCTGGATGGAGCGCACCGACGCCGTAGCGCGCACGCTCGTGACGCTGCGCTTCCTCATGGCCAGTGACCAGTCGGGCAGCGCCCAGGCCACCGGCTACCGCGGCTTTTACTTTCACTTCCTTGACATGGACAGTGGCACGCGTGTCTGGCGCTCGGAGGTCTCGCTGATCGACACCGGTTTCCTGATGGCCGGCGTGCTGACCGCGGCGGCTTACTTCGACGCCGACACCCCGGACGAGCTTGCGCTACGCCAGATCGCCGACGCGCTGTACCGGCGCGTCGACTGGCGCTGGGCACAACGCGCGCGCGGCGCGGTGACGCACGGCTGGAAGCCCGAATGCGGCTTCCTCAACTACGGCTGGGAAGGTTACAGCGAGGCCATCCTGCTCTACGTGCTGGGCCTGGGCTCGCCGACCCATGCACTGACCGACCAGAGCTTCACCGCCTGGACCGTGACCTACCAGTGGGAGAACTTGTACGGCCACGAATTTCTGTACGCGGGGCCGCTGTTCATCCATCAGTTCTCGCACGCCTGGATCGACTTTCGCGGCATCCGCGACGCCTTCATGCGCGAGAAAGACTGCGACTACTTCGAGAACAGCCGGCGCGCCACCTATGTGCAGCGCGAGTATGCAATGCGCAACCCGGGTAGTTTCGAGGGTTACGGCGCCAACTGTTGGGGCCTGTCAGCCGGCGACGGACCACAGGCCGATGCGCGCCGCATCGCCGGCCGGCACCAGACGTTTTATGGGTATGCGGCACGCGGCATGCCCTTCGGCCCGGACGACGGCACGGTCTGTGCGTCGTCGACGTTGTCGTCGCTGGTCTTTGCGCCCGAACTCGTGCTGCCCGCGCTGCGCGCGCTGGGGTCGCGGTCCGGGAACAACGATGCGACCCTCATTCATGCCAGCGGCTTCAATCCCACGGTGACCGAGGCCGGTCCGAACGGCTGGGTATCACAGGGTGAATTCGGTCTCGACCAGGGCATGATCGTGCTGATGATCGAGAACCATCGCAGCGCTCTGCCGTGGCGCTTAAGCCGCGCCAACCCGTACATCCGCGCCGGTCTGCACCGTGCAGGTTTCAAGGGCGGCTGGCTGTAAGCGGCCATTCACGAGCACGTCCATGCCTCAATCCCATCCGCGGCCCGACTCTGCGCAGACTGGCGCTGATGGCGGCGAACGTTCTCTCAACGGCCGCCCGCCCGATTGGCGCAACCCGCAACCGCGCGAACCGTACCACCTGCTGGTCATCGGCGCCGGGCCGGCCGGCCTGGTGGCCGCCAGAGCCGCAGCGGCGCTCGGCGCTCGCGTGGCGCTCGTCGAAAGGCACCTGCTGGGCGGCCTCTCGCTGAACTACAGTTCCGTGCCGTCGCAGGCGCTTATCCGCACATCGCGCCTGTATGCCGAGATGCGTAATGCGCAGGCCTACGGAGTCCGGACACCGCCCACCATCGAGGTCGACTTCCCTCTGGCGATGGAGCACATGCGCCGCATCCGCGCACGCATCGGCCGCGCCGACACGGCACAGTGCATCGCGGCCGCTGGCATCGATCTTTTCTTCGGCACGGCACGTTTTGTTGGCGTCGACTCGATTGATGTCGATGGCCTGCGCCTGCGCTTCAAGAAGGCGCTGATCGCCACCGGGTCACGTTCAGTGCTGCCAACGCTTCCGGGCCTCGACGACGCCGGCTATCTGACGAACGAGACGCTGTTCGACCTGACCGAACTGCCAGCGAGCCTGCTGGTGATCGGAGGCGGCCCGGTAGGCTGCGAGGTGGCACAGGCACTGGCGCGCTTCGGTTGCCGCACCATCATCACCCATTCCCAGCCGCTGTTTCTGCCCAAGGAAGAACGTGATGCCGCCCAGTTGCTGGCCGAGGCGCTGGCGCGCGACGGCGTCGAGATCCATCTGAACACCAGGGCGGTCAACGTGCGTGTCGAAGGCGGCAAGAAAATCGTCGAGACACTCAACGACGGCAACGTCGCGACGATATCGGTCGACGCGATCCTCACCGGCATCGGCCGCTTGCCGGCGCTCTCCGGCCTGGACCTCGAAGCGGCAGACATCGCCTACGTCGCCGACAAGGGCATCATCGTCGACGACTTCCTGCGCACGTCGAACCGGCGTATCTTTGCTGCCGGCGATGTGTGCATGGAGCACCAGTTCATTGATGTTGCCGAGGCATCCGCGCGCATCGCCGTGCGCAATGCGTTGTGTTTCGGGCGCGCGCGCCTGAGTGCGCTGATGATTCCGTGGTGCACCTACACCGACCCGGAAATTGCCCACATCGGCCAATACGTGCGCCAGGCGCGCGAACGCGGTATCCCTGTGACTACCTACACGGTGCCGATGCACGAGGTCGACAGGGCCATCATCGATGGCGAGGAACGCGGCTTCGTGAAGATCCACGTGCGCGACGGCAGCGACAGGATCCTGGGTGCGACCGTGGTGGCGCACAACGCCAGCGAGATGATCAACGGCCTGTCGCTGGCGATGGTCGCCGGTATTGGCCTCAAAACCATTGCGCGTGTCATGCACACCTACCCGACACAGGGAGAGGGCATCAGGCAGGCGGCGATGGCCCACGTGCGCAAGCCCGCTTCGCGATGGATGGCGTGGTTGCGGCGCTGCTGGTTCGCCCGCTGACGGCCATACGGGCGCGGGAGGTCACGTGTGCCGCTGGCGCACACACCTCTTGACCGGTCAAACAGACACTGCAGTTTGATCGAAACGGTCATCCGAATGCCGGTATACACCTACGGGTATTCGCCAACGCATAGACATGCGAGCGCACATCGTGTAGCATCGAGGGTTGCCATCGCCATGGCGGCAAGCTGCGCCAAGATGATTTTCTTCGTCTGCGTGCGGCTGGTTTTCGTCAGCCTCGATGCTGGCGTGCGTCGATATCGTGTTGTATTCGTTGTGCCTGACGGCTTGTGGCCGTCATGGGGCAGCGACGGGCTGGCCAAGTAGAAGCCTGCCGTTCTGCCGTCGGGCAAGGAACCGGGCACCGGCTTCCGCGTTCGTGTCCTACAGCCACAAGTGAAGCCTGCCTATGCCCATCGGCGGCGCTCACTTATACAGTCGACTCAACAGCCCCGCATCCTCTAATCCCTGCAAAGGAGCCTTATGCTTTCCACCACCGTCTTCAATCCCACCGAGCGCAATGATCTGTACCTGCATCTGCAGCAGTGCGCCTCCGCGCGCGGGCGGTTCCATCGCCTGCATTGTGTCGTCGAGGCCGTCGACGCCCTTGTCGCGCCCCGCTTCGTGACCACGCTTGGCGCAACGACCATACTGATGCTGGCCCTGGCCTTCCTGTACTGAGCGGTGCGCCGATGAAGCCCGCGCGGCGGATAGCGGCGGCCGGCGTCGAGGCGCTCGCGCTGCTCGATCCGGCCCGGGGCTCCCTGGAGCAGCCGATCCGCGCGGACATCTTCGGCAGCGTGCGGTTCCGTCAACACGGGCGCAGCCTGGGTCAGGCGCACGCCGCGCAATTACAGAGACGTCGTGTCAACGCGTTCTTCCCGCGCATCCAGGAGAATATCCGCGTGTTGCGCGAGGCGCAGCACTACATCGAGATTCAGGCACGCAGCGGCCACCACGTCGGCCCGGCAGGCGAATGGCTGCTCGACAACTTCTATGTCGTGCTCGCCCAGTTCAAGGAGATTCACGACGGTCTGCCGCGACGTTACTACCGCGACCTGCCGGTGCTGCTCGAAGCGCATCTGGCCGGCCTGCCGCGCATCTATGGCGTGGCCTGGGCCGTCGTCGCACACACCGACAGCGCCTTTGATGAAGCACTGCTGGTGCATTTCCTCGTGGCTTATCAGGAGACACGTGAACTGACACTGGGCGAACTGTGGGCCTTGCCAACCACACTGCGCGTAGTGCTGATCGAAAACCTGCGACGCCTGTCGGAGAGGGTGGCGGCGACCAAGGCCGCGCGCGAGACCGCCAACCTGTGGTGCGACACACTGGACGGCGCCGGCATCATCGACGCGCAAGCCATGTTCGACACCATGCGCCGACGTGGCGTGGCGCCCGCATTCGCGCTGCAGGTCATGCACCGGCTGAACGCCGACCCCCGGACACTCTCACTGCAAGGCGAGCGCAACCGTGAGCGTGTGCGCGCCGCGTTGTCGCTGACTCTGCCGGACCCGGCTGCGGCGCAACTGGCGTTGCAGGCCGAGGAAGCCGCCGACAACATGACTGTCGGCAACGCGATCACCTCGCTGCGGCTGCTTGGCGACACCGAATGGCGCGAGCTGATCGGGCGCACCAGTGCGTTGGTGCAGCGCATGCAGGCATCGCCGGTATTCGCCGCCGAACGCGACGACACGCAGGACGCAACACTGCACGCGATCGAGCGGCTTGCGCGTCGCAGCGGCCGCAGCGAGCTGGACGTTGCCAACGCGCTGCTTGCGCTGATGCACACTGCGCCGGACCCCAAGATGCCGGATTCTGCATCGCAAGGTGAATCACCGAGTTATTGGCTGCGCGGCGCCGGCGGCCCCGCGTTGCGCCGCACAATCGGGCTGCGCCCAGTGGCGTTTCCCGGCTGGCACCACCTGCGCCAGCGATTGACGCTGCCGCTGTATCTGGCAAGCCTGGCGATCGGAAGCCTGGGCCTGACGCTGGCACTGCTACTGCATGCCACCACGCCGGGCACGACGACGGCGTGGCTGGTGGCCACTGCGCTGCTCGCGGTGTGGCCCGCCAGCGAGGCGGTGGTAGCCGGCGTAAACCGGCTGATCAGCGAATGGGTGCCGCCGCGCCGACTGCCGCGCCTTGCATTCGCCGATGGAATCCCGTCCGAGCACCGCGTACTGGTTGTGATGCCAGTGATGCTGGTCGACGCCGCAGGCGTGCGCCGCCTCGCCGCACAGCTCGAACGACACAGCCTGGCAAACCGCGAACCCTACGCGCAGTTCGCACTGCTGACGGACTATCTGGACGCCGACAAGGAGCACACGCCAGCCGACCCCGCATTGCTCGCCGAGGCCGTGGACGCGATCGACGCGATCGAGGCGCGCCACCGCGATGGCGCCCCAGGGCCGCGGCGCTTCCTGCTGCTGCACCGTGAACGGCGCTGGTGCGAGACCGAGCAGCGCTGGATCGGCTGGGAGCGCAAGCGCGGCAAGCTCGAGCAACTGCTGGCCCTGCTGGCAGGCACAGAAGCCTTGCCCTCGCCATTCGTGGACCTCGGTGATCGTTCGCGGCCTGCTCTGCAGACACACTACGTCGTCACGCTCGACAGCGACACGCAATTGCCGCCCAATGCGCTGCGCGAACTCGTCGGTGTGGCGGCGCACCCACTGAACCGGCCGCGCGTGGATGCGCGCCTGCGCCGCGTCGTGGCCGGCTACGGCATCCTGCAGCCGCGTATCGTCACACCGCTGCCGACGCCGCAGGAGTCCACGCCGTTCCACTGGCTGTTCGCCGGCCAGTGCGGTATCGATCCTTACAGTGCGGCGAGTTCCGAGCTGTACCAGGATGTGTTCGCCGAAGGCAGCTTCACCGGCAAAGGCCTGCTGCATGTGCAGGCCATGCACGAGGTGCTGGGCGATCGGCTGCCGCAAGGACGCATCCTCAGCCACGATCTCGTGGAGGGTGCGATCGCCCGCTGCGGCGGCGTCAGCGACATCGCATTGATCGAGTCGCCCCCGGTACACGCTGATGTGGCCGCCGCACGCGTCACACGCTGGACGCGTGGCGACTGGCAGCTGCTGGCGCTGCTGCTGCACCCACGGCGCTTCAACCTGCTTGCGGTCGACCGCTGGAAGATGCTCGACAACCTGCGCCGTTCGCTGGTGGCGCCCACCTCGCTGCTGCTGGTGCTGCTGAGCCTGGCGGGCGGGCCGCTGGCGACCTGGAAGGCACTGTTGCTGGTCGCCGCCGCGTTCGGCAGCGGATCACTGCTCGGCGCTGTAGCCGGCCTTGCGCCCAGCCGCGATCACATCGCGCTGGTTTTCTTCTACCGCAGCGCACTGGCAGACCTCGGCCGGACTGCCGGTGCAACATTGTGGAATCTGGCATTGCTGCTGCGCAACGCGTTGTCCATGGGCGACGCCATCGCGCATGCGCTCTGGCGCATGGTGGTCAGCAAACGCCACCTGCTGCAGTGGACCACGGCCGCGGCCAGCGAAGCGGCGGTCACGAACGACGTGGCCGGGCTGGTGCGCCACCATCGCGGCGTGGTCGGCCTGGCTCTTGTGCTGCTGGCGATCCTGCTGGCACTGCCCACGCCCGAGCCGTGGCTGGCCATTGCCTGCTGCGCCGCATGGGCCGGCACCCCCTGGTGGATCGCATGGGCCAGTCGCCCCCAACCGCCGCCACGCAGTGAAGCGCTCAATGCCACGGACCGCGACTATCTGCTCGGCGTGGCGCGCGACACCTGGCGCTTTTTCGAGCTGCACGTAGGGCCTCAGAGCCAGTGGCTGCCGCCCGACAACGTGCAAACCTCACCGATCACGATGGTGGCAGCGCGCACCTCGCCAACCAACATCGGCCTGTACCTGCTGGCCGTGGCCTGTGCACGCCGATTCGGATGGATCGACACCGCCGAACTGCTGGAACGCTGCGAGCACACGCTGGCCACGCTGGACCGGCTCGAACGGCACCGCGGACACTTCCTGAACTGGTACGACACGAACAGCCTCGTACCGCTGAATCCACCTTACGTGTCGACCGTCGATAGCGGCAATCTGTGCGGTCACCTGCTGGCGCTGGCAGAAGCCTGCGCCGAGCCGGTCGATCGCCTCGACGCGGCGACGACGGTGCGCCTGGCTGACCTGGCATCAAACTGCCGTCGGCTCGCCGAAGAAGCCGAGTTCGGCTTTCTCTACGACACGCGCCGGCGTCTGCTCCACATCGGCTACCGCCCCGTCGAGCAGCAACTCGACCGCAGCTACTACGATCTGCTGGCTTCCGAGGCACGGCTGGCCAGCCTCTGGGCAATCGCCAAGGGTGACGTGCCCGCCAGACACTGGGCCGCGCTCGGGCGACCCTACTTCGCTGTCGGCGCACAGGCCGGCCTGCGCTCCTGGTCGGGTTCGATGTTCGAGTACCTGATGCCCGCGCTGATGCTGGACGAACCGGCAGGCAGCACACTGGCGAGTGCGGCGCGCGCGGCGCTGCACGAACAACGCGCGTTCGCGCAAACGCGGGGCGTCCCCTGGGGCATCTCCGAATCGGCGCACGCCGTGAGCGACCACACATTGGCCTACCAATACGCGCCGCAAGGCGTGCCGCGGCTCGCCTTGCGGCGCACGGCTCCCGACGACCTTGTGATCGCCCCTTACGACTCGCGGCGGACAACCTGCGCCGGTTCGAGGCCCTGGACACGCGGGGCGACTGGGGTTTCATCGAAGCGCTAGATTACAGCGCCGATCGCCCGTCGGAAACGGGCCTTTTCACCCCGGTGCTGACCTACATGGCGCACCATCAGGGCATGAGTCTGGTCGCGCTGACCAACGTGCTGCAAGGCGATGTGGTGCGGCGCTGGGGTATGGCCGACGCGCGACTCGGTGCCGTGGCGTCGCTGCTGCAGGAGCGCATTCCGCGCGAAGTCTCGCGCCTGCTCGAACCACCGCCTGCAACAAGCCTGGGCGAAAGAAGAGACACCGCACCGGCACCCGCACGCAACGTCGTGCCGGGCGAGACAGCGCTGCAGCCCACCCATCTGTTGTCCAATGGTCGCTACAGCGTGACGCTGCGCGCCAATGGCGCGGGCTGGAGCCGCTACGACGACGCCGACATCTCACGCTGGCGCGACGATGCGCTGCGCGATGCGTACGGCACCTTCTTCTACCTGCGGCGCGAACCGGGAAGCGTGCCGGTGTCGATCACACAACATCCGACGCCCGACCCGGCTGCGCACTACCAGGCCAGCTTCCATGGCGATCATGTGGTGTTCGACACAGTCTGGGCCGACCTGCGCAGCCGCTGTACGGTATGGGTCAGCCCGGAGGACGACATCGAGCTGCGCCGCATCGAGGTGTGGAATACGTCCTCTCAGTCGGTCGAAGTCGAGCTGCTGTCGATGTTCGAGCTGGCTCTGGCCGAAGCCCGCGCCGACGAGGCGCATCCGGCCTTCTCCAACCTGTTCGTCAGCGCCGACTGGCGCGCCGACTGGCGCGCACTGTATTTCGCTCGCAGGCCACGGTTGTCAGCCGAGCCAGAGCGGCACGCAGTGCATTTCATTGCCCAGGCCGACCGCCAGTTGCTGTCGGTCAGACCGCAGGTGGACCGGGCTCGCTGGCTCGGCCGCGGCCGCGATGCCACCTCCCCGCTGGCGCATTACGAACGCGCAGTCACGCCCTCGGGACCGCTGGACACCGGCCTGGACCCGATCGCCTCGTTGTCGATGCGACTCGCGATGCCCGCGCATGGCGTGGCGCACCTGGTCATCTGCACTGCCGCGGCAAGCTCGCGCGACTCACTTGAAACACTGGTCGATCGCTACCGGCAATCTGCTGCCGTCGAACGCTCGGCGCTGATGTCCGCCACGCTCGCCGGTGCCCGCTCACGCGCGATGCGTCTGAGCGCGGAAGACCGGCCTGCGCTGCTACTGCTCACAACCGCGCTGGCCATGTTGCTCGCCCGGCCCCCGCCAACCGTATCCGAGCCGGCCTGTGACCGGCGCTCCTTGTGGCGCCTTGGCATATCGGGCGACCGGCCCATCATTGTGGCGACGATCAGCGCAGTGCATGGCCTTCGCCTGGTGCGCTCGCTGGTGCAGGCGCTACCGTGGTGGTCCTGGGGCGCGCTGGCCTGCGACCTGGTGATCGTGAACGCCGAGCCGCACTCCTACCTGATGCCGCTGCAAACCGAGCTGCTGGCGATGACGCAACGACACCGCGAAACCGAGTCGCGTCACTGCGGTTTGCATCTGCTGTTCGCAGACGAGGTGAGCAGCGACGAGATGGCCGCTTTCAAGAGCCTCGCACGTGCCCATTTGCGCGCCGATGGCCGCCCGCTGAGCCACCCTGTGAAGGAGCTGGCGGCCTGGCACGACGCCGCGCTCGAGACGCGGCTGGAAGGCGGCTCCACGGCGCTTGCAACGCCGCCATGGGGACCGGCGCCCAACGCGGCGCCCGGCACATTCGACACCGCCAGTGGCGCGTTCCGCTTTGACGTCGACGCCGCGCGTCGTCCGGCGCGGCCCTGGATCAACGTATTGGCCAACCCCGACTTCGGCACCCAGATCTCGGAGGCGAGCGCAGGTTACAGCTGGGCTGGCAACAGTCGACTGCACGCGCTCACACCCTGGTCAAACGATTCCGTGAGTGATCCCGCTGGGGAATGGTTGCTGTTGCAGGATCTGCGCAGCCGCGAAGTCTGGAGCATCGGTGCAGACGGTGCCAGCGCCGCAGTTGCGTATACGGTCGAGCACGGGCCGGGATGGACCACGATCAGCCATCGCCGCGGCGAGCTTGAGGTGGTCGCCACCTGGTGCGTCGACGATACGCGCTCGCTCAAGCAGGTGCGCATCGCGTTGCACCAGCATGGCACACGCACCGTACGCCTGCGGGTGATCGGCGTGTGCGAATGGCTGTTCGGAGAACGGCGCGCGGACCGGCAGTCGGTGCGCACGGCCTTCGAGACACTCGCACCCGCGCAGGCAGCAGTTGCGCCAGTGGCCGTGCTGCTGGCAACGCAAATCGATGCACACGCCGGTTTCGGCGGCAGCACCGCCTTCTTCGCCTTGCAGTGTGCGTCGCCGCTCGTTGCCGGAATGGAAGACTGGACCTGCGACCGGCGCGAGTTGTTCGACGCGCGCGGACACCGTGTCGTTCCCGACCACTTCGGCCAACGCGCCGGGGCCAGCCTCGACCCCTGCGCCGCCACGTCGGCAACCCTGAGCCTGGCTCCGGGGGAGCGCACCGAATGTGTGTTCACGCTCGGCCATGGCGGCACGCCGGATGCGGCGCGAGCGCTGGCGCGATCGGCCCTGGCGCAAAACGCCGCGCAGCGCGAAGCCGATGTACGCGGGCGCTGGGACGAACGGCTCGGCGTCGTGACGGTGCACACGCCGGATCCCTTGTTCGACGTGCTGGTGAACCGTTGGTTGCTCTACCAGAACATCGCGTGCCGCCTCTGGGCGCGCACCGGCTTCTATCAGGCTGGCGGCGCCTTCGGTTTCCGTGATCAGCTGCAGGACACGATGGCGCTGGCCGTCACCGCACCGCAACTGCTGCGCGCGCAAGTGCTGTTGTCTGCGTCGCGCCAGTTCGTCGAAGGCGACGTGCAGCACTGGTGGCACGCACCGACCGGCGCAGGCGTGCGCACGCACATGACGGACGACCTGCTCTGGCTGCCCGAAGCCGTGGCGCGTTACATCGACGTCAGCGGCGATGTCGCCGTACTCGACGAGATGGTGCCGTTTCTCGAAGGCGAGCCGATAGCCGCGGACAAAGAGGATCGATACGATGTGCCAACCACCAGTGCCCGCAGCGCGACCTTGTACGAACACTGCGCGATGACGATTGACCGCAGCCTGGCCGTCGGCGTCCACGGTCTGCCGTTGATGGGAACCGGCGACTGGAACGACGGCATGAACCGCGTCGGCCACGAGGGACGCGGCGAATCGGTATGGCTCGGCTGGTTCCTGTGCCATGTGGTGGCGCAATTCACGCCGATTGCCAGCGCGCGGGGCGACACGCAGCGCGTGCTTGCCTGGGAGGCGGCGGCACACGGCTGGCGCCAGGCGCTGCAAAGCGCGGCCTGGGACGGTGCGTGGTTTATGCGCGCCTTTTTCGACGACGGCACGCCGCTGGGTTCGCACACCAACGCCGAATGCCGCATCGACCTGATCGCCCAGGCCTGGAGTGTGCTCTCAGACGCAGCCACTCCGGCCCAGCAACAGCTCGCCATGGCGTCTGCGCAGCAGCTGCTGGTCGACGAGGGTCAGGGTGTCGTGCGACTGCTGGACCCGCCGCTGGTCCACGCAGTGCCTGAGGCGGGCTACATCCAGGCCTACCCACCCGGTGTGCGCGAAAACGGCGGACAGTATTCGCACGCCGGCGTGTGGGCATTGATGGCGCAGGCCGCACTCGGTGACGCCGACGGCGCCTGGCGCACCTTCACGCTTCTGAGCCCGGCGCACCGGTCGGACCATCCGCAGCGATCCGTCGCCTACGCAATCGAGCCCTACGTCATGGCCGCCGACGTGTACACGCAGCCGCCTTACGTCGGACGTGGCGGCTGGAGCTGGTATACCGGGTCTGCTGGATGGATGCATCGCGCGGCGGTGGAGTCGATCTGCGGATTGCGTGTGCAGAACGGACGTGCCTGCATGCAGCCGTGTCTGCCCAGCCACTGGCCCGAGGTACGTGTGCATCTGCGCCACGACGGCAGCGAGCACGTTTTCATCGTCTGCAGCGCAACTGCCGAGACGGCGATCGCATCGGCAGTTGCGGCCGGCGCACTACCCCTGGGTGTTGGCGAGTGGATAACCCTGGCGGACGGCGCCAGCGCAGGTGGCCGCCTCGTCGTCCAGGCAGGGCCCGTCAATCGCGCCGATTCAACTTGATCCTGCTTGTGGCGGCCCTGTGCCGTCGAGCAGCTTGGCCAGCAGCGCAATCTGCTCACGTTGCATGGCCAGCAATTCGCTCCATTGCTGCTGACGCAGATGATCGAATTTTTCATGCAGCAGCATGATCTCCAATTCGGCCTTGAGGTTGACCTCGTAGTCGTGTTCTGCGTGCGCGCGGTCCTTTTCCGACTGGCGGTTGTTGGACATCAGGATGATGGGAGCCTGGATCGCGGCCAGCATCGACAGCACGAGGTTCAGCAGGATGTAGGGATAAGGGTCAAACACCCGGGTCAACCCGGTCAGCACCGCAGTGTTCAGTGTCACCCAGACCAGCAGCACCACCACAAACAAACCGATGAATGTCCAGGACCCGCCAAAACGCGCTACGACGTCGGCGGCGCGTTGGCCGACACTCTCGCCGACACCGGCCACAACCCCTGGGCGATGCGAAATGTGCGTACGACTCGCAATATGGCGCGCCACGTTGCGCGTGCGCTCGTCGAGCTTGTCGTAATCTGCGCCCAGCAACTCGCGCGCTATCTCGCTTGCTTTACCAATCATTTTTCCCTGCCAATAAATGGTTAGTTACGGCGTCAGCGCACGCCAGAATGTCCGGCGCAGGGCAGCCTTTGCGTCTTATCGCAGCTGAATGCCACCACCGAACAGTCCCACCAGACCGACGATGATCAGGTAGATGGCGACGATGTAGTTGAGCATTTTCGGAGCAACCAGGATCAGGATGCCCGCGATCAGCGAGACAAGCGGCGTGAGACTCAGATTCATGAAAACTCCTGATGATTTTGAAACGGCAAGTGACGCGCCGCTATTCCATTGGCCGGCCATCACGTGCGCGGATTCTGCGCCGGGCACCGCGGCGGCTCTGTGCGATGCCGAACACAAAAAGCCGTCATTTGCCAATCGGACCGCTTTGCGCCGGACTGCGTGAGCCATAGGTGTTTGCATACACCCAGGTGAATTCCGCGCCGAACAGGAACACCTGGGCCGAGTAGTAGACCCACAGGAGAAGCACGACCAGGGAACCTGCAGCGCCGAACGTCGAGCCGATGCTGCTGCGTCCGATGTAAAGACCGATCAGTGCCTTGCCGATCGTGAACAGCAAGGCCGTGAAAACCGCGCCGATGCGTACGTCGTGCCACATCACCCGCGCGCGCGGCATCACCTTGTAGATCAGACCGAACAGCACCGCGGCGAGCAGGAAGTCGAACAGCGCGTTGATTGCGATCGTCAGCAGGTACCGCAAGCCCGGCGCTGGCGACGAGCGACACCATCAGCAGGAAGCCGATTGCCAGAACCAACCCCGCCGCCAGCAATCGCGTGCGCACCAGAGTCCACCAGCCGCTCTTGGGCACATAGGTGGGACTGCGCCAGATCCGGTCGAGCGCGTTCTGCAACTCTGCAAACACGCTGGTGGCACCCACAGCCAGCAGCGCGATGCCCAGCGCCGTCGCGGCAATGCCCTGGTCGGGCTGCTGCTGCACGCTGGCCAACATGTCTTGTACGGCGCGTGCGCCGGGCTCGCCCAATATTGATGACAACTGCATCACGATCTCGCCGCGAGCGGCATCCTGCCCGAACACCAGCCCCGCCACCGCGATCACGATCAGCAGCAGCGGCGCCAGCGAAAACATGGTGTAGAAAGCCAGCGCCGCACCCATGCTGGGGGCGTAATCGTCGATCCAGGACGCGAACACGCGGCGGGCAAATGCCCAGTTAAGAACGACGCGGCCCGACATGTTTTGCGAGTCGATCAGGATCGCACGGCACGCCCTGGCGCCGCCGGCCACAGCGCCGCGGCGACCGCGGCAGATGCGTTCACTGGAGGACCCTTCGTGCCGCGCATTGCGGGATTAATGTCGGAAGCGGCCCGGCGACTCATTTCACAACCCTTCGTGCTGCGCACTGCGGGATTCGCGTTGGGAACGGCTCGGCGGCTCATTTGACAACCCTTCGTGCTGCGCACTGCGGGATTCGCCTTGGGAACGGCCCGGCGGCTCATGCCAGCATCTCGGCGTAGGTCCGCTGCTCTTTAGCGTAGCAGCTGCAGGCGGCGGCTTCCAGACCTTTGCGGTCGAGCACGGTGAGTTCGCCCCGGTGGTAGTCGATCACGCCGTCCCGTTGCAATCTGCCCGCCGCGGCGGTGACGCTGACCCTGCGCACGCCAAGCATATAGGCCAGAAACTCATG
>CAJDWO010000030.1_pt1 | contig 19549 bp, 18 predicted proteins | sample 7391601 | NCBI WGS metagenome assembly CAJDWO01 (sample SAMEA7055735, study PRJEB34461) | soil metagenome | biome: terrestrial ecosystem; feature: Peninsula; material: soil | place: Antarctica | collected 2016 | reverse complement strand
TCCGGTCTCGACGGTCCAGGGGCATGCGGGCGAACTGGTCTGTGGCCAGCTTGGCGGCGTGGATGTGCTTTGCATGAAAGGCCGCAGCCATTTTTACGAGGGCAAAGGCGCCGACGTGATGACTTCGGCGATCCGGACCTTCAAGGAATTCGGTTGCGAGTCGCTGTTGTTGACCTGCGCGGCCGGCTCGTTACGCGCAGAGGCCGGTCCCGGCAGCCTCGTCGCGCTGAGCGACCATATCAACCTGCTGCCCGGCAACCCTTTGACCGGCATCAACGACGAGCGTTTCGGTCCGCGTTTCATGAGCATGGCCAATGCCTACGATGCCGGGTTGCGCCATACGCTGCAGCAATCGGCGAAGGCACTGGGTATCGCCTGGCATGAGGGCGTCTACCTGGCCACCAGTGGCCCCAGCTTTGAGACGCCGGCCGAGATCCGGATGATGCTCACATTGGGCGCCGACCTAGTCGGCATGTCCACCGTGCCGGAAGTCATCTCGGCGCGCCACTGCGGTTTCAAGGTGCTGGCGATAGCCACTGTCACCAACCTGGCTGAGGGTATGTCCGACATGCCGCTATCGCACGAACAAACCTTGCACTACGCGGCCATTGGCGCCAGGGAACTGATACGGCTGGTGCCGGACTATCTTCGGCGGCTCAAGGCCGGCAGCTGAAGCTGCATGGGCGCGCACCATCTGGGTCTGCCCGCACTCGCCCACGGACGCTCTCTTCTGCATCAAATGACATGAACGCCACTACCCGCAACACCGGCCTGCCGCTGGATCTGGCACTGATCGAATCGCTGCGGGTGAACGCGAACGCGGTGAACCGTCGCGTAGTGTCGCTGGCCGCCCGCCGATCGCAGAAAAAGGAATTCCAGGCTGCCTGGCTGGTACGCGCAATCCAGTGCATGGACCTGACCACGCTCTCTGGCGACGACACACCTGGGCGCGTGGTGCGACTGTGCGCCAAGGCGCGCCAGCCGCTGCGCTCCGACCTGCTGGCTGCGCTGGGACTGCCGTCGCTGCACGTCGGCGCAGTCTGCGTTTACCACGAGATGGTCGCGCCAGCGCTGCAGGCACTACAAGGTCACGACATCCCGGTGGCCGCGGTGTCCGCCGGTTTCCCGGCCGGTTTGTCGGGCATGGAATCCAGACTGCGCGAGATCGCACTCTCGGTGCAAGCTGGCGCGCGCGAAATCGACATCGTCATCAGCCGGCGCCACGTGCTCACGCGCGACTGGGCGGCGCTTTACACCGAGATGCAGTCATTCCGCAAGGCCTGCGGTGATGCCCATGTCAAAGCCATCCTGGCCACCGGCGATCTGCAGACGCTGGACAACGTGGCGCGCGCATCCTGGGTCTGCATGATGGCCGGCGCCGATTTCATCAAGACCTCCACCGGCAAGGAAGGCGTCAACGCCACGCCCGAGGTCTCGCTGGTGATGGTGCGCGCGATCCGCGACTACCTGGCGCTCAGTGGTTGTCAGGTCGGCTACAAACCGGCCGGCGGCATTTCCAGCGCCAAGGCGGCGTTGCAATACCTCTCGCTGATGAAGGAAGAACTCGGCGACGCCTGGCTGCAACCCGCCCTGTTCCGCTTTGGTGCGTCCAGCCTGCTGACCGACATCGAACGCCAGATCGAACACTTCGTCACCGGCCGGTATTCGGCCGCGCACCGGCACGCGATGCCCTGATCCGCTGCTCACCCGAACGCACAACCCCATGCCCTCGATACCCGACATTCTTCGCACCATGGACTACGGCCCGTCACCCGAATCGCCTGACGCCGCACTGGGCTGGCTGGCCGAACACAAAGGGCGGTTTGGCCACTTCATCGGTGGCAACTGGATGCCTGCAAAGGAAACGTTCGAAACCCGCAATCCGGCCAACGGCGAATTGCTGGCACAGGTCAGCCAGGGCAGCGAGAAGGATGTCGACACGGCCGTTGCCGCCGCCGCCGCCGCCCTGAAACCCTGGCAGACGTTGGGAGGCCACCAACGGGCGCGCCACCTGTATGCGTTGGCACGTGCACTGCAGAAACACAGCCGGCTGTTCGCGGTGCTCGAATGCATGGACAACGGCAAACCGATTCGCGAGACAAGGGACATCGACATCCCGCTGGCGATCCGGCATTTCTACCACCATGCAGGATGGGCGCAGCTGCTGGACACCGATCTGGCGCAGTACCGCGCCATCGGTGTCGTCGGCCAGATCGTGCCGTGGAACTTCCCGCTGCTGATGCTGGCCTGGAAAATTGCGCCAGCGCTGGCGTGCGGCAATACCGTGGTGTTCAAACCGGCCGAGTTCACGCCCTTGAGCGCAATGCTGTTCGCGCATGTCTGCACCGAAGTCGGCCTGCCACCGGGCGTGGTCAATATCGTCACCGGCGACGGTCAAACCGGCCAGGCCATCGTGAATCATCCCGACATCGGCAAGATCGCGTTCACCGGTTCGACCGAAGTCGGCCGCCAGATTCGGGTGGCCACTGCGGGTAGCGGCAAGAAGCTCAGCCTGGAACTCGGCGGCAAGTCGCCGAACATCGTTTTTGCCGACGCCGACTTGGATAGCGCGGTCGAAGGGGTGGTCGACAGCATCTGGTTCAATCAGGGCGAGGTCTGTTGTGCCGGTTCGCGCTTGCTGGTGCAAGAAGGCATACAACAAGGTTTCCTCGACAAGTTGCGTGCACGCATGCAGACGATTCGCATCGGCGATCCGCTGGACAAGTCCACCGACTTGGGCGCCCTGGTCGACGCAAGCCAGCAGCAACGGGTCGCACGCTATGTGGCGCTGGCACGCGAGGACGGAGCCACCGTCTGGCAGTCAGACGCACCCTTGCCCAAGAGTGGCTGCTTCTACCCCCCCACGCTGATTTCCGGCCTGGGAACTGCCAGTGTGGTGGTGCAGGAAGAGATCTTCGGTCCGGTGCTGGTGGTGCTGCCCTTTCGCACGCCAGCCGAAGCGGTCGAACTGGCCAACAACACCGTCTACGGGCTGGCGGCCAGCATCTGGAGCGAATCCATCAGCCTGGCGCTGGACGTCGCACCTCGGCTCAAGGCCGGCGTGGTGTGGATCAACACAGCGAACCAGTTCGACGCCAGCTGCGGCTTCGGTGGCTACCGTGAATCGGGTTTCGGCCGTGAAGGTGGACGCGAAGGGTTGTTGGAGTATCTGGTGAACCGCGACGACGATGCCCGGCCCGCCAAACCCCGAGCGCTCAAGGCTGGGCGGTGGCTGATATCGGAGCCGGCGATCGACCGCACCGCCAAGCTCTACATCGGCGGCAAACAGGTGCGACCGGACGGGGGCTACAGCCACACGCTCAGCCTGAACGGCCGACCGGTGGCGGTCATGCCCGAAGGCAACCGCAAGGACATCCGCAACGCGGTCGAGGCCGCGCGCAAGGCCATCGGATGGGAACGCAGCGCCGCCCACGGCCGCGCCCAGGTGCTGTTTTACCTGGCAGAAAACCTGCAGGCGCAGCGCGAGCGATTCGTGTTGACACTAAGCCTGCTGCAGAGCACGCAACAGGCGGCGCAGGAATTCGACGCCGCGATCGAGACCTTGTTCTATTACGCCGCCTGGGCCGACAAGTTCGACGGCCAGGTGCACCAGCCGCCGATCCACGGCATTGTCACCGCCCTGAGCGAACCGCTGGGTGTGATCGGCATCGTCTGCCCCGACGAAGTGCCCTTGCTCGGCCTGCTGGCCCTGGTCGCACCGGCGATCGCACTGGGCAACCGGGTCGTGGTGCTGCCCTCCACCCATCTGCCGCTGATCGCCACCGACCTCTACCAGGTGCTGGACACTTCGGATCTGCCCGACGGCGTGGTCAATATCGTCACCGACCCTGGCAAGACGCTGTCCCGCGTGCTGGCCGAACACGCCGATGTCGATGCGGTATGGCGCCATGACGGTGATGCGGCCGGCTGCGCCGAAATCGAGAAATGCTCCGCCGGCAACCTCAAACGCACCTGGGTCAGCGGCGGCCGCGGCCGGGACTGGCGCAAACCCGGCCAGGGGCGCGGCCAGGATTTCCTGCACCAGGCCAGCCAGGTCAAGAACGTGTGGATCCCGTACGGGGTATGAGCGCGGCCGGGCCGCTCCCAAGGCCCTCGCACCGCAGGCCGAATCAAATGCGGCCGGCCGCCAGCGCCTGATAGGCCCGCTCGAAATCCACCAGCACCTTGATCTTCTCCGCGTTCACCGGCGCACGGATCGCGTAGCGGGATTCGCGCACATCACGGTACAGGTATTTCAACAAGGGCATGCCACCGGGGTTGACGATGCTGACCACATGGGCATCGTGCGCACGCGCGCCGCGGGCAACCACCACGGCGCGTTCGCCACTGACCAGTTGCACATAGGTACCGGGCGGGTAGAAGCCGACCGCGGTCGCCATTGCCGAGCCCAGCACCGGCGCGACCCCAGACGCATCGAGCACCATGGACCGTGTCGCTCCCAGCGCCGACATGGCCAGCCGGGTCTTGCGTGCCGCCATCTTGGCCACGAACATGTCCGCCACCCGCAGCAGGTGGCGCAATTGCAGGGTGCCCTGCTGCGCCGTGGCTGCCTCAGGCTCATGGTGCCAACGCACGATGTCCAGCGCATCCGCGTCGTCCAGACCCATGCCCCGCAACATCTCCACCCCGAGTTGTGGATGCTCGCGGATCAGCATGCGTTGCGCCTCGCTGGGAATCACGTTCTGTGTTGCCAGGTGGTCCTGCGCACGCGCCATGCCGATGTTCATCATCAGCGCAGCACGGAACAGCGACTTGCGTTGCGGCGCCGCAATGCCGACCTTGACGGCGGTGAGTTCGCACACCACGGCCGACAACAGCGCATGCGTCGCGCAATATCCCAGCACCGGATCGGCCAAGGCCTGGAACAACACGAACAGGCATTGGTCCGGCTCACGCGACAACAATTCCAGGGACTGGTGGCGCAAACGCTCCAGTTGTTCGATCGCGCCGTTTGCCGATTGCGGATGGTACAAAAGACCCTGCAGGCGATCGCGCAGCTCCAGCCAGCCACCGGACAAATCGTCCTCCTCACCGAGAAAGTCAGAATCCGGAATCTCGCCGGGCATGGTCAGGCGCGATATTTCTTCCGCGCTGCTGCCATCGCGCAGCATCGCATGCAACATGCGCTCATACCCCCGTGTCCAGGCCAGCGCATCCCCTTCGGTCACCGCGGCCGCATGCGAGGCAAGCATTTCCCGATGTTGTTCGGACTGCAGGCTATGGCCGCGACGCAGCAGCAGCTTCCCACTCCTGTCCCACAGGTCCACCGGGATGACTTTTCCGATCTCAAGCAGATCGATGGGAACGGGAACGTATTGCATCAATGGTTGGTTGGCTGCACATGCCACAGACTGCGGCACGTTTGCTCGGATCATATTTCAATCCGCAGCCGATTCCAGCGCCTGGGCCGGGCGAGGGTGCTACGGCGATGAACGTCGCGGTTCGGATAAACCCTCAGACCCCTGGCAATCGCTGCAGCACGGACCGTCGTGGTTACGCCAATATGTGGTCTTGAAAACAGCGATTGACAAAGACTCCTTTTACTTACTAAGATAGCAACCAATTACTATCTTCATTCAAAAAAGGCTGTCCATGCGCACTTCCGCCAAACATCTGCCTGCCGAGGAACGACGCGCCGTGACCGTGGAAGCGGTGATCGCGCTGGCGGCCGAGAAGAACCCCAATGACATCACCACCGCGGACATCGCCCGGCAAATGCATGTGACCCAAGGCTCATTATTTCGCCATTTCTCCACCAAGGATGCGATCTGGCAATCAGTCATGGAATGGGTCAGCGAGCGCCTGATATCGCGTATCGACAGCGCGGCGCGCGGCATCGATTCACCGCTGCAGGCCTTGAAAGCCATGTTCATGGCCCATGTGGACTTTGTTGCCGACCATCCGGGGGTGCCTCGCATGATGTTCGGTCAGTTGCAGAACGCAGCATCGACACCGGCAAAGCGACTGGCCCAGACGCTGATCCAGCTTTATTCCGAACGCGTGGCAACGCGCCTGGAGCAAGGCAAGGCCAGTGGCGAGATCGCATCCGAGGTGGACACCCGGGCCAGCGCGATTTTGTTCGTCGGCATGTTGCAGGGTCTGGTGATGCAGTCCTTGCTCTCGGGCGATATCACCCAAATGCGCCGCGATGCACCCGGCGTATTCACGGCATTTGAACGCGGATTGCGGGGTCAACCATGAAGCCGGCAATTGCATCGCGTCTGCGCGGCATCTCGATCGGCGTCGTCCTGTTGTTGATGGTGGCCTTGCTGGCCTATGTGGCACTGCGTACCGGCCCGTTGGCACCGATCCCGGTACGTGTGATCACGATCGAAAAACGTGCCATCCACCCAGCCTTGTTCGGCATCGGAACCGTCGAAGCCCCCTTCACGCACAAGATCGGCCCGGTAACGGCCGGCCGCGTCAAATCAGTGCGGGTCGAGCCAGGCGACAGCGTGAAAGCCGGACAGTTGCTCGGTGAGATGGATCCGGTGGACATGGACCAGCGCATCAGCGCGCTGAGCGCAGGCCGCAAGCGGGCCGAGGCCAACCTGATGACAGTCCAGGCGCAAGTTTTGGAGGCCAATGCCCGCACGGCATTTGCGCAGAGCCAGGCGCAACGTTACGAGCAGCTGCTCGCGGCGCGCTCGGTCAGCACCGAAGCGACTGAGGCCAAACGGCAGGAATTGCTGATCGCACAGGCTGCGCAAGCAGCAGTGCGCGCCAACCAGGACGCGTCGCGCCAGGACCTGCTGCGAGCCGATGCGGATATGGCAGGGCTGGCACAACAGCGCGCCAACTTGCGCCTGCTCTCTCCAGTCAGTGGTCTGGTCACGCGCCGCAATGCGGACAGCGGCACGACCGTGGTGGCTGGCCAGGCTGTAGTGGAAGTGATTGAACCGTCCGGGCTGAGGATCCATGTGCGATTCGACCAACAACGCGCGAATGGTCTGCGCGCGCAGCTGCCAGCCCAGGTTCTGCTGCGTTCGCAGGGCAACACCCCAATGGCCGGGCAGGTGCTGCGGGTCGAACCGCATGCAGACGCCGTAACCGAAGAGGTTTTGGCCAAGGTCGCCTTCGTACAACAACCACACACCCCGCCACCGATCGGCGAACTGGCCGAAGTCACGGTAGCGCTGGAACCGCTGGCAAGCGGGCCGGCCGTTCCCAATGCCAGCATCCACCGGGTCGACGGGGAGATGGGGGTCTGGCTGGTCGAAGACGGCGACCTTCGTTTTGCGCCAGTCACGATCGGCGCCAGCGATCTCGACGGAAACGTGCAGGTCATCGATGGCATCGCCGGCGGCGAACAGCTGGTGGTGTACAGCCAGAAGGCGTTGAGCGCCAGAAGCCGCATCAAGCTGGTCGACCAGCTTTCTGGAAAGAAACCATGATCAGCCTTGCCGGTCGCGACATCGCTCACGCATGGAGCAAGTTCGTGTTCACCGGCATCGGCCTGGGTTTGCTGATCGGTGTCACGCTGACCATGGCCGGCGTCTACCGCGGCATGGTGGACGATGCAAAGGCGCTGCTCGACAACAGCGGCGCCGACCTATGGGTGGTGCAACAGGACACCCAGGGGCCGTACGCCGAGTCATCCAGTCTGGCCGACGATAGCTACCGCGCGATTCTCGGTATGGCTGGCGTGGCGCGTGCCGCCAACGTCACCTACCTGACGATGCAGGTCCGACAGCTGGACAACGGCCAGGCGCAGGACGTGCGGGCGATGGTGGTGGGCATTACGCCGGACGGAGCCGGACACCCGGGGCAACCCGGCTACCTGGTCGATGGGCGGCACCTCACGCGCGGCCACTACGAGGCAGTCGCCGACATCGCAACCGGCTTCAAGCTCGGCCAGCGTATCCGGATTCGACGCGACGCCTACACCGTCGTCGGCCTGACCCGGCGCATGGTGTCCTCGGGTGGCGACCCGATGGTGTTCATCCCGATCAAGGACGCGCAACAGGCCCAGTTCCTGAAGGACAACGACGCCATCGTGCGCCAGCGCGAACGCACTGCGCAGAACCCCGCCTTGAACCGTCCCGGTGTGCCAGGTCTGCTAGACGCCGTCATCGCATCGCAATCGAGCAATAACTCGGTCAACGCGGTACTGGTGCAGATCGCGCCCGGCGCCGACCCGGACGCGGTGGCCGAACCGATCCGCCGCTGGAAACGCCTGTCGGTCTACACGCGGGCGCAGATGCACATGATCCTGATCGACAAGCTGATCGCAACTGCGGCCCGACAAATCGCCATGTTCCTGGTGATCCTGGCGATCGTCAGCGCCGCTATCGTGGCCTTCATCATCTACACGTTGACACTGGGCAAGATCCGTGAAATCGCGGTGCTCAAGCTGATCGGCACCCGCAACCGCACGATCGCCTGGATGATCATGCAGCAAGCCATCGCACTGGGACTGATCGGTTTTGTCGTGGGCAAGGTTTCCGCGACATTCTGGGCGCCGATCTTTCCCAAGTACGTGTTGCTGGAAACGGGCGACGCATTGCGCGGATTCTTCGCGGTGGTGGTGATCTGCATCCTCGCCAGCGTCCTGGCAATCCGCGCTGCGCTCAAGGTCGATCCGGCGGAGGCAATCGGTGGCTGAAGCAGATAGCGCGACACCCGATCGCGGCATCCGCATCGAGAACCTGCGCAAGGTCTACGGTAGCGGAGACACCGCCGTCGAGGCGCTCAAGAACGTCAACATGGTGGTGGGCCCCGGTGAGGTGGTGGGCCTGATAGGCCCGTCCGGGTCGGGCAAAAGCACGCTGCTCAAATGCCTGGGCGCGGTGATCGAACCCACATCCGGGCGCATGGTGCTGGGCCAGGAGGTCATTTATGACAACCACTGGAACATCACCGACCTGCGTGCCTTACGGCGCGACAAGATCGGTTTCGTGTTTCAGGCGCCTTACCTGATCCCGTTCCTGGATGTGACCGACAACGTCGCCTTGTTGCCGATGCTGGCCGGCGTGCCCAATGCCGAGGCGCGCAAACGCGCCGTGGAACTGCTCACCGCGCTGGATGTACACCACCGCGCCAAGGCCATGCCTTCCCAACTATCAGGCGGCGAACAGCAACGGGTGTCGATTGCGCGCGGTCTGGTCAACCGTCCCCCGGTGATCCTGGCCGACGAACCCACGGCACCGCTGGACAGCGAACGCGCGCTGGCCGTCATCCGCATCCTGAACCAGATGGCCCGGCAATTCGACACCGCGATCATCGTCGTCACCCACGACGAAAAAATCATCCCCACCTTCAAGCGGATCTACCACATCCGCGACGGCGTGACGAACGAAGAGGTGGGCGAAGGTCGTGGTATCGACTGAACTACCAACGCTGTCCACCCACTCGGAGCACCCATGCAGTTCCATCACAGACACCACCCCCTCTTTGCCCTGAAACTCGCGCCGTAGGCATGGACATTTCGGCTCACCCATCTGCCACTTCTTCTGGAGATTGACATGACTTCCACCAAACAAAAACGCAGCCTTTCGGTTTGGATCATCTCGGTGATCGCGGTCGTTTTCGGGCTGATGACCCTCAAGGAGGGTGGCTCGGTGGTGTTCGGGGTCGGCGAAGCGCAAGCGGCGGCCGGCAACTACATTCCCTTCATCGTGTGGTTCAACTTCCTGGCCGGCTTTGCGTATGTCATAGCCGGTATCGGTCTGTGGCTGCAGCAACGCTGGGCGATGGGCTTGGCGGTCGCGATCGCCGCCGCCACCGCGCTGGCCTCGGTGGCGCTCGGTGTCATCATCCTGTCGGGTACGCCCTTCGAGCAACGCACGGTTTTTGCGATGGGTCTGCGCACCGTGTTGTGGGCGACGATCGCCGCCGTCGCGTGGCGCCGTCAGGGGCCACGGGTGGCATGAGCCTCAGGAGCCTGGTTGCAGCCCGTCAGGTAGCGCCTTGGGCGATGGTGCTGGCATTGCAGGTCTCACCGGGCTTTGCGCAGACCGCGAGCGACGATGGCGCACGCATGGCAGATTGCCAACCGCAGGATACGGTTCGCTTTCGCGGCGGAACCGTCAGACTGGAAAATGACCTGTTTGCCAATACCGATCAGAATTACACCAACGGTGTCGCTTTCACCGCGGTGTCACACGACATCATCGGCCCGGTCAAACCTGCGTGCCTGCCAGCGCCGATCAGATTGCATGCACAGCTGATCCGGTACCTGAATCCTGGCTTCTGGGAGTCTATCCAAGGAGGCGCCGCGACGCAGAACGTGGTGGTGAAATTCGGCCAGTCCATATTCACGCCACGAGATCCGGCCAGGACCGACCTGATACGCGATGACCGGCCGTACGCCGGCCTCTTGTATGTCGGCATGTCATGGAATCGTAGAACCCACGACCCGATGCAGAACTCCGAAATGCTCGATACCCGCGAGATCACGCTGGGTGTCATCGGCCCATTGGCGCTGGGCAGACAGGCACAGAATCTGGTTCACGATGTGATCGGCGCCGACCGATTTCTTGGTTGGGACAACCAGTTGAAGAACGAACCGGCACTGCAACTGGCGCTGGACCGCAAGTACCGGGACTATCGCACCGATGGACCCATTCAGCCAGGTTTCTCCACCGACACAATCCGTTCGCTGGGGCTGCGCCTGGGCAATATTGAAACCTCTGCCACAGTCGGCATCGAAGGCCGTATCGGCTGGAATCTGCCAAACGATTTTGGCAGCTATCCGATCCGACCCGGCGCCGAGAACCGACCGCCGTCGTCCGCCTCACCGCGCGCCCAAGCCACGGCACTGGGGTCCGCCTCGCCGAGGATAGCGCCAGGGGCACACGTGTTCGGCACACTGGAAACCAAACTGGTTGCGCACGACTTTTCGCTGGACGGCAATCTGTTCCGATCCAGCCACCATGTCACACGTCGGCCGCTGGTTGCACAGGCAGCACTTGGACTGAGTGTGCATGGACTGCTCGCCGGACAAGGCGTCAAGCTGGCTGTGATGCGCGTCTGGCGGACGCGGGAATTCAAGGAGCAACATTCCACTCACGCGTATGGGTCCGTGGCGCTGAGTATCGAGTTCTAGTCAACCCGGCCACCATCACCACAAAGGTCACACGATGAACATCACATTCCTCGGCGCAGCGCGCGAAGTCACCGGATCGTGCTTCCTGGTGGAGACTGCCGACACGCGCTTCCTGGTTGACTGCGGCATGGTGCAGGGCGGGCGCGAGGCAGCGACGCGCAACCGCAAGCCGTTCGCATTTGACCCGGCATCGATTGATTTCGTGTTGCTGACCCATGCCCACATCGACCACAGCGGCCTGCTGCCCAAACTCACCCGTGCCGGCTTCCAGGGGCCGATCCATACCACCGCCGCAACCACCGATCTGCTCCAGGTGATGCTGCCCGACAGCGCGCATATCCAGGAGAGCGATGCCAAGCGGGCCAAGCGCCACACCTCGGCCATCATCGAGGTCTGGATCACCGAATACGGCCAGACAACGAAGCTTGTCTTCAGCGGCGACCTTGGCCAGCCGGGGCGCCCGATCCTGCGCGATCCAACGCCGATCGAAGACGCAGACATCCTGTTCATCGAGTCGACCTACGGCGACCGCGCACACAAGGACCAGGCATCAAGCGAGGAAGAACTGATCGAGATCATCGAGCGCACTTTGCATCGGCAAGGGGGTAACCTGATCGTGCCCGCGTTCGCGGTCGGCCGCACGCAGGAAATCTTGTATCACCTGCACCGCCTCAGCCGTGAAGGTCGGTTGCGCAATCTCAAGGTGTTCGTCGACTCGCCCATGGCCACCGAAGCCACGCGCATCACCCGCCAACATCTGGAACTGTTCGACGATGCAGCAAAACAACTGGCGGGCTGGCACGCCCTGGGCAAGGATCTGCCCTATCTTCATTTCACCGCGAGCGCCGAAGAGTCCATGGCCCTGAACCAGATCCGCTCGGGCGCGATCATCATTTCCGCAAGCGGCATGTGCGACGCCGGACGCATCAAGCACCACCTGCGCCATAACCTTCCCAGGCGCGAATGTAGTGTATTGATCACCGGATTCCAGGCGCAAGGTACCCTCGGGCGGCGCCTGGTTGACGGCGCGAAGCAGGTGCGCATTTTCGGCGAAGAGATCCCCGTACGCGCGGCGATCCACACAGTGGGAGGGCTGTCGGCACATGCTGACCAGCCCGCATTGCTGGCCTGGTCAGCGAACTTCCGCAACCCCCCCGCCAGAACGTTTGTGGTGCATGGCGAGGCCAGCGCCGCGCTTGCATTTGCCGAACGGCTGCGCGCCGATCGCGGCTGGAACGTGGCGGTGCCGGAGCCCGGTACGAGCGTGCAATGGAACGGTCGGGTCAAAGGTGGCGCAGATGATTGATTCTGTCCAGCGCAAGGCGTTGCGCGAGGCGATCATGACCGGGCCGGCATACCGACTGGCGCAGGAGGACATCGAATTTCTGGCCCAGGACGACTTGCGTCCGCTGCGCATGCAGCTTGAACTGCTCAAGCCCGAACACGAACTGCGCGAGCAAGGGATCGGCTCCACCATTGTCGTCTTCGGTAGCACGCGTGTCGTTTCCCACGAGGAGGCGCAAGCCGAATTAGCCGATACCGAGGCGCGCATGGCAGCCGAACCGTCTGATCCGCTACTGGCACACGATCTTGCCACTGCCAAACGCCAGTTGGCCCATGCGCACTTTTACGAGGAGGCTCGGCGCTTTGCGCACCTCGTCTCGTCCCGCTTCCAACAAGAGGGGCGCCGCGACTTTGTCGTCGTCACCGGTGGCGGACCCGGCATCATGGAAGCGGCCAACCGCGGCGCATTCGAGGCCGGTGCGCGCTCGATCGGCCTCAATGTCACCCTGCCGCGTGAACAGGCGCCCAATCCATTCATCAGCCCCGAACTTGCATTCCGGTTCCACTATTTCGCCCTGCGCAAGATGCACTTCCTGCTGCGTGCACGGGCGCTGGTCGCCTTCCCGGGAGGATACGGCACGCTTGACGAGTTGTTCGAGGTGCTCACCCTGGTACAGACCGGCAAGATGGCGCGTATCCCCATTGTGCTGGTCGGCAAGGAATTCTGGCGTCGCGCTGTCGACTTCGACTACCTCGTCGACGAGGGTTTCATCAGCGCCCAGGACGCGCGGCTGTTCACGCTCGTGGATAGCGCCGAAGAAACCGTGGCGGTCCTGGAAGCCTTTTATCGCGGCCAGCCACCGGGCCTCAAGGCCAAGCGGGGCTGAGCATGCACGCGCACCCTCCTGCCTTCGCGCACCTGTTTGTCCGACATGCCCTGAGACGAACCGCACTGACGCTGACGATGCATGGTCTCTTTCCATCATCGGCACCGGCCAACCATTTCAAGTAGGAACACCATGCACCACCGTCCTTTTCCGCCCCCGCGCACAAACCCAGCACTGGCCGGCCTCGGCCGACTGCTGCCAACCGCACTGGTGATTCTGCTGGCAGGCTGTGCCAGCAGCCCTGACTACCAACGCCCGCCACCAAGCACTGCCACCCGCTACACCGCGACCGCAATGCCGGATGCGACAGTTGCCAGCCCGGGCCAACTCGGCACCAGCCAGACGTTTGTCAACGCGCCTGTTCCGCAACAATGGTGGACCGCGTTTGGATCTGACAAGCTCACGTCGCTGATCGCACTGGCCCATGCGAACAGCCCGACGCTTGCGGCGGCCCAGGCGACGCTGCGCCAGGCCCAACACAGCTACGAGGCAACCGCAGGTGCAACGCAGCTGCCGCAGGTGAACGCCAAACTGGGCGGTCAACGCCTGGGCACCAATACGGCGGCCGCAGGCATGCCCGGCGGTGAACGCAGCTACGGGCTTTACAGCGCCACGCTGGCGGTCAGCTACGACTTCGATCTGGCGGGAGGAAATCAACGCGCACTGGAAGGATTGGCGGCACAGATCGACTACCAGTCCTACCAGCTCGAGGGTGCACGCCTGAATCTGGCAGCGAGTCTGACGCTGACCGCGATCACGCAGGCGCAACTGCGCGCCCAGATCGACGCCACCGAAGACCTGATAGCCGCGCAGCAGGAGCAACTGGCGCTGACCCGACAAAGGCTTTCGCTCGGTGCCGGAACCGAACTCGAGGTGCTGGCGCTGCAGACCCAGTTGGAGCAATCGCAGGCTGTTTTGCCGACCTTGCGCAAGCGGCACGCGCAGGCGCGCCACCTGTTGGCAGTGCTGGCCGGGCAAGCGCCGGGGCAGTCGACGCTGCCGGAATTCGAACTGCAGGATTTCACCCTGCCCGCGCAGTTGCCGCTCAGCCTGCCATCCGAACTGGCACGGCACCGGCCTGACGTGCGCGCATCGGAAGCCCTGTTGCAGGCTGCCAGTGCGCAACATGGGGTGGCGCTTGCCAAGCTCTACCCCCAGCTGACGCTGAGTGCGAGCCTCGGTTCGCAGGCCTTGACGGTCGCCAGCCTGTTTGGCGCCGGCTCGCTGGTCTGGGGCCTGGGCGGGCAACTCGCACAGCCGCTGTTCACGCCCGGCCTCAAGTCCCAGGCCAAGGCCGCCGAAGCAGCTGCGCAGGCCGCACTGGCCAATTACCAGCAAACCGTGCTGCAGTCGCTGCGCGAAGTCGCCGACGTGCTGCGCACAGTGGAACACGATGCGCAGGTGCAACAGTTCATCGCACGCGCAGACCTGTCCGCCCAACAATCGCTGCAGCTGGTGCAGGCCCAATATGGACTGGGCGCGGTCAGCTACCTGCAATTGCTGCAGGCCCAGCAACAGGTGCAGCAAACCCGGATCGAGCTGCTGGAGCTGCAGGCGAGGCGCATCACCAACACGGTTGCGCTGTACCAGGCGATGGGCGCAAGCCAGCTGCAGTGAAGGTGGCTGCCGCCCAGGCTTGACCATGGTTTGCCCAACGTCGCCTTGCACATCGGCGTTATGCTTGGGGTCGACCCTCACCCATGCGCCAAGCTACCCCTGATTCCTTCTCCATTACCAGGCGAACCATGTCAACGACCCCAACCAGCCTTCCCGTGATCAATGATGAACTCGACCTGCTGGCCGACCTGGTTCCGCTGGCCAAATGCCAGATCATCGAACTCGGATGTGGCGCGGCCAAGCTGGCGCGCGCCCTGCTTCTGCGTTTTCCCGACAGCCACGTGACCGGTGTCGAGATTGACGCGCGCCAACATGCGAAGAACCTCGCCTCACCTCAGGAGCGACTGCTTTTCGTCTCAGGCATCGCCCAGGACATTCCGTGCGACGACAGTGCATTCGACCTGGCACTGATGCTCAAGTCCTTGCACCATGTGCCAGTGACGGCGATGGAGCAAGCTCTGGCCGAAGTCGCCCGGGTGTTGCGATCTGGCGGGCACCTCTACATCTCGGAGCCCATGTTCGGCGGCGCGCTGAACCATATCACCCGTCTGTACAACGATGAACAGGTGGTGCGCGGCGCAGCACAGGCCGCAATCGATGCGGCCTTGACCAACGGCGCCTGGACCCAGACCCAGGAGCGCCGTTTCGTAGTTCCTTCCCGGTTCGCTGACTTCGCTGCCTTCGAGCAACGCATGATCCGCCAGACCTATGCGGACCACCAGTTGGACGCGACGACGATGTCCGAGGTGCGCAGGCGTTTCGAGGCGCACGCTGGCGCCGATGGCGCGGTGTTCGAACAACCGATGCTTGTGCGCCTGCTTCGCCGCGCCAGCCGATAGACGATCGGCATTCGGTCCGAACCCAGCGGACCCGACCAACTCAACCGGTGGCTAAGCCATGACCGCAACTCAGCGGCGTGTTGCTTCCAGACAGTATCCAGGCCGTTGATGACAAGCATGTGTCATGCTGAGGCGGGCCCGCTTCGCCGTCCCGATCTGACGGCGACAATTTCGCCATTCCTTCTTGACAAATCACTCTTGCTGATTTGTTGACAGCAGCTCCAGAACGGAGTCGGCCGGCCGGCACAGGCGTGTCCCCAGCGGCGTTTTCACGATCGGGCGGTTGATCAGGATCGGGTACTGCACCATGAAGTCCAGCAACGCATCGTCGCTCCACTTCGGGTTGGCCAGATCCAGTTCGTCATAAGGGGTTCCCTTCTGTCGCAGGACTTCCCGCACGGGAATTCCCATTTCCGCAATCAAACCCGCCAGCTCGTTTCGACTCGGCGGCGTTTTGAGGTAGAGCACGACGCGAGGCTCTGCACCACTGTTGCAAATCAGCGCGAGCGTATTGCGCGACGTGCCGCACTGGGGGTTGTGATAGATCGTGATCTCACTGCTCATATGGATATCGGACTTGTCCGTTCGTACAGGCTCAGGCAAAACCGCAAAAATCCAAAGTCTACAAAGACTTGGAGCCTCTTTGCCATGCTTGGTTGGCCTGCCCGGAGGGGATCGAACCCCCGACCCTCAGCTTAGAAGGCTGATGCTCTATCCAACTGAGCTACGGGCAGTCTTATGGTTGCTCACTTAGGTGCTATTGTTTTTGACACTGCGTGCGGAGCGCTACGCACTTTCATTTCTCACCCCGATTGGAATTATTGTAATAAGCACCGACCAACGGATTAAAAGAGGCTACCCGACCTTTTTTACCGGTCCTAATCCAAGGCTTTCAGACGCACGCAAGGAAAACATGGCCGAATCGAAAACAGCGATCTACGGCGCGATCGCAGCCAACATCGCGATTGCCATCACAAAATTCGTCGTCGCCGGCGTCACCGGCAGTTCAGCGATGTTGTCCGAGGGCGTGCACTCCACAGTCGACACGACCAACGGCTTGCTTCTACTCGTCGGGCTGAAGCTGAGCCAGCGCCCCGCGACGACCGAACACCCCTTTGGCCACGGCAAGGAGCTTTACTTCTGGGGTCTGATCGTCGCTGTGCTGATCTTTGGTCTCGGCGGCGGCATCTCGCTGTACGAAGGGGTCGTGCACATGCGTCACCCGGACCCGATCAGCGACCCGTTCTGGAACTACGTCGTGCTCGGTAGCGCAGCGGTGTTCGAAGGCGCCAGCTTCGCAGTCGCGCTGTACCAGTTCCGGGCCGGCAACCGCGGTCGGCCGTTCTGGCGGTCGCTGCACGCGAGCAAGGACCCGACAACCTACACGGTGCTGGCCGAGGACGGCGCTGCGTTGCTCGGGCTGGCAATCGCCGCGGGTGGCATCTGGGCGAGCCACGCTTTCAACCAGCCCATGCTTGACGGCGCCGCGTCACTGCTGATCGGCCTGCTGCTGTGCGGCGTTGCGGTGTTGCTGATCGGCGAGTCGCGCGGGTTACTGATCGGCGAAGGCGTGCGCGCCGAGACGGCGAGCGAGATTCGCCGCCTCGTTCGCGAACACCCGTCCGTACGCGACGCTTCGGCGCCGCTGACGATGTACATCGGCGCCAACGAGGTGCTTCTGACGATGGACGTCGAGTTCGAAGGCAACATCCCGGTCGACCGCATCGCCGATACGATCGTCGCGATCGAGCGCCAGATTCGTGACCGCTACCCGCAGATCCATCGCATCTACATCGAGGCCCGGTCGGCGCTGTGACGCAGTATCCGACAGCTGGCGGCTTCTTCCACATCAGATTGACTGCGCTTGCTGAGATCTTCTGCGGATGATCAGAAAGCTGCTCGCGTCCTGGCTCCGGTTCGGTGGATTGCATCATGGCGACCCTTGGCAAGAAACGCGCCGCTTGTGCAAATCGTTGCAGTGAGCCAGCGGCCGCAAGCAGCGACAATCCGGCCATGGCTCAAGGCAAACGCATTTCTGCAGACATCGGTGTTGATGCGCTGCAGGCGATCAAGGACATGGGCGCTGCCGCCAAACACGCTCGTGCGCGCACCGGCGATGGCCAGGCCGCCGCTGCCGCCCGCCTGGGCGTGCATGTCCAGACCATTGCCCGCATCGAATCGGGTGAACCCGGTGTCGCCATCGGGCATGTGTTCGGCCTGTTGGCGCTTTACGGCATCCATGCCACGTTGCAGCCACCGCCAGATGCGATGCCCGCGTCAATACCATCCGGTCACCTGGAATCCCATGATCCCGCCCGATAAAGACAGATCTCTGTCCGCGAACTCTGGCTTTCTGCGGCTCCTGACGGTCCTGGTGACCATTGCGATGGCCTGGATCCTGCTGCCTTTCTACGGGACCATCATGTGGGGCGCCATCATTGCGCTGTTATTTGCGCCGGTGTACCGCCGCATGTTGCCGCGCCTGCGGCGGCGGCGAACCCTGGCGGCGTTGCTGACGCTGCTGCTGGTGCTGGTGCTGGTCATCCTTCCGATGGTGTTGATTGCTACCTCACTGGCGCGTGAGGCAGGCCATTTCTACGAGCAACTTCAATCCGGCGATGTGAATCCAGGTCGTTATTTTCGGGGTCTGTTCGATGCTTTGCCGGCCTGGGTAACGGCATGGCTGGACCGCTTCGGCCTGTTCGACTTCAATTCACTGCAAGCGCGCCTGTCCGAGTTGTTGGCGCAAGGCAGCAAGTTCATCGCCACCCAGGCGCTGAACATTGGTCAGAACACATTCCAGTTCGTGGTCAGCATCTTCATCGCCTTGTACCTCGCATTTTTCCTGATTCGTGACGGCGAATCTATCTCGCGCGCGCTGCAGCGGGCCATTCCCCTGGCGCCGCCGCACAAGCAGGAATTGCTGCAGAAGTTCGCCACCGTCATCCGCGCAACGGTCAAGGGCAACCTGCTGGTGGCGCTTATCCAGGGCAGCCTGGGCGGCTTGGCATTCTGGTTCCTGGGTATCAAGGGGGCCGTGTTGTGGGCTGTCGTGATGGCATTCATGTCGTTATTGCCCGCCGTCGGCGCGGGTCTGGTGTGGGCGCCGGTCGCAATTTATTTCCTTGTGACCGGCGCAATCTGGCAGGGCCTGTCTTTGGTCGCCTACGGTGTGCTGGTGCGTGGTGATGATCTCAACCCTGGGCGGCATGACGGTGTTCGGCATCAACGGCTTCGTGCTCGGGCCGACGATCGCGGCCATGTTCATCGCAGTCTGGCAAATCTTCGGTAACACCAGCGACGAACTGGGCTGAGCCGGCTCGAGCAGCACGACATGGAGCGCGCGCGCCGGTGCGTCCCTGGTTGTCTCGCACTGCCTCGAGGGACGACACACGCAGCGACTCAGTCGGGTTACCCGATCAGGCGCCCCGCCCATCCCCTCCTCGGGGCTCGGGATAATGATCCTCGAACGCTTGGCGCACCGTTCCGACATCGATACGCTGGTCCTGATGGATCAGGACTTCAACATGCAACCTCACGACAAGAAATTGGTAGACGCGCGGCACACGCTGGCCCTCGTCGGTTCCAGGTGTTCTTCAATCACAAAGCCGCTCGAGGAGGCCAACGCCGTACTCAAAACCCGCGATCGCACGATGGTGGTGGGGGTGGTGAACGGATGAGACAGGGAAGATAGTCGCGCAAAGCGTCGCGCAAAAGAGAAAGGGTTAGCAAGCCCTAGCCTGCTAACCCTCATGAAATGGTCGGGGCGAAAGGATTCGAACCTTCGACCCTCTGGTCCCAAACCAGATGCGCTACCAGGCTGCGCTACGCCCCGACGAGCCCGTATTCTAGCC
>CAJDWO010000006.1_pt1 | contig 19954 bp, 19 predicted proteins | sample 7391601 | NCBI WGS metagenome assembly CAJDWO01 (sample SAMEA7055735, study PRJEB34461) | soil metagenome | biome: terrestrial ecosystem; feature: Peninsula; material: soil | place: Antarctica | collected 2016 | reverse complement strand
TGCGGGTGCGGGTGCGGGTGCGGGTGCAGGCGCCGCAGGGACTATGGGCATTGGCGTTGGCTCCGCAATGGCCACCGGCGTGGTCAACACGGGTGCCGGTGTGGTCAGCACGGGTGCCGGCGGGACCCGTTTGGGCGCTGCCTGGCTGGGTTGTTTCACCACCGCCACTGGATTCGACCCGACTGCAGGCGGTTTGCGTACCGGTGGCGCCGGTTTTGGTACGACCGCCTCTTGCAACACCGCTGGCTGTGGCGCTGGCACGACGGCGGCTGGGGGTTCCACCATGCGGACCAGCAGATGCACCGGAACCACCACCGGGGGTTTGCGGCTGACCAGCCCGGCCTGGAGCGCCAACAAAGCGGCCGCATGCAGCACGAAAACGCACGTGGCCACGACAGTGAAGGTGTATGTCTGGCGCGTCATCGGCGCGTGAACTCTGGAAAATGCTGGTTGACTGGCAGCAAGTGACACGGATGGCGGTCCATCAGCAAGCGACTGGCCTCCTGCAATTCCAGAGGATCCAGCATATTGGTCGACGTGGCTGGCTAGATGAATCTCGAAAAAGTGAATTGCAATTTGTAAAAAGTATTCTCATTTACGAAGCGATGATCTGCACCACCCGGACGGTCACCTGTCAATATCGCAGTCGCTCAGGGCGGATGTCCTGCAAGATGGTAGTGGCGATTTCTTCAATCGACTTTGTTGTAGTGGACAACCACCGGATGCCGCTGCGACGCATCATGGCTTCGCCTTGGGATACCTCCATGCGGCAGTTTGCCAGCGATGCGTACGTCGATTGGGGGCGGCGCTCGTTGCGAATTTCGCTCAGGCGCTCGGGGGAGATCGTCAGACCGAACAACTTGGTCCGATGTGCCAGCAGGGTCGATGGTAGTTGCTGGCGTTCGAAGTCTTCGGGTATCAGCGGGTAATTGGAGGCCTTGAGCCCGTATTGCATGGCCAGGTACAGCGCGGTGGGTGTCTTGCCGCTGCGGCTCACGCCCACCAGGATCACGTCGGAATGCTCCAGATCACGATTCGACTGACCGTCGTCATGCGCCAGCGAGAAGTTGATCGCCTCGATGCGGTCCTGGTATTCCTTGCTTTTGCTGGCATCGCTGAATCGTCCAACACGGTGACTCGATTTGAGTTTCAATTCGGATTCAAGCGGATGGACGAAGGTGCCGAACATGTCCAGCAACATGCCCTGGCAACCGTCCTGCAGTATCTTAAGGTTCTCCATGTTGACCAGTGTCGTGAAAACGATTGGTTTCTTGCCGTCGGTCTGTGCGGCATGGTTGATCTGGCGCACCGTCTGGTGGGCTTTGTCGGCGGTGTCGATGAACGGCAGGCGCACGTGCCGCGCCTTGAGCTCGAACTGGGCCAGGATGGCGTGACCAAATGTTTCGGCGGTGATGGCGGTGCCATCGGAAATGAAAAATACGGTGCGGTTGGGCATGGGCGATGTTCCAAGTGCGTGATCCAGCCGATCGGCTGGGGGCTCGTGCATCCAGGTCGCACTCTACAATGTTTGCGACCCCTCCGACGACATAACCCATGCCCTACTTGGCCCGCGCGCTCTCGTACTACGCCCGGCGTTGCTCCGGCCCTGGCATGGATGACGGCCACTGCGCCAGTGACGCTGCGGCAGGGCCGGCCCCGATTTTCACAACCTCCGGAGTTTTCCCATGTCTGCATTATTTGGACCGACCGACCTGGTCGTAGCGTTCGAGAACCTGAGGATGGGCGACGTCGAGTCGGTGGGTGGCAAGAATGCCAGCCTCGGCGAAATGATTGCCCACCTGCCCACCGGCGTGAATGTGCCCACTGGTTTTGCGACCACGGCCTACGCGTTTCGCAACTTCCTGGCCCACGATGGGCTCACTGCCAGGATCAAGGCGCAGCTCGATGCGCTGGATGTCGACGACGTGCGTGCGTTGGCCGCGGCCGGTGCCCAGATTCGCGAGATGGTCGAATCGCAGCCGTTCCCGCAGGATCTGGAGCAGGCCATTGCCGACGCCTACGCAAGCTTGAGCCAGGGAACGACAGATATGTCTTTTGCCGTGCGTTCGTCCGCCACTGCCGAAGACCTGCCCGATGCGTCATTTGCCGGCCAGCAGGAGACCTTTCTCAACGTCGAAGGGATCGACGACATTCTGCACAAGATCAAGGAGGTGTTTGCGTCGCTCTACAACGACCGGGCGATCAGCTACCGTGTGCACAAGGGTTTTGCGCATGAGCATGTTGCGCTGAGCGTCGGCATCCAGCGCATGGTGCGCTCGGACCTGGCCGCGGCGGGTGTCCTGTTCACGATCGACACCGAGTCCGGCTTCGAGGATCTGGTTTTCATCACCTCCAGTTATGGCCTGGGCGAAACGGTGGTGCAAGGCGCCGTCAACCCGGATGAGTTTTATGTACACAAGCCGATGCTGCGTGCTGGCAAACGCGCGATCGTTCGGCGCAGCCTCGGCTCCAAGCTGATCCAGATGCAGTTCGCCAGTGCCGCCGAAAAGGCAAACGACAACAAACTGGTCAACACCACCGATGTGCCCATTGAGATGCGTAACCGATATTCGCTGACCGATGTGGACGTGGAGCAACTGGCGCGGTATGCGCTGGTGATCGAGGAACACTACGGTCGCCCGATGGACATCGAGTGGGGCAAGGACGGCCGCGATGGCAAGCTCTACATCCTGCAAGCCCGTCCGGAGACCGTCAAGAGCCAGAGTGCCGGCAAGGTGCAATATCGATACAAGCTCAAAGGCAAGGGCAAGAGTACGGTGTTGGTCGAGGGCAGGGCGATCGGCCAGAAGATCGGTACCGGTCCGGTGCGGCTGGTACACAACCTGTCGGAGATGGACAAGGTGAAGGCAGGTGACGTGCTCGTGACCGACATGACGGACCCAAACTGGGAGCCGGTGATGAAACGCGCGTCTGCCATCGTGACCAACCGCGGCGGGCGAACCTGCCACGCGGCGATCATCGCCCGTGAACTCGGTATTCCGGCGGTGGTCGGGTGTGGCGACGCGACCGACCTGCTCAGCGAAGACTTACTGGTCACCGTGAGCTGCGCCGAGGGTGATACCGGCTTTGTTTATGACGGCGTGCTCGAGACCGAGGTGCAACAAATCGATCGTGGCGCGATGCCCGAGCTGCCGCTGAAGATCATGATGAACGTGGGTAATCCGCAGCTGGCGTTCGATTTTTGCCAGTTGCCCAACGCCGGAGTCGGCCTGGCACGACTGGAGTTCATCATCAACAACAACATCGGTGTGCATCCCAAGGCCATCCTGGACTATCCAGCGGTGGATGCAGACCTGAAGAAGGCGGTGGAGTCGGTGGCGCGCGGCCACGCTTCGCCGCGCGCGTTCTATGTCGATCGGGTCGCCGAGGGTGTGGCCACGATCGCATCGGCGTTCTGGCCCAAACCGGTAATCGTGCGTTTGTCTGATTTCAAAAGCAACGAATATCGCACGCTGATCGGTGGCAGCCGTTACGAGCCGGACGAAGAAAACCCGATGCTTGGCTTCCGCGGCGCGGCCCGCTACATCAGCGCCGATTTCCGCGAGGCGTTCGCGATGGAGTGCGAGGCGATGCTGCGGGTACGTCGCGACATGGGGCTGACGAACGTGCAGCTGATGGTGCCTTTTGTGCGCACGCTGGAGCAGGCACGCAAGGTCACAGAGTTGCTGGCCACGCATGGGCTGCGACGCGGTGACGGTGCACAGGCCGACGGTGATGACGGGCTCAAGATCATCATGATGTGCGAGGTCCCCAGCAATGCGATCCTGGCCAACGAGTTCCTGGAGTACTTCGACGGTTTCTCGATCGGTTCGAACGATCTCACCCAGCTTACCCTGGGATTGGACCGCGACTCGGGTCTGGAGCTTCTGGCCGCCGATTTCGACGAACGCGACCCGGCCGTCAAGGCGCTGATCCGCATGGCGATCCAGGCCTGCCGCGCGCAAGGCAAATACGTGGGCATCTGTGGCCAGGGCCCCAGCGACCACCCGGACTTCGCCATCTGGTTGCGTGACGAAGGCATCGACTCCATCTCACTGAATCCGGACACCGTCATCGACACCTGGCGCCGCCTGGCCGGCTGAACGGAAAAGTACCTGGGTGGCCCGGTGTGGCGTCAGGGTCTTCCCTAGGGAGCACGGTGTCACGCCAGTGTTGTAAGCGGCTGGTAAGGCCGCACTTCACAATGGCCCCATGCGTCATTCGGGATCATCATGCTGCTGACTGTCATGGTACTCAAGCTCATCACCGAGACAGCGCTGATGGTGCTTCTGGGCCAGTGGGTGCTCGGTTTGCTGGCAGGTAAGCAACGCCGCGCCAATCTGGTGTATCAGTTGCTGCAGGCGGCGGGTCGGCCGTTCCTGGCAGTGGCGCGGCGTGTCTCGCCAGCTGTAGTGATGGAGCACCATCTGCCACTGGTGGCCGCGTTGCTGCTGGCGATCGCCTGGCTGGGACTGACGCTGGCCAAGATCCGGATCTGCCTGCAGATCGGAGTCGCATTGTGCCGATAGTTGTGTGCTGGCGTTACCAATGGCTCAAGGTGCAGGCGCTGGTGTTGTTGTTTGCCAACCGCCAGGCCGCCGCGCTGCGCCGGTTCGATGCGATGCTCGCATATGCGCCGCATGATCGGTATGTTTTGGCCAGTCGCGCCCATCTGCTTGCGCACACGGGTGACGTGGCCGGTGGTGTCCAGGCGCTGCGCAGCCTGACCGCAAGCCATCCGGGTGATGCGGTGGCCTGGTTCAATCTGGCCTACATGCTGCAGGCGCAAGATGATGCCGAGCCAGCGGAGCATGCGTTTCGCCGGGCGCTCGACGTGGATGACTCCCTAGACCGTGCCTGGTATGGCTTGGCGTTGCTGCTCATTCGTTCTCTGCGCCTCGATGAAGCCGTTGCCGCGCTGGAGCGCAACACGGCCTTGCAGCCCATGAGCCCGTACGGCTGGTACCAGCTCGCCCGGGTGCAACTGGCGCGCGATCAACCCGACGAGGCCCGCCGGATCATCGGGCACCTGCGGGGATTCGAGCCCAAGGTGGCGGCCCAACTTGAGCGGGAAACCGGTCTGCATGCCAGTTCGCCAAAGTGACGACTTGCGTTGTGCTCCTATCCGTGCAGATGCAGCGTCCCGCCGGGGGATAACCAAATGAGCACGACACCGCGGCAAAAGGCTTACTGGCGCAAGAACCTGCAGGTGATTGCTGGTCTGCTCGTGATCTGGTTCATCGTGACCTTTGTTGTCAGTTTTTACGCACGGGAACTGCGGTTCAACTTCTTCGGCTGGCCGTTCAGCTTCTGGATGGGCGCGCAAGGATCCATGCTGGTTTACGGCGGCATCATCTGGTTCTATGCGCGCTACATGGACAAGCTCGATGCGCAGTATGAGGCGTCTGAGAACGACGATTGAGCATGGCCGAGCGCAGTACAGGATCGACCGTCAAGGCGGCGCATACCGCCAGTGCGCAAGCACAGTTCAAGCACGACGTTGACCGTGTCTACCTGCGTTACGTGGTGGGATTTCTCGCTTTTGTGTTGTCGCTGGCAGCGCTGGAGCAGGTGGGATTGCCACGGCGCTGGATCGGATCGATTTTTCTGGTAGGCACGATCGGCCTGTACGCCACCATCGGTATCCTGACTCGGACCCACGACGCTGTTGAATACTACGTGGCTGGTCGCCGTGTGCCGGCTATTTACAACGGCATGGCAATCGGCGCCGACTGGATGTCGGCCGCATCGTTCATCGGCCTGGGCGGTACCTTGTATATCGCCGGTTATGACGGTCTGGCATTCATCATGGGCTGGACCGGTGGATATTGCCTGGTGGCGCTGTTTCTGGCGCCGTATCTGCGCAAGTTCGGCCAATTCACCGTGCCTGATTTTCTGGGTGACCGATATGGCGGCAACCTGCCGCGTTTCATCGGCATCGTGGCGGCGATCCTGTGTTCGTTCACCTATGTCGTGGCGCAGATATCGGGCGTCGGCCTGATCACCTCGCATCTGACCGGCGTGCAATTCGAGCTCGGCATCTTTTTGGGGCTCGGTGGCATTCTGGTCTGTTCCTTCCTGGGCGGCATGCGAGCTGTCACATGGACCCAGGTGGCGCAATATGTCATCCTGATCGTGGCCTACATGGTCCCGGTGGTCTGGTTGTCGGTCAAGCAGACCGGTATCCCGGTGCCGCAATTGGTTTACGGCTACCAACTGGAAAAGGTAACTGCGCTCGAAAACCGGTTGAAGGTCGATCCGGCCGAGCGCGAAGTGCGCGCCGTATACGAGCAGCGTTCTGCCGAACTGGCAGACAAACTGGCAGACCCCGTGAGCGCATTGGCCGCGGAACGGGTTGCCGCCAAGTTGCGCCTGGATCACCTCAAGGTAACTGGTGGTTCTGACTCGGCGGCTGATGTCGCCGCCGCAGAAAAAGCCTTGTTTGCATTGCCCGCCGATGCAGACGCTGCCAGGGAGGTCTGGGCCAAGGCCAAGGCGGCGGCCGACACCAAGGCGCTTGCGCTCAACGGCATGGCGCCGCATGCGCAGAACTTTGCGGGCGACCCAAATGGCAGCCCGGCCGAACAAGAAACCTACAAAATCGCCCGCCGCAATTTTCTGGCGTTGATTTTCTGCCTGATGGTGGGCACCGCTGCGCTGCCGCATATCCTGATGAGGTACTACACCGTACCTAGCGTGCGGGAGGCGCGTGCTTCGGTGAGTTGGTCACTGCTGTTCATCTTTCTGCTGTATTTCACCGCGCCAGCCTTGGCGGTTTTGATCAAGTTCGAGATCTTCACGTTGGTGGTGGGAACACCGTTCGATCAGCTGCCTGAGTGGATCATGTCGTGGAGCAAGGTCGATCCGTCCTTGTTGTCGGTCACGGATATCAACAAGGACGGCATCCTGCAGCTTAATGAAATGAGCATCAGTGGCGACATCATCGTGTTGGCGATGCCCGAGATCGGTGGCATGCCGTATGTCGTCTCCGGGCTCGTCGCTGCCGGTGGCCTGGCAGCCGCGCTGTCCACGGCCGATGGCCTGCTGCTCACGGTGGCCAACGCACTGAGCCACGACCTGTACTACAAGATGATCGATCCCAACGCGTCGACTGCGCGTCGCGTAGCCCTTTCAAAGATGTTGCTGCTGGTGGTAGCGTTGGCAGCGTCGTATGTGGCATCGCAACGGCCGGCGGACATCCTGTTCCTCGTTTCAGCGGCGTTTTCCTTTGCAGGCGCCGCATTTTTCCCGGCGTTGACGCTGGGTATCTTCTGGGGTCGGGCGACAGGCGTGGCTGCGTCGCTGGGCATGGTTGCCGGGCTAGGCACCACGGCCTACTACATGGTGACGACCCAGCCCTGGCTACGCGGCATTTTCGGCGTTACCACGCCGGTGCACCTCTGGTGGGACATTCAACCGATCTCGGCGGGCCTGTTTGGCGTGCCAGTCGGAATTGCGGTGATCGTGCTCGTCAGCCTGGTGACGCCGCGTCCGGGGCCACGGATCGAGCAGATGGTCAACTACATACGTTATCCCGATCCCAAAGTCGACTGAGCTTTGTGCGAAGGATGCCACCTGTCACACGCGACACCACAGTGGTGGCAAGAGCTAATCCCGACTCGGGTTGTCGTCTATACTCGTGGGCTTTCCCCTTACCACACCCTGTCTGGACGCCGGGGGTGGTTTTTTCGGCCCGCCAGTCGGTTTTCGAGTGGCAACAGGGTCATCCACAAGGAGTATCAATGCGTCATTACGAGATCATCCTCATGATCCATCCGGATCAGAGCGAGCAGGTTCCAGCCATGCTGGAGCGTTACAAGACCATGATCACTGCCGGCAACGGCAAGATCCACCGGGTCGAAGACTGGGGCCGTCGCCAGTTGATCTACATGATCAACAAGTTGGCCAAGGCCCATTACCTGTGCATCAACATCGAGGCTGATCAGGCCGTGATGGCCGAACTCGAGCATGCGTTCAAGTTCAACGATGCCGTGTTGCGCCACCTGACGGTGCTGCGCAAGAAGGCCGATACGACCCCGTCGGCGATGATGAAGACCGTGGAGCGCGAAGATGCGCGCAAGGCCCAACAGGCCGAAATGCACGGAAGCGATCGTTAACGCCAACGTGGGGTGAATGAAGCCGCCAATTGTCTGATCCTGACAGCCAGTATTGCCGAGCGTGATGCGATGCGTTACACCCCGGCAGGTATACCGGCCCTGAACCTGAAGCTCGCGCATTCCTCCAGCGTACAGGAAGCAGGGCAGGTCAGGCAGGTGAAGGCGGAAATGAAAGCGCTGGCGCTGGGCAGCAATGCCGAACGGTTGGCAAATCAGGCGGTCGGCAGTATCTGGCGATTCACCGGCTTCGTGGCAACACCCCGCAACGGAAAACACGTCGTTTTTCACATACAGGAATTTTTGCAAGACCCATTCATGTTGTCCCCGCAGGACGCCCCGGCCCAGAACGTCTGAACCGGCCCGCCTGCAACCCGAAGGATTTCACCATGCCAGCACCAAAACGTTTCAACAAAGACAAGCGCCCCAAGCGCCCGGCCCAGAATCTGCTGTTCAAGCGCAAGCGCTTTTGCCGCTTCACCGTGACCGGTGTCGAAGAGATCGATTACAAGGACATTGACACCTTGCGCGATTTCATCGCCGAAAACGGCAAGATCATTCCCGCACGCTTGACCGGCACCCGTGCCATCTTTCAGCGCCAACTCAACACCGCGATCAAACGTGCACGCTTTCTGGCCATGTTGCCGTACAGCGACCAGCATCGCATCTAAGGGGCCATCCACATGCAAATCATTCTGCTCGACAAGGTCGTGAACCTTGGCAATCTGGGTGAAATCGTCAAGGTCAAGGACGGTTACGCCCGCAATTTCCTGATCCCCTCCGGTCGTGCGCGACGCGCGACCGCAGCAGCAAAGCAGGAATTCGAAGCCAAACGCGCCGAACTCGAAAAGGTCGCCGCTGCAAAACTGGCAGAGGCCCAGGCCGTCGGTGAGAAGCTCGCCGGCATGACCTGCAAGCTGACCCAAAAAGCCGGTGTCGATGGGCGCCTGTTCGGATCGGTCACGAATGCTGACATTGCCGACGAACTGGTGAAGCTGGGTTACACGGTCACCAAGGCGCAGATACGCATGCCGTCAGGCCCGATCAAGACAGTAGGCGACAGCACGGTCAGCGTGGCCTTGCATACCGACGTGACCGTGGACATCGCGGTCGCAGTCTACGGCGAGACTGCCTGATCGGCGCTGTTGCCGTCGTGAAGACCTGGCTCAAGGCAGCCGAAGCTGCTTGACGCTATCCTGCAAGCCACCCCGGTGCAAATCGTGGTGGCTTGACTTTTTGTTGTGCACCACTTTTCCCGTGCTGCACACACCTTGTACACACATTGTTCCGGACTTGTCCCCAGCTTTGCCTCTCGACGCTGATCATGACCGGGCGTAGCATTGATTGGTTCTGAATACTGCCATGTCTGCCGTACTTTCCTCTTTTGACAACGACAGCAACGACCGCGCCGTCGCGCAACTGCGCATCCCGCCGCATTCCCTCGAAGGTGAATCCAGCGTGCTGGGTGGCCTGTTGCTGGATAACGGCGCCTGGGACCGGGTCGCGGACCTGCTCAACGACTCCGACTTCTATCGGTATGAACATCGGCTGGTTTATGCCGCCATCGGCAAGCTGATCAATGCCTCCAAACCGGCCGACGTGATCACGGTCTACGAGCACCTCCAAAGCCAGGGTAAGGCCGAGGAGGTGGGCGGGTTGGCCTATCTGAATTCGCTGGCGCAATACGTGCCCAGTGCCGGCAATATCCGTCGTTATGCCGAGATCGTCCGGGAGCGTTCGATCCTGCGCAAGCTCGTTGGCGCCAGTGACGAAATCGCGACCACCGCGTTCAATCCCATGGGCCGGCCGGTGGCCGACATCGTCGACGAAGCCGAACGCAAGATCTTCAACATCGGCGAACAGGGTTCACGGCTGAAACAGGGTTTCCAGGGTATGGACACGCTGGTCGTGAACCTGCTCGATCGGGTGCAGGAGATGGCGGATAACCCGAACGACGTGACGGGTGTTCCGACCGGCTTTTATGATCTGGACCGCTTGACGGCCGGTTTCCAGGCAGGCGATTTGATCGTGCTGGCAGCGCGTCCGTCGATGGGAAAAACCGCGCTCGCGATCAACATAGCCGAACATGTCGCGCTCAACGAAGGCCTGCCGGTAGCGGTGTTTTCGATGGAGATGGGCGCGGCGCAACTGGCGGTGCGTATCGTGGGTTCCATCGGCCGTATCGACCAGGGCCATCTGCGCACCGGCAAGCTGAGCGATGAGGAGTGGCCGCGGCTGACCGAGGCGATCGAGAAACTGCGCAACATCTCGCTGCACATCGACGAAACCGCCGGCCTGACGAGCAGTGAACTGCGCGCCAATGCGCGACGATTGGCTCGCCAGTGCGGACAGCTCGGCTTGATTGTGGTCGACTATCTGCAGTTGATGAGTGGATCGGGCGGCTCGGACGAAAACCGCGCAACCGAACTCGGCGAGATCTCGCGTGGACTCAAGATGCTGGCCAAGGAGCTGAAGTGCCCGGTGATCGCGTTGTCGCAGCTCAATCGCAGTGTGGAGCAACGGCCGGACAAGCGGCCGATGATGAGCGACTTGCGCGAATCGGGTGCGATCGAGCAGGACGCGGACATCATCATGTTCATCTACCGCGACGAGTATTACAGCAAGGATGCCTGCAAGGAGCCCGGCGTGGCCGAGATCATTATCGCCAAGCAGCGTAATGGTCCGACTGGCGTCGTCAAGCTGGCCTTCCTGCGACCGATCACGAAATTCGAGAGCCTGGCCAGCGGCGGCAACGGGGATTACTGAGACCTTGTGTGCCAGACCAATAAATTGCGCAGCAATTTTTGCTCTGGCTCCAACGTTTCGTAGCTACAACACCTCACTGGCGAAATCGGCCAGCCGGGAACGTTCGCCGCGTGCCAGCGTGATGTGGCCACTGTGCGGCCAGCCCTTGAATCTGTCCACCGCGAACGTGAGGCCGGATGACCCTTCGGTCAGATACGGCGTGTCGATCTGCGCCAGGTTGCCCATGCAGATGATCTTGGTACCCGGTCCGGCACGGGTGATGAGCGTTTTCATCTGCTTGGGCGTCAGGTTCTGCGCCTCATCGATGATCAGGTACTTGTTCAGGAACGTGCGCCCGCGCATGAAGTTCATGCTCTTGATCTTGATGCGGCTGCGAATCAGCTCGCTGGTCGCGGCCCGGCCCCATTCGCCGGCGCCGGTATCGGTCTTGCCGAGCACCTCCAGGTTGTCGTCCAGCGCGCCCATCCAGGGGCCCATCTTTTCTTCCTCGGTACCGGGCAGGAAACCGATGTCCTCACCTACGCTGACGGTCGCGCGGGTCATGATGATCTCGGTGTAGCGGCGATCGTCGAGCACCTGCGTGAGGCCGGACGTCAGCGCCATCAAGGTCTTGCCGGTGCCCGCAGTACCGGTCAGCGTGACGAAATCGACTTCGGGGTCCATCAGCAGGTTCATCGCGAAGTTCTGCTCGCGGTTGCGGGTGGTCACTCCCCACACCGCATTCTTGAGGTGGGTGTAGTCCTTCAGCGTCTTGAAAACCGCGGTCTTGCCGCGGATCTCGGTGACCCTCGCGTACAGGCTGGGCTCGCCGGGCGACTCGAAATAGACGAACTGGTTGATCAGCAACTGAGGCACCACCGGGCCATTGATCCGGTAAAACGTGTGTAAACCTTGTTGCCAGCTTTCGACGGTCTGTCCGTGTGTGGCCCAGAAGTCGGCCGGCAATGCCAACGAGCCTGCATACAGCAGGTCGCCGTCGGCCAGCGTCTTGTCGTTCTGGTAATCGTCAGTGGCCAGGCCCAACGCACGCGCCTTGACCCGCATGTTGATGTCCTTGGACACCAGCACAACGTCACGCTGCGCTTCAGTTGCGTTCTTGCCGTTGCCCCTGGCCTTTTGTTGACGTCCCAACGCCTCGACGACACCCAGAATCTGGTTGTCGGCCTTGCCTTGCGGCAGGCTGATCGGCAAAGAGACATCCAGTGCCTGGGTCTGGAAAAACAACTTGCCGCCGGCGTCGCGATGTCCGGTACTGTCCAGCCGCAAGCCGTCCCCGATATCGGCGCCGCTGGCGCCAGCCAGCGCATCGAGCCAGCGGCTGGTCTGGCGGGCGTTGCGGGCGACCTCGGTCATGCCTTTTTTGTGCGCGTCGAGTTCTTCGAGCACGACCATCGGCAAGAAGATGTCATGTTCTTCGAATTGGAACAGGCACATTGGATCGTGCAGCAGCACATTGGTATCGAGCACGAACAACTTTGGCCGACCGGCAACCGACTTGCGACGCTGCGGCATGCGCGCTGCCTGCGGCGCCTTGGCGGGAGTGGCTTTGGCTGCTGGCACGCTGCGCACGTCGCGCGACACGTTGTTCTTGGCTGGTGCGCGCGTCTGTGGCGGTTGCGCCGGCGCGGGCACCGATTCATCGATCATTGGGGTAACGGCAACCGCCGGTAGTACGGGCGGTGACGGATCGACTGGCCTGCGTCTGGATCGAGTGGTGCTGATCGCTTGTACGTCAAATGCCGCACTGGATAACAACGCAGCGCGTTTGCTGGGAGCGGGTGGCAGTGGCATGGTCCTGGAAACTTTCTGTGTGGGCGATTTCGGCATTCAGGTGCCGTGAATACAGATGCCGTCTACCGGGTCCCCACAAATAAAAAGCCGCCTTGGTCCAAGGCGGCTTTGGTGAGGAAGCGGTCGCGGCACTCCGGTGCATCGCCCATTATGCATGAGCCTGTTGCTCCGTATCGGTGCGTTATCAGGCGGCGGACTTGTTCAGTGCCCTGACTGACTTGAGCACCTCGTCGACATGGCCCGGCACTTTCAGGCCGCGCCATTCTTCCTTGAGGAGACCATCGGCGCCGACCAGGAAGGTGCTGCGCTCGATGCCCTTGACCTTCTTGCCATACATGATCTTGTTCTTGACGACACCAAACATGTGGCACATCTTCTCTTCGGTGTCCGCGATCAGCTCGAACGGCAACTCAAGCTTGAGCTTGAAATCGTCGTGTGATTTCATGTTGTCGCGCGATACGCCGAATACGGCCGCGCCAGCCTTCACGAAATCCTTGTACTTGTCACGAAACTGCATCGCTTCGGTGGTGCAACCTGGCGTATTGTCCTTGGGATAGAAATACAGAACCATGGTCGCGCCCAGATGACTGGTATTCGTCACCTTCACGCCGTTGGTGGCGACAGCTTCGAATTCGGGGAGGGGTTTGTTGACAACGATCGCCATAGGGTACTTGGGTCTTCTGGTGCTGGCTGGCGAAGCCACAAAGCTCGCAAGCCAGTGACCGGCCTTCGCCGAAGACCGTTATTTTAACCGCAAAAGACCCGCAAAATGGCTCAACGATCGGGAACTTCAATCAACAACGCAGCAACAACCTTGCGACCTTCACCTGAGAGGATGTTGTAGGTCCGGCACGCGGCGTGGGTGTCCATGGTCTCGGTCCCGATACGCCGTTCCATCAAGGGTGCGAGCCACGCGGCATCGGGAAACCGAATGATGCTGCCGCTGCCGAAGATCACGAGTTCAGTATCGAGTTCGGCCAATTGCAGGAAGTGGGCAGCGCCCAGATCGGCAAAATGGGCGCATGACCACGCAAACCGCTGGCCAGACGAACCGATCACGATGCTGCTGCTGATGCGTTCGCCGTCCACAGCGATCCAGTCATCGCCGTAACCGGTGATGGATTGGACGGAGGATCGATCGGGATGGAGTTTCATTGGAGGGCAGTTGGCGCATCTGTGGTCAAATTATAGGTTTCCCCTGCAGGGCACTTGCTGGACACTCCATGAAAACGATCCGCAAATCGACCAAGCTCGACAACGTCTGTTACGACATCCGCGGTCCGATCCTCGACTGCGCACAACGCATGGAAGACGAGGGCCACAAGATCATCAAGCTCAACATCGGCAACCTGGCCGTGTTTGGCTTCGATTCGCCCGAGGAGATTCAGCAGGACATGATCCGTAACCTGCCGAACTCGGCCGGTTACTCCGAAAGCAAGGGTATCTTCGCCGCACGCAAGGCGGTCATGCACTATACGCAGCAACAAGGTGTTGCCGGTGTCACACTCGATGATATCTATCTGGGCAACGGTGCCTCCGAGTTGATCGTGATGGCCAGCAATGCGATGCTCAACGACGGCGACGAAATGCTGATTCCGTCGCCGGACTATCCACTATGGACTGCGGCCGTGGTCCTCTCCGGTGGTGTGCCAGTGCACTACCGCTGCGATGAGGCCCAGAGCTGGATGCCGGATCTTGCCGATATACGGGCCAAGATCACGCCACGCACCAAGGGGATCGTCGTAATCAACCCGAACAATCCAACCGGTGCGCTGTATTCCGACGACCTGCTGCGCGAAATCATCGCGGTCGCGCGTGAATTCAGCCTCGTCATCTTCGCTGACGAGGTGTATGACAAGATTCTGTACGACGGTACACAGCACACCGCCATCGCCTCGCTCAGTGAGGACGTCTTGACGTTGACCTTCAACAGTCTGAGCAAGAGTTATCGTTCCTGCGGTTATCGTGCAGGATGGATGGTGGTGTCAGGCAACAAGGTTGTTGCCAAGGACTACATCGACGGCCTGAACATGATGGCCAACCTACGCTTGTGCCCGAACGTGCCGGGCCAATGGGCGATCCAGACGGCATTGGGTGGATACCAGAGCATCAATGACCTGGTCGCGGAAGGTGGCAGGCTGCGGCGTCAACGGGACCTGGCCTATGAACTGATCACGGCGATTCCAGGAGTGAGTTGCGTCAAACCGTCGGGTGCCCTGTATATGTTTCCCCGGCTCGACCCAGACATCTACCCGATTCGCGACGACCAGGCGTTTGTCCTCGAAATGTTGCAGGAAACCAAGGTGATGCTGGTTCAGGGCACCGGTTTCAACTGGCATGCGCCCGACCATTTCCGCATGGTCTTTCTGCCCCATGAAGACGATCTGCGCGAGGCCATCGGCCGCATCGCCAAATTCCTCGAAAGCTATCGTCAGCGCCATGATGGTGAACGCGCGCGTGCATCCGTCAAACTGGTGGCGACGCGGGCCTGAGAGTCGGCGCACAACCCGAATTGATCCATTGAACCAACCAAGAATTGACTGCATGAAACCGATCCAAGTGGGCCTGCTGGGCATAGGAACCGTGGGCAGCGGCACGTTCAGCGTGCTCAAACGCAACCAGGCGGAGATCCGCAGCCGGGCCGGACGCGGCATCGAGATCACGATGGTTGCCGATCTGGATGTGGCCCGTGCACAGGCGCTGGTCGGTGATGGCGTGACCGTGGTGAACGACGCGCGCGCGGTGATCGCCAATCCCGACATCGATATCGTGATCGAACTCATTGGTGGCTACGGTATTGCGCGCCAGCTGGTGATGGAAGCGATCGCCGCCGGCAAACACGTGGTCACCGCCAACAAGGCCTTGCTGGCGGTGCATGGCTCCGAGATTTTTGCCGCAGCCCACGCCAAGGGCGTGATGGTTGCGTTCGAGGCGGCAGTGGCCGGCGGCATCCCCATCATCAAGGCGTTGCGCGAAGGATTGAGCGCCAACAGCATCCAGTGGATCGCCGGCATCATCAATGGCACGACCAACTTCATCCTGAGCGAGATGCGCAACAAGGGCCTGGATTTCGACGTTGTGCTCAAGGAGGCGCAACGGCTGGGCTACGCAGAAGCCGATCCGACCTTCGACATCGAAGGTGTTGATGCGGCGCACAAGATCACGCTGCTGTCGGCTATCGCATTTGGCGTTCCGGTGCAGTTCGACAAGGCGTATATCGAAGGCATCACAGCGCTCAGCGCGCAGGACATACGTTATGCCGAGCAACTGGGGTACCGCATCAAGCTGCTGGGCATCACCAAACGCAGCATCGACAGCGCCACCGGCGCCTTGCGCGGCATCGAATTGCGCGTGCACCCCAGTCTGGTGCCGGCCAAACGGCTGATCGCCAATGTTGAAGGTGCGATGAACGCGGTGGTGGTGCAAGGCGATGCGGTGGGCACGACCTTGTATTACGGCAAGGGGGCAGGCAGCGAACCAACGGCCAGCGCCGTGATCGCCGACCTGGTCGACGTGACCCGGCTGCATACCGCCGATCCGTCGCACCGGGTGCCGCACCTGGCTTTCCATCCGGATGCGATGAGCGACCTGCCGGTGCTATCGATGGCGGACGTGGTCACCAGTTATTACCTGCGCCTGCGGGTCATCGACCAGTCCGGTGTGTTGTCGAAGGTGACCGGTATCCTGGCCGACGCCGGCATCAGCATCGACGCGATGTTGCAACGCGAGGCCGACGAGGTTGCGGCCGACGGCAACGAGGCGCAAGAGGCCCAGACCGACCTGATCATTCTGACGCACGATACCCGTGAAGGCACCATGAACAACGCGCTGGTGCAGATGCAGGCGCTTCCCAGCGTGCTGCAACCGATCACGCGTATTCGCAAGGAGGAGTTGGCCTGATGCTGTATGTCTCGACCCGTGGCCATGCCGGCGGTCAGCACTTTTGCGACATCCTGCTTGAGGGCCTGGCGCCCGATGGTGGTTTGTACCTGCCGCAGACCTATCCGCAGGTTGACGACGCGACGTTGACGCGTTGGCGCGCCTTGCCGTACGCCGATCTGGCGTTCGAGATCCTCTCGTTGTACATCGACGACATCCCCTCGGCGGACCTGCGCGACATCTGCCAGCGCACCTATACCGAGGCAGTATTCGGCTCGCGCGCCATCGTGCCACTGCGCCAGTTGGTCCGTCGCGCGGGTGGGCCTGTCGACGTGGCACCGTTGTATCTGCAGGCCTTGTCCAACGGTCCGACACTGGCGTTCAAGGACATTGCCATGCAATTGCTGGGTAACCTGTTCGAATACGAACTGGCACGCCGCGGCGAGACGCTCAACATCCTGGGCGCCACCAGTGGCGACACCGGCAGCGCGGCCGAATACGCGATGCGCGGGAAACGGGGGGTATCGGTCTTCATGACCAGTCCGGCCGGACGCATGAGCCCGTTCCAGCAGGCGCAGATGTTCAGCCTGATGGATGACAACATCCACAACATCGCGATCGATGGCGTCTTCGATGACTGCCAGGACCTGGTCAAGGCGGTTTCGAACGACCTCGACTTCAAGCGCAAGTACCGCATCGGCACCGTCAACTCGATCAACTGGGCGCGCCTGGTGGCCCAGGTGGTGTATTACTTCGCCGGATATTTCCAGGCCACCCGTTCGAACGACGAGCGCGTGCGTTTCACTGTGCCGTCGGGCAACTTCGGCAATGTCTGCGCTGGCCATGTGGCACGCATGATGGGCCTGCCGATCGACACGCTGGTGGTGGCCACCAACGAGAACGACGTGCTCGATGAGTTCTTTCGTACCGGCGCTTATCGGGTCCGCACCAGTGCCGATACGCACGAGACGTCCAGCCCGTCGATGGACATCTCCAAGGCGTCGAATTTCGAACGTTTCGTGTTCGACCTGCTCGGGCGTGACGCAGCCCAGGTTCGCGACCTGTTCGCTACGCAGTTGGCGCACAACGGCGCTTTTGATCTGGGCCGGCATCCCGCCTTTGCTGACGCAGCGACGCGGTTCGGATTCGCCAGCGGTCGCAGCACCCACGCTGATCGACTGGCGACGATCCGGTCCTGCTGGAACGATTGCGGCGAGATGGTGGACACGCATACCGCGGACGGCATCATGGTGGCGCGGGAGCATCTTCACCCGCGTCATCCGATGATCGTGCTCGAGACCGCCTTGCCGATCAAGTTCGCCGCAACCATCGTCGAGGCACTGGGCCGCGAGCCGGTACGCCCGGCGCAGTTCGACGGTATCGAGCAACGGCCCAAACGTGTCGTCAATATGCCGGCCCATGTTGATGTCATCAAGGCATTCATCGCTGCTCACGGTCAGTCGGCTACCGCCGCCGTGGCGGCTTGATATTCCCGGTTCACATTTACATTCATTCGCATGAGCACCAACCGACCCCCCTTGTTGTCACTTGACGAGGCCCTGCAACGCCTGCTGGTGTCGGCCCAGCCCCTGGGTGTGCTGGAGCATGTGGCGACCTTCGATGCAGACGGCCGCGTGCTGGCGCAGGATGTGGTGTCCGCGTTGCAGGTGCCGCCGCAGGACAACAGTGCCATGGACGGTTACGCGCTGGCTTGCGCCAGTGTGCCAGCGCCCGGTGCGGTTGTCGCGGTGACCCAGCGAATTGCCGCTGGCTCCTCGGGCCAACCGGTGCAGGCGGGAGAGGCGGCACGCATCTTCACCGGCGCACCCATCCCACCTGGCGCCGATGCAGTCGTGATGCAGGAGGATTGCGCCGTCATGCTGGATGCCGCCGATGGCAAGCCCGCGCAGGTTCGTATTCAGACGTTGCCCAAACCCGGGCAGTGGATTCGCCGGGCCGGCGAGGACGTGACCCTCGGCTCAGTGGTGCTGAACCGTGGCATACGCCTGTCGCCAGCCAGTCTGGGTATGGCGGCGGCAGTCGGATTGCGTGAGCTCCAGGTCGCGTCACGCCCACGGGTGGCGCTGTTCTCGACTGGCGACGAACTGGTGATGCCGGGCGATGTGGCGCCGGCCGACATGCGCCCCGGCGCCATCTACAACTCCAACCGCTTCTTCCTGCGCGCCATGTTGCTGCGCCTGGGTTGCTCCGTCACTGATCTGGGCATCGTGCCTGATCGGCTTGACGTCACGGTGCAGGCGCTGCGTGAGGCGTCGCAACATCACGATCTGATCCTGACCAGCGGTGGTGTCTCGGTGGGTGAGGAAGACCACATCCGACCGGCCGTGCAGTCCCTTGGCACGCTCGACCTGTGGCAGATCGCGGTCAAGCCGGGCAAACCATTTGCGTATGGCAGAGTGGGTGGCGCGCATTTCATCGGCTTGCCTGGCAACCCGGTATCGAGTTTCGTGACATTCCTCGTGCTGGTGCGACCCTTCCTGCTGCGCTTGCAAGGCGCCGTCGAGGTTGCGCCGGTCACCATGGCAGCCCGTGCCGACTTCGATTGGCCGCGGGCCGACAAACGGCGCGAGTTTCTGCGCGTGCGGCGCAATGCCCAAGGTGGTCTCGATCTTTTTTCCAACCAGAGTTCGGGCGTGTTGACCTCGGCGGTCTGGGGCGACGGCCTGATCGACAATCCACCCGGCCAGCCGGTACGCCGCGGCGATACCGTGCGCTTCATTGCCCTGTCGGACCTGCTGTCCTGAGCCATGACCATTACCATCACACTGCGTTTTTTTGCCGGCATTCGCGAAGCCGTAGGGCACGGCAGTGAACCCTGCACCACGACGGCGCGCGACGTGGCCACGCTGCGCGATGGCCTGATTGCGCGTGGCGTACCGTATGCCGATGCACTTGCGCGCGGCAAGTCGGTGCGCATCGCGGTCGACCAGTGCATGAGCGACGAAAGCACCGTGTTACGAGATGGTGCCGAGGTGGCGTTTTTCCCGCCAGTGACTGGCGGCTGACAGCAAACCGATGACCAGATCCCGCGTATCCATCCAGACTGCCGACTTTGATCTCACCGGCGAGATCGCGGCCTTGCGCCACGGCGACACCCGTGTCGGTGCCGTCTGCAGTTTTGTCGGTACGGTCCGCGATCGCAACGATGGCGCCACGGTCGCCACGCTGGAGCTCGAACATTACCCCGGCATGACCGAGAAAGCGATCGAGGCCATGCTTGACGAAGCCCATCGGCGCTTTGACATACTGGCCTGTCGGGTTGTGCACCGTGTCGGACTGCTGCAACCGCTGGACCAGATTGTGCTGGTCGCCGTCACCTCTGCCCACCGCGGCGAGAGTTACCAGGCGTGCGAGTTCCTCATGGACTACCTCAAGACCCAGGC
>CAJDWO010000024.1_pt1 | contig 21744 bp, 22 predicted proteins | sample 7391601 | NCBI WGS metagenome assembly CAJDWO01 (sample SAMEA7055735, study PRJEB34461) | soil metagenome | biome: terrestrial ecosystem; feature: Peninsula; material: soil | place: Antarctica | collected 2016 | reverse complement strand
ACCCGCACCAGCATGTTCTTGGCCTTTTTAGCCAGCAGTGTCTGGGTGGCCAGGACATGCTCGACCTCGCTGGTGCCAATACCGTGTGCCAATGCGCCAAAGGCGCCATGGGTGGAGGTATGGGAATCGCCGCACACGACCGTCATGCCGGGCAGAGTCGCACCGCTTTCCGGTCCGATGACATGGACGATGCCCTGGCGTTTGGACAAGAACGGAAAATAGGCGGCAGCGCCATATTGCTTGATGTTGGTATCCAGCGTAGCGATCTGTTCACGGCTCACTTGGTCCGTTATGCCGTCGTAGCCGAGTTCCCATCCGGTGGTGGGCGTGTTGTGGTCCGCGGTGGCGACGATCGAACTCACCCGCCAGACATTGCGTCCAGCTTCTCGCAGCCCTTCAAACGCCTGCGGGCTGGTCACCTCGTGGACGAGGTGGCGGTCGATGTAGAGGATTGCGGTACCGTCTTCCTCGGTGTGGACGACATGGTCGTCCCAAATCTTGTCATAAAGCGTGCGTGGCATGATTCAACTTCCGAACATTGTCGGATTCTAGGACGGACCCGTCTTCGGCGCCGGTGACTTCGGCGCCAAGGGCAATTCTCAATACAAGAGTCTGACCGATCAGCGCTGGCCGATCGGGGTCACGTTGCGTTGCTGGGAACCGGTGAACAGTTGGCGTGGCCGACCGATCTTGTAATCCGGGTCACTGATCATCTCGTCAAGTTGTGCGATCCAACCCACTGTGCGAGCGAGCGCAAAAATGGCGGTGAACATCGAAGAGGGAATTCCGATGGCCCGCTGCACGATGCCCGAATAGAAGTCGACGTTGGGGTAGAGCTTGCGCTGAACGAAGTAGTCGTCTTCCAGAGCGATCTTTTCCAGTGTCATGGCCAGCTTGAAAAGAGGGTCTTGCTCCAGGCCCAACGAACTGAGCACTTCCTTGCAGGATTCCTGCATCAGTTTGGCGCGCGGATCGTAGTTCTTGTAAACGCGATGACCAAAACCCATCAGCTTGATGCCCGAGTTCTTGTCTTTGACCTGGGTGATGAAGTCGCCAATCTTGTCGGCACCCCCCATCGCCTGGATATCCTCGAGCATCTTGAGGCAGGCTTCGTTGGCTCCGCCATGCGCGGGTCCCCACAGGCAGGCAACGCCGGCGGCGATGGCCGCGAACGGGTTGGTGCCCGAACTGCCGCATAGGCGCACGGTCGAGGTGGAGGCGTTTTGCTCGTGATCCGCGTGCAGGATGAAGATCCGGTCCAGCGCCTTCTCGATCACCGGGTTGACGACATAGTCTTCGCAGGGATTGGCAAACAACATGTGCAACACGTTGCCGGCGTAACTCAGATTGTTGCGCGGATACATGTAGGGCTGGCCGGCGTTGTACTTGTACGCCATTGCCACCAGTGTCGGCATCTTGGCGATCAGGCGGATCGCCGAGATCTTGCGATGCTCCGGATTGTGGATGTCGGTGCTGTCATGATAGAAAGCCGACATGGCGCCGACCAGACCCGTCAGAATGGCCATGGGATGCGCATCGCGGCGGAAACCACGCACGAAGGCGTGCATCTGTTCGTGCACCATGGTGTGTTTGGTGACCAGTTCGCTGAACTCCTGCTTGGCCTGCACGTTTGGCAGGCTCCCATACAACAGCAGGTAACAGGTCTCCATGAAGTCGCAGTTGGTGGCCAGTTGTTCGATCGGGTAACCGCGATAAAGCAACTCGCCTTTATCGCCATCAATATAGGTGATGGCCGATTCGCAGGCCGCCGTGGACATGAAACCCGGGTCGTAGGTGAACATGCCAGTCTGGCCATACAGCTTGCGGATATCGACCACATCCGGACCGACTGTGCCAGAGTACACCGGCAATTCGATGCTGGGCGCTCCGTTGCTGAATGACAAGGTGGCTTTGTTGTCGGCGAGTTTCATTTCAGGACCTTTCAGTATTTATCTCTCAACAGACCCAGGACATTGATCACGTCATTGCGATCCAGGGTCACGTCAACTTGTTTCAATGTACGCCGGCCGAGATGGAGATCGAGCAAATCATTGTCACTCAGGTCCATCAAGACGCTCAGGGCGTCGGCCTGTCGTCCGGTCAGGGTACCGGCGTGCCGCGCGAAGAAGCGTTCCAGGATCAGGTCATTCTCCAGCATCCCGCGCCGGCACCTCCAGCGCAGTTTGCCCAGCGCGTGATCGTCCAGTAACGCATCCGGCGCGCGGGGCGCCTCAGTCGGATTCATTGCGCAGGGTCAAATCGTGCGGTAGAGCATCATTTCCTTGATCTTGCCGATCGCCATGGTCGGATTCAACCCCTTGGGACAGACATCGACGCAGTTCATGATGGAGCGGCACCGGAACAACCGGTATGGGTCTTCCAGGTCGTCGAGGCGCTCGGCCGTGGCTTCATCGCGGCTGTCGGCCAGAAAGCGGTAGGCCTGCAGCAGTCCTGCCGGGCCAACGAATTTGTCCGGATTCCACCAGAAGCTGGGGCAGGCGGTGGAGCAACTCGCGCACAGGATGCATTCATACAGGCCGTTGAGTTCCTCGCGCTCTTGCGGGCTTTGCAACCGCTCCTTCTCGGGCGGGACGTTGTCGTTGATCAGGTACGGCTTGATCGAGTTGTATTGCTGGAAGAACTGCGTCATGTCCACGATCAGGTCGCGGATGACCGGCAGTCCCGGCAGCGGCTTGAGCGTGATGGTTCCCGGCAAGGTGAGCATGTTGGTCAGGCAGGCAAGGCCGTTCTTGCCATTGATGTTCATGGCGTCCGAGCCACATACGCCTTCGCGACAGGAGCGCCGGAACGAGATGCTGGGATCGACCGCCTTGAGCTTCATCAGGGCGTCCAGCAACATGCGCTCGTTGCCGTCGAGCTCCACCTCGATCGTCTGCATGTAAGGCTTGGTGTCCTTGTCGGGGTCGTAGCGGTAGATATGGAAGGTACGTTTCTGCATGTCAAACTCCGGTCGAATCGATCGTCGGGGGTATCGCCCCAGCACAGGAGGGCGACGTCGGGGGCAAGGCCTGCGTCAAAAGCTGCGCACTTTCGGTGGCACCGACTCCACGGTCAGCGGCTTGAGCCTGACAGGCTTGTAGCTGAGGCGATTGCCCTCGCTGTACCACAGGCTGTGTTTCAACCAGTCGGTGTCGTTGCGCCCGTTCGGGTGCTCCGGCGTGTCGCCATAGTCGTCTACCGTATGTGCGCCGCGACTTTCGTGTCGTGCGGCTGCCGACACGATGGTCGCCTGGGCGACTTCAATCATGTTTTCCACCTCAAGAGCCTCGATGCGGGCAGTGTTGAACACCTTGGACTTGTCCTTCAGGTTGATCGATTGCACCCGCTCGCGCAGAGCCGCAATCGACGTCACCCCGTCGTCGAGCTTGGCCTGCGTGCGGAACACGCTGGCGTGCGACTGCATGCTGTTGCGGATGTCGTTGGCCACATCCTGCGCGTATTCGCCATCCTTGGTGTTGTCCAGGCGCGTCAGGCGTGCCAGTGCGCGATCGGCCGCATCGGCCGGCAGTGGTTTGTGGGTCTGATTCTTGTTGTTGAATTCGACGATATGGTTGCCAGCCGCGCGGCCGAACACCAACAGGTCAAGCAGGGAGTTGGTCCCCAGGCGATTGGCGCCATGCACGCTGACGCAGGAGCATTCGCCAACCGCGTACAGGCCGTTTACCGGCGCATTGTCGTCACCGTCCTTTTGCGTCACGACCTGGCCATTGATGTTGGTTGGAATTCCACCCATCTGGTAATGCAGGGTCGGGACCACGGGGATCGGTTCGCGTGTCACGTCGACGTTCGCGAAATTGACACCGATCTCGTGCACCGACGGCAGGCGTTTCATGATCGTGTCGGCACCCAGGTGATCGAGCTTGAGCAACACGTGATCCTTGTTCGGACCGCAACCGCGTCCTTCCTTGATCTCCTGGTCCATGCAGCGTGAAACGAAGTCACGTGGGGCCAGGTCCTTGAGTGTCGGTGCGTAACGCTCCATGAAACGTTCGCCGTTGCTGTTGACCAGGATCGCGCCTTCTCCGCGGCAGCCTTCGGTCAGCAACACACCTGCGCCGGCAACACCGGTGGGATGGAATTGCCAGAACTCCATGTCTTCGAGCGCCAGACCGGCCCGCGCCGCCATGCCCAGTCCGTCGCCGGTGTTGATGAAGGCATTGGTCGATGCTGCGAAGATTCGTCCGGCGCCGCCGGTGGCCAGCATCGTGGTCTTGGCTTCCAGGATGTGCAGGTCGCCGGTTTCCATCTCAAGCGCGGTGACGCCGACCACGTCGCCGTCAGCGTCACGGATAAGGTCCAGCGCCATCCATTCGACGAAAAAGGCGGTCCGCGCCTTTACGTTTTGCTGGTACAGCGTGTGCAGCATGGCGTGACCGGTGCGGTCTGCTGCGGCGCAGGCGCGTTCGACTGCCTTTTCGCCGTAGTTGGCGGTATGGCCGCCAAACGGGCGCTGGTAGATCGTGCCATCCGGATTGCGGTCGAACGGCATGCCCATGTGTTCCAGGTCGTAGACGACATTTGGGGCTTCACGGCACATGAACTCGATGGCGTCCTGGTCGCCCAGCCAGTCTGAACCCTTGATGGTGTCGTAGAAGTGGTAGTGCCAGTTGTCTTCGTTCATGTTGCCCAGCGAGGCGCCGATGCCGCCTTGTGCCGCGACTGTGTGGGAACGGGTCGGAAAAACCTTGGACAGGACGACCACGTTCAGGCCGGCGCGGGCCAGTTGCAACGCGGCACGCATGCCGGAGCCGCCGGCTCCGACGATGACGACGTCAAACTTGCGTTTGGTGATGGAGTAGGTCATGGGCAATGGTCGAATGGATTGGTTATCGCTGGGATCGGCTCACAGGCGCCACAGCACTTGGATCGCCCATCCGGCGCAGCCGACCAGCCAGACAATGGCGAAAATCTGCAGCAGCAGCCGTACAGCAACCGGTTTGATGTAGTCCATCCAGATGTCACGCATGCCGACCCAGACGTGGTAGAGCAGGGCGATGATGACGACAAAGGTGAGCACCTTCATCCACTGCGAGGCGAATATGCCGGCCCAAGCGTCGTAGCCCAGTTCTCCCTGGGTGGTCAGAACCTGGAACAGCACGATGGCGGTGAAGATTGCCATCAGTGCCGCGGTGACGCGCTGGCCGAGCCAGTCACGCAATCCGTAATGGGCGCCGACGACGATGCGACGTGTTCCGAAATTGACTGCCATGGTGTGTATTTCCTTTTTTGTGTCAGGTACGGCGGGCGCTCAATGGCCGCGACGACGCGCAGTGCAAGGTGCCGACGCGCGGCGCCCAGGCTGTGGTGTGGTCAGTAGGCTCCAAACAATTTGGCGCCCAGGATCAGGGTCAGGCCGATGCTCAACACCAGCGTCACCGCGGCCGAGCGTTTGCCGGCATCTTTGCCGACGGCCGCATGGCTCATATCCATGCGCAGGTGGCGCAACCCGGCGATCAGGTGGTGCAAGTAGGCCCAGATCAGCGCCAGAGCCACCAGTTTGAGGAACCACCCCGGGAAAATGCCGATGCCGTCAGCGAAGGCACTTGTGAAACGCGAGAACGAGATCTCCGACGACACCGATGTGTCGAACATCCAGATGACAAACGGCAGCAGCAGGAACATCAGGGCACCACTGATCCGATGCAGGATGGACACCAGACCCGCCAGGGGCAGCCGATAACTGGGCAGATCGCCCAGAGCGTGGATGTTGCGGAATTCGGGGCGCTTCACCCGCGCGATAGTGTCCGGTTCGTTCATGGTGCTGTTTTTTGGTGGGCTCAGAGTTATCGGTGGTTCGCGCTACAGAGGAAAATTCTATTCGAACCTGAATGGCCAAACATTCGCTTGCGTCAAGGTCCGGTGGTGGAACCGGTTCAATGCGCCGACTGCTTGGCAATCATTGAAGTTCGTTGCGGTAATGGTGTCTGTCGGTACGGTATAGGCCGCGGCGCATTTCCATCGCGCGTCCGTCGTAGGTGAATGCCACCCGCTCGACACTGAGCAAGGGCGTTTGCGGCCTGACCTTCAGGCGTTCGCATTGGTCCGCATCGGGCAAGACTGCACGGATTTGCTCGTGCGCGCGCACCATGCGCACACCGAACTCCGTTTCGAACAGGGCGTACATGGGGCCGTCGTACGCGGCAAGCCTTTCGGCGGTCAGGCCCTTGAACGGTCCGCCTGGCAACCAGATGTCTTCCAGGATCGTCGGTTCGCCTGCAAACGACAGGACCCGGCGCACCTGCAACACGGCGTCACCAGTGCGCAAGGACAAGACGCGGGCCACCTCGGCTGTGGCTCGCAGACGCCTGCAGTCGACAATTTCGCGCTGCGCCGGCCCTTCGCTGGTCGCGTCGCCGATATCGGGAATCAGTTTGAGGAAGCGGTATTGCACATGATGCTCGGCATGGGTCGCGACAAACGTCCCTTTGCCTTGCCGACGCACCAGCAGTTGGTCGGCAGCGAGCGCGTCGATCGCCTTGCGCACCGTACCCTGGCTGACGCGAAAGCGCGCAGCCAGTTCGAATTCGCTGGGTATGGATTCACCCGGTTTCCACTCGCCCGCTTGCAGGCTCTTGAGTATGAGCCCCTTGATCTGCTGGTATAGAGGGCTGAACGCCGGCGTCCCTTGCGTCGGCGGGGAGGCCTCTGCGTGGTCGGGCTTGGTGTCGGCGTTGGGCGGCTGGGAGGTGGCGTGCATGGTGGGCGCTTGCGGCCGGAGTCGGTTTGTCAGTCGTACGAGTTGGCGGATCATATCTTATATAAGACATAAGACAAATTGACCACCGGCGGGTTTCGACGTTAAACTCTGACGGCTTTTCAAGCGTCCGGCCTAGGGTCTGGCGATGATGTGGTTTGCTGATTTTTTTCACCTTTCCTGGAGTGCTGGTCATGAGTAAAAAGCCTGTTCGTGTCGCCGTCACCGGTGCCGCCGGTCAAATTGGATATGCGTTGCTGTTTCGCATTGCCAGCGGTGCCATGTTGGGGCCGGATCAGCCGGTGATCCTGCAATTGCTCGAAATCCCCGACGAGAAGGCGCAAAACGCCCTCAGGGGCGTCATGATGGAACTGGAGGATTGCGCGTTTCCGTTACTCGCCGGCATGCAGGCGTACGGCGACCCGATGCAGGCCTTCAAGGATACTGACTACGCCTTGCTGGTGGGCGCGCGTCCGCGTGGCCCAGGAATGGAGCGCGCCGACCTGCTGGCAGCCAATGCGCAGATTTTCACCGCTCAAGGCAAGGCGCTCAACGCGGTGGCCAGTCGCAACGTCAAGGTTCTGGTGGTTGGCAATCCGGCCAATACCAATGCCCATATCGCGATGAAGAGCGCGCCGGATCTGCCGCGTCGCAATTTCACTGCCATGCTTCGGCTGGACCACAACCGTGCGCTGAGCCAGATTGCAGCCAAGACCGGCAAGGCAGTCGCCGACATCGAGAAGCTCGTGGTGTGGGGCAACCATTCCCCCACGATGTATGCCGACTACCGCTTCGCCACCATCAACGGTGAAAGCGTCAAGACGATGATCAACGATCAGGACTGGAACGCAAACACCTTCCTGCCGACGGTTGGCAAGCGCGGCGCCGCCGTCATTGCCGCGCGCGGCGTGTCGTCGGCTGCTTCGGCCGCCAACGCCGCGATCGACCACATGCACGATTGGGCGGTGGGGACTCAAGGCAAATGGGTGACGATGGGGATCCCGTCCGACGGCCAATATGGCATCCCGAAAGACATCGTGTTCGGTTTCGCCGTGACGTGCGAGGGCGGCGAATACAAGCTGGTCGAGGGTCTGGAAATCGACGCCTTCAGCCAGGAGTGCATCAACAAGACACTCAAGGAATTGCAGGACGAGCAAGCCGGCGTGGCTCATCTGCTGTAAACGTGCAACACCCGCGCGATGTCCTGCTCGGCGCCCAGGCCGCAACCGGCGTTTTGCCGGTGTGTGACCACTACAGCGGGGTACCAGAGCGCATGCGCAAGAGCCTGGCGCTGCAACGTGCGCTGATTGCCGAGTTTGGCACTTGCGTCTGCGACGTCACGCTTGACTGCGAGGACGGTGCCCCTGTTGGCGCGGAGCGTGAACATGCCGACACGGTCGTCGAACTGATTCGCGATGCGTCCGTGCAGGCGTCTGCCGGGATGCCCGAGCCCCGGATTGCGGTGCGTGTGCACCCGGTGGACCACCCAGCCTTTCAGGCGGATATCGACATCATCGTCGGGGGAGCCGGTGCCTGGTTGTGCCATCTGATGCTGCCCAAGGTGGAGGCGGTGGCCGACGTCGACCGGGCTGCGGCAGCCGTTGACGCAGCGATGGACGATCCGGCACTGCGCCAATTGCCATTGCACGTGTTGCTCGAGTCTGCAGCAGCGGTGCACCGCGCGTTCGATATTGCGGCCCATCCCCGGGTGCAGTCGATCAGTTTCGGACTGATGGATTTTGTGTCCTCACACGGCGGGGCGATCCCGGCTGCGGGCATGTCGGGGCAGGGGCAGTTCTCGCATCCCCTGGTGGTGCGTGCCAAACTGGAGATCGCGTCGGCGTGCCACGCGCATGGCAAGGCGCCTTCGCACTGCGTCGTGACCGAGTTCCGTGATCTTGACGCGATCGAGACGGCGGCGCGCATTGCCTGCAGCCAAATGGGGTTTACCCGCATGTGGAGCATTCATCCGGACCAGATACGCCCCATTCTGTCGGCGTTTGCTCCCTCTGGCGAGGATATCGCTCAGGCGGCCGAGATCATCGAGCGCGCGCAGGCTGCGAAATGGGCACCCATCGACTACCAGGGACGGTTGCAGGATCGTGCCAGTTATCGCTTGTATTGGCAGGTGCTCGAGCGTGCCCACGCCACCGGGCGTACCTTGCCAGCGGCGGCGCTGCGGCATTTTTCGCCATCATTGCAATAATGCGGGTTTTACGACTGTGAGGGTTTGCATCATGAAGACAGGTATTGGCCTTGCGATGTCCTTGTTCCTCGTTGGGTCGGCCACGGCACAGTCCGTGGCCATGGCGCCGGATTACCTGGCCGTCGCCAGCCAGGTGCAGGTAGGCACCTTGCCGTGCGAGTTGGGGCAGACTGTGGTGTTGCAGGTTGATCCTGGACAACTGGGCCACTTCAATCTGCGCCTTGGCAAGGCAACCTATCGCATGGCGCCGGAGTTGACCACGACGGGAGCTGTGCGTCTCGAAGACAAGACGGCCGGCATGGTGTGGTTGCAACTCGCCAACAAATCGATGTTGATGAACCAGAAACTGGGCAGGCGCATGGCCGACGAATGCAAAAGCATCGTTCAGGTGCAAGTAGCCGAAGACATGCTCAGGAATCCACCGCCCAGTGTGCTGGATGACGACAAACCGATGACCGCGGTAGTCAAGAGATAGTCAATCGCCGGCCATCGATGGTGGCCGTTTACCGATCCAGTCAATCAGGAGAATTTTGATGTTGCAAGCTTATCGCACCCATGTCGCGGAACGCGCCGCGCTCGGGATTCCGCCGTTGCCGCTGTCGGCCGCTCAAGTCGCCGACCTGGTGGAACTGCTCAAGAAGGCAGCCGCTGGCGATGCCACAGGGGAGGGAGCAGAACTGCTGGACCTTCTCGCCCAGCGGGTGCCGGCGGGTGTCGATGACGCTGCCAAGGTCAAGGCCAGCTACCTTGCGGCGGTGGCACATGGGAGTGAGACTTGTGCGCTGATCAGCCGCGCGGAGGCAACCCGCTTGCTGGGCACCATGCTCGGTGGTTACAACATCAGTCCGTTGATCGATCTGCTCGACGACACGGAGATGGCCGCAGTGGCTGCCGAAGGTCTGAAGAAAACGCTGCTGATGTTCGACCAGTTCCATGATGTCAAGGAAAAGGCCGACAAAGGCAACCAGCATGCCAAGGCGGTGTTGCAGAGCTGGGCCGACGGTGAATGGTTCACCAGCCGCCCCGAGGTGCCTGACAGCATCACCGTCAGCATTTTCAAGGTGGCCGGCGAAGTCAACACCGACGACCTGTCGCCCGCGCCCGACGCATGGAGCCGCCCGGATATTCCTTTGCATGCGCTGGCAATGCACAAAAACGCCCGCCCCGGCGTGACCCCTGAGCAGGATGGCAAACGCGGCCCGGTCAAATTTATCGAAGACCTGCGCGCGCGCGGAAACCTGGTGGCGTATGTCGGCGATGTGGTGGGAACCGGATCGAGCCGCAAGTCGGCGACCAACTCGGTTTTGTGGTTCACGGGTGAGAACATCCCCTATGTGCCCAACAAGCGTTTTGGCGGTGTATGCCTTGGTGGAAAGATCGCGCCGATTTTCTACAACACGATGGAAGACTCCGGTGCGTTGCCGATCGAACTTGACGTCAGCCAGATGGAAATGGGCGATGTGGTCGAGTTGCGCCCCTACGATGGCCAGGCGCTCAAGGGCGGCAAGGTGATCGCCGAATTCAAGCTCAAGAGCGACGTGTTGTTCGACGAGGTGCGAGCCGGCGGGCGGATTCCGCTGATCATCGGTCGCGGCTTGACCGCCAAGGCCCGCGAAGCGCTCGGTCTGCCGCCGAGCACGCTGTTCCGGCTGCCGCAGAACCCGACCGGGAGCAAGGCGGGGTTCACGCTGGCTCAGAAAATGGTTGGTCGCGCCGTTGGTCTGGCCGAGGGGCAGGGCGTTCGCCCGGGAACCTATTGCGAGCCACGCATGACCTCGGTGGGTTCGCAGGACACCACCGGCCCCATGACCCGCGATGAACTCAAGGATCTGGCCTGCCTTGGCTTCAGCGCGGATCTGGTGATGCAGTCGTTCTGCCACACCGCGGCCTATCCGAAGCCGGTCGATGTGAAGATGCACCACGAATTGCCCGAATTCATCAGCAACCGGGGCGGCATCAGCCTGCGCCCGGGTGACGGCATCATCCACAGCTGGCTCAACCGCATGTTGTTACCCGACACGGTGGGTACGGGCGGCGACAGCCATACCCGTTTCCCGATCGGCATCAGTTTTCCTGCCGGTTCGGGTCTGGTGGCGTTCGGCGCGGCAACCGGGGTCATGCCGCTGGACATGCCGGAGAGTGTGCTGGTGCGTTTCAAAGGCAAGCTGCAGCCAGGGGTGACCTTGCGCGACCTGGTCAATGCGATTCCGCTCTATGCCATCCGCTCCGGTTTGCTGACGGTGGCCAAACAGGGCAAGAAGAACATCTTCTCCGGCCGCATACTTGAAATCGAAGGATTGCCGGAACTCAAGGTCGAACAGGCCTTCGAGCTCAGCGATGCATCGGCCGAACGTTCGGCTGCGGGTTGTACCGTGCACCTGGACAAGGCCCCGATCATCGAATACATCACCAGCAACATCACCATGCTCAAGTGGATGATCGCCAATGGTTACAAGGATGTGCGCACGATCGAGCGCCGCATCAAGGCGATGGAGGCCTGGCTGGCCAATCCGGTGCTGATGAAGGCCGACGCGGATGCAGAATATGCCGCAGTCATCGAGATCGATCTTGCCGACGTGCATGAGCCGGTCGTGGCCTGCCCGAACGATCCGGACGACGTGAAGACGCTCAGCGAGGTTGCTGGCGCGACGATCGACGAAGTGTTCATTGGCAGTTGCATGACCAATATCGGGCATTTCCGTGCGGCCTCGAAGTTGCTCGAGAACAAGCGCGACATCCCAGTCAAGCTGTGGATGGCGCCGCCGACCAAGATGGACGCCAAACAACTGAGCGAAGAAGGCCACTACGGTGTGCTCGGATCAGCCGGTGCGCGCATGGAAATGCCGGGCTGCAGCCTGTGTATGGGCAACCAGGCGCAGGTCAAGGAAGGCGCTACGGTCTTCAGTACCTCGACGCGCAACTTCCCCAACCGGTTAGGGAAGAACTCCAACGTCTATCTGGGATCGGCGGAGCTTGCTGCGATCTGCTCCAAGCTTGGCCGCATCCCGACCAAGGAAGAGTACATGGCTGACATGGGCGTGCTGACGGCGGCCAGCGAGACGATCTACCAGTACCTGAACTTCGATCGGATCGATGAATTTACCGAAGCCGCCGCGCAGGTGACGGAAGGCGCACCGACCTGAGGGTGTCATCATGAAGGGGTTGCTGGCGACCATCGCTTTGTTGGTCGCCCGCAACCCCTTCATCAACGTGGCGTGGTATGGCCATCAGCGCGATTTACTGTGCCAATCAGCATGGCACATATGAGGGCCAGTACGGTCAGGCCATTGGTTCTTCCGGCACTGGCCTGTGGGTCGAGCGACGGGTTGAAGCGCTTGTTCCACTTGGTCGAATCCGTCAGGCCATAAATGATGGCGACCAGCGCGCAGGCGGCGATGGCAAACCCCAGCAGCGGGATCAGGACCCAGCTGAGCTGGTCGTCCACGCCCAATTGCCGCGCGCGCAATACGCCGAAAGCGCCCACCAGACTGGGCCAGGGTAGTAGCCAACCGATGCGGTCGCGCCAGCCATGCAGGTAGAAGCGGTGCAGACCGAGAGGTCCGCCAAATAGGGCGAGCCATGTCGCCAGCGTCTTGTTTTTCATGCGTATGTCGTGCTTCAATTGCGGGTCCATCAACCAATTGCCTTGGGCGGTGCCAATGTGTCCCCCGATCCAATCTGCGGTCTGAAATGATGCTGCGCGGGAACGCAGGCAGAAGTGTGCAGTTGCCGTTATATAATCCTGGGCTTTTCAGCGTGTTGCTGGCCAGGTGGCCATGTTACGTGTCTCAGCGCCGAAATACTGGTGGAAAGTGATTTCTGCCGCCCCCCGAAGGATAAATCATGGTCGTCATCCGACTTTCCCGTGGTGGTGCCAAAGCACGCCCGTTTTTCAACATCGTGATTGCCGACAAGCGGACCCGGCGTGATGGCCGTTTCATCGAGCGTATCGGTTTTTACAACCCGATCGCCACCGCAAATGAAGAGCGTATCCGCATCGCCCAAGACCGCATGACCTACTGGAAAAGTGTCGGTGCGCAGGCGTCGCCCACAGTGGAGCGTCTGCTGGCCCAAGCCAGCGCCACAGCAGCCTGAAGACCGCTCCCGCGCAGCGGCAACGCTGACGCGCGGGAGACAGTCGGCATCCGATGGCATTGGCACTCGATCCAGCCGATCTTCCCCCTGACGCCATCGAAGTCGCCCGGATTGGGGGCGCATGGGGCGTCAAGGGCTGGCTCAAGATATTGCCTTTCAGCGCCGATCCGCAGGCGCTTTTTTCTTCCAAACGTTGGTATCTGCAAGCCTCCGACAGGGGACCAAAAGCCTTTGACGGTACCGTGTTGTTGCGGGTCCGAGAGGCGCGGGACCATTCCGGTGGCGTTGTCGCCCAGGTTGATGGCATCGATGATCGTGATACTGCGCAGGCCTTGCGCGGTGCACGGGTTTTTGTTGGCCGTTCCAGCTTTCCGAGCACGTCGGATGATGAATACTATTGGGTCGATCTGATCGGCCTGGACGTCGTCAACCGTGAGGGCGTCTCGATGGGACAGGTCAAGGAATTGCTGCAGAGCGCCGCGCAGTCGGTGCTGGTATTGCAGTATGCATCGGGTGACGAGGTGCACGAGCGCATGATTCCGTTTGTAGCCGCTTATGTGGATGCAGTCGACCTGCAAGCCAGGTGCATCACGGTGGACTGGCAGGACGATTTTTGATTCGCCCCCATGCGCCGTTGGTTTGACAATGCCCCCAACCCTGGCTTCGCCAGGCTCCCCGAGGGGGTACGAGGAAACTTGGGAGCGGCCCGGCGTTTCCTCATGAGTCGGCCATGCGTTTTGATGTGATCACGCTGTTTCCAGAGCTGTTTGGCCCGTTTCTGCAGGCCGGTGTGACCCGTCGCGCATTCGAGTCGCACATCGTTGAAGTGGCGTTCACGAATCCGCGCACATTTGCCCAGGGCAATTACCACCGTGTCGATGACCGGCCATTTGGCGGCGGCCCTGGCATGGTCATGATGGCCGAACCCATGTCGCAATGCCTGCGTCATGTAAGTTCATTGCGCCCCGACAAAGCGCCGGTGCTGCTTTTTTCCCCGCTCGGTCGCCACCTGGATCACGCCCAGGTGCAACGCTGGGCGAGCAGCAGCGGCGCGATTCTGGTATGCGGCCGCTACGAAGGCATCGACCAGCGATTCATCGATGCCCATGTCGACGAACAGGTCAGCCTGGGTGATTTCGTGTTGTCCGGTGGTGAGATTGCGGCCGTGGCCTTGCTTGATGCGGTGGCCCGCTTGCAACCGGGTGTGCTGGGTGATGCCGCCAGCCACCAGCAGGACAGCTTCAACACGACGCTGGACGGCTTGCTCGATTGCCCGCACTACACCCGACCGGAGTCCTGGAACGGACTGGGTGTGCCCGATGTCCTGCTCTCGGGTCACCATGCCCGGATCGAACGCTGGCGCCGCGAGCAAAGCCTGCGCCTGACGCAGCAATGGCGACCCGACCTGATAGCGCATGCGCGATCGGAGGGACGTCTGAGTGCGATGGATGAAGCCTGTCTTGCCCGTTACACCGATCCACACCCCCGCTTCACGGCTTGAATCCGACTTGCTTCTGACTATAATGCGCGGTTGTCCGATCCTCTGTCTGGCCGCCTTGTGCCACCGATGTGCAAGGCCTTTGCGTCATGTCGACGCTGGCGCAGACATGATCAATTGAGGAAATCATGAACCTGATCCAAACCCTGGAGCAAGAAGAAATTGCTCGCCTCGGGAAAACCATTCCCGACTTCGCCCCTGGCGATACCGTCATCGTCAGCGTCAAGGTCGTTGAGGGCGCCCGCAAGCGTGTGCAGGCTTATGAAGGCGTCGTCATCGCCAAGCGCAATCGTGGTCTCAATAGCGGTTTCATCGTGCGCAAGATCTCCAGCGGCGAAGGTGTCGAGCGTACTTTCCAGACCTACAGCCCCCTGATCGCAGGCATCGAAGTCAAGCGCCGTGGTGATGTGCGCCGTGCCAAGTTGTATTACCTGCGTGAGCGCAGCGGGCGTTCGGCACGTATCAAGGAAAAGCTGGCACCGAAAAAGGTTGTCGCTACAGCCTGATCCAGCAGCACCGCAGTCCAAGGCCGCCTTCAGCAATTGTGCAAGGCGGCCTTTTTGCTTTTGTATTCCACGTGGCAGCCCATCTCCCGTTTACCAGTTTTACCAGCCTGCCGGGCTTTGATCCTCGCTCCGTGCCGGTGGTTGGCGTCGACACGCATTTGCCTGCAGTTTCTGCCGCGGAACTGACATTGCCGGCTTTGCATGCACGATTCCGACGGCAAGTCCAGTGGGAGCCGGAGTTGCTGTCCGAACCGCGATTCACCGACCGGACTCCTGCAGCCGCTTCAGTGCTGCTGGCGATCGTTGAGCGCGAACAACCCACGGTTTTGCTGACGCAACGCACCATTCACCTGTCCACGCATTCCGGCCAGATCGCCTTCCCGGGTGGCAGGCAAGACCCGCATGACCAGAACTTGATCGCGACCGCATTGCGCGAAGCACAGGAAGAGGTGGGTTTGATGCCGGAATATGTCGATGTGCTGGGCACATTGCCGATCTATCAGACTGGCAGTGCGTTCATCGTCACACCGGTTGTCGGGATTCTGCGTGGCGGCTTCTCATCCATGCCGTACCACGACGGCATCGCCGAACGTTTCATCTGGGGCGCGACCGCAGGCATGCTGCGCAATTTTTACCGCTATCTGGTGGCCAGATAGCAGCGGGAGCCGGCCGGTGCAGCGATTGCCGTGCCAGTCAGTATGATCCCGTCATGAGCTTCGTTGCCATCCTGATTGCACTGCTGCTGGAGCAGGTGCGCCCGGTCGGTCGCGGCAACGTCGTGCATGTCAGTCTGCGTGCCTGGGTCATCTGGTGTGGCAAGACCTTTGATGCGGGCAAGGAACACCATGCGTGGTTGGCCTGGGCCTTCGCCGTGGTATTGCCCTCGGCCGCTGTGTTGCTGGTGTATTGGTTGCTGGCGGCTCTGGCGGGTTGGCCATTCGCGGTTGTCTGGAATATCGCGGTGCTGTATTTCGCGCTCGGGTTCCGTCAGTTCAGCCACCATTTCACCGAGATTCGGGATGCGCTCGATGCCGGTGACGAAACGCGGGCCCGCGAGTTGCTGGCGCGCTGGCGTCAGGTCGATGCCACCGGCCTTGCGCGCAGCGACGTGGTCCGGCAGGTGGTCGAGCACTCCGTATTGTCTGCACATCGGCATGTCTTCGGCGTATTGACGTGGTTCTCGGTACTTGCGGTTCTGGGGCTCGGGCCGCTGGGTGCCGTTGCGTACCGTCTGAGCGAATATGTGCCGCGTTACTGGAGCTCCGAGAAGGCCGGACGGGTTCATCCTGTCAGCCCGGCGTTGTGCGGTGTTGCGCAGCGCATGTGGTGGTGGCTGGACTGGGTGCCTGCGCGGGTCACCGCTGTCAGTTTCGCGGTCGTCGGCAGTTTTGAGGACGCGATCGATAGTTGGCGCAATTACGAGCGGCAAGGACCAGTCACCAATGATGGCGTGGTTCTGGCTTCTACATCAGGCGCCATCAACATTCGCCTCGGCTCCTCGCAGCGGGTAGCGCAGTCGGGACCCCTGCAGTCGGCGCCAGGTGGTGCGACGACGTTGCCTTTCAACAGCGAGGTCGGTAGTGAAGCCGAGGTCGGCCACCTGCGGGTTGTCGTGGGACTGGTGTGGCGCACCGTGGTCATGTGGATGGTCTTGCTGGCGCTGCTCAGTCTGGCACGGTTGCTTGGTTGACGCAGATCGGAGGACCCAGCATCTGGCGCTGGTTGTCAATAGCGGGTCTGCGATAGTTCGGCGAACAACTCGGCATAGATACGGTACCGATCGGCGCTGATGGGAGGCTCACCAGTGTCTGATCGGGTCGCAGCTATGACAGCACAACCGGGTTCATGCAGATGGGTGCAGTTGTAGAACCGGCAATGGTCGGCGTGTGCTGCCAGATCAGGCATGTAGCGCGCCAGTCGCATCGGGTCGATGTGGCGCAAGCCGAACTCCTGGAATCCGGGAGAGTCGATCAGTGCACTGGTCCTGCTTGCGTCGAGCCAGTACCAGGTGGTGCTGGTGGTCGTGTGTTTTCCGGCGCGCAATGCCTGCGACAACTCTCCGGTCAGGACGTCGGCATCGGGTATCACGCGGTTGATCAAGGTGCTTTTTCCGGCCCCCGACGGACCCAATACCAGCGAGGTCTTGCCCGTGAGATGCGCCATCAGGTTTGACATGTCCTGCTCGGATGGCCGTTTCAGTGCGACGGGAAGCACCTGGTAATCCATTGCGCGGTAGGGCGCGAGCCATTGCCAGGCGCGAGCGAACGGTTCGGTCAGGTCGCGCTTGTTCAGCACAATCAGGGGCATGATGCCCTGCGCATGCGCGGCAATCAAGGCACGTGAGAGTTGCTGGCTCGAGAATGCGGGTTCGGCGGCGATCAGGATCACGACCTGATCCAGGTTGGCAGCAAACGACTTGGTGCGGATGTCGTCCTGCCGGTAGAACAGGTTGCGTCGGGGTTCGATCTGCTCGATCGTGCCTTCGTCGCGGGATTCCCGCCACAGCACCCGGTCACCGACCACACCCAGGCTCTTTTTGCCGCGTGAGTGGCAGATGATGCGTTGACCGGACGCGGTCTCGACCAGGAAGTGGCGCCCGTAGTTGGCGACAATCAGCCCTTTGTGCTCCGCGGGCTCGGTCGTCAAGGTTGCACCTTGTGGAGGCCGCCTATCCTTGAGTTTGCATGCAGTGCATTGCGGAGGATTCCGTTGGGACGCCCCGGGGTGTTCATGCCAGCAACGCGTCGGTTGCGGCGGCGCTTGTGAAGTCGGTGCTCGACAGGCCGCCGACATCATGGGTGTTGAAGCGCACGATGCAGCGGTTGTAACCCACGGTCAGTTCGGGATGATGGTCCGACACGTGGGCCTGGAACGCCAGTGCATTGACGAAGGCAATTGTCTGGTAGTAATTGCTGAACTGGAAGGTCTTTGTTATCGACACGCCTGCGCCTTCACCGTGCAGCGTCCAGCCTTCGAGTTTGGCCAGTTGTGCCACGATTTCGGTTGCGCTCAGTGCGCGCCGCTGGATCATGGACCAGTCGGCTTTTTTCATCATGTCTGTCATGGTGTCAGCGACGACTTCAGGTTGACATCCGAGCCAACCGTTCGATGGCCGGTGGATGGGAATAATAGAACTTGACGTACACAGGATCCGGCGTCAGCGTTGACGCGTTGTCCTCATAGAGTTTGAGCAAGGCGTTGGATAGATCCGCCCCGCTGGTCTGTGCTACGGCGTAGGCGTCAGCCTCGAACTCATGTTTGCGCGAAATCTGCGCGAAGAGCGGCGACACGAACTGGCTGAACGTCGGTATCACCATCAGAAACAACAACAGTGCCAGCGCATTGTTTGTCGACCCCTGCAGCATGTTCGGGCGCACGCCGAGCCCGGTATAAAACCAGGTCTGGCCCGACAACCAGCCCAGCAATGCGAATCCTGCCAGGCTGAGCGCGAACATGGCGACGATACGTTTGATGATATGGCGATGCTTGAAGTGCCCCAGTTCATGCGCCAGCACCGCATCGACCTCGGTCGGCGCCAGTTTGGCGAGCAAGGTGTCATAAAAAACGACGCGCTTGGCGGCTCCGAAACCAGTGAAATACGCGTTGGCATGCGCACTGCGCTTGCTGCCGTCCATCACGAACAGGCCCTTGGCAGAGAAGCCGCATTTAAGCATCAATGCCGTGACACGGCTCTTGAGCACTTCATCGTCCAGTGGATTGAACTTGTTGAACAACGGTGCAATGAAGGTGGGGTAGACCATGAGCAGCGTCAGGTTGAAAACCATCCAGACGCACCATGCCCACAACCACCAAGACGCGCCAGCAGCCCCCATCAACCACAGCATCACCGCCGCAATCGGTAGTCCGATCGCCGCGCCGATGATCGTCGATTTGAAAAGATCGATCAGCCACAGACGCAGCGTCATCTTGTTGAATCCGTATCGGGCCTCGATACCAAAGGTCTGGTAGAGACTGAATGGCAGTTCGATAAGGCCACCGATCGCCACGAAGGCAGTCAGCAGCATCAGTTGCTGGGTCATGCCAGGCCCGGTCAGATCCATCACGACAACATTCAGGGCATTCAAGCCACCGAGCAAGGTCCAGCCCAGTACGACGGCCGCCGCCAGCGCGAGTTCGAGCAGCCCGAACCGAGTCTTGCTGATCGTGTAGTCAGCGGCTTTCTGGTGCGCTGCCAGCGTGACCCGTTCGCGGAAGCGTTCGGGTACCTCGTCGCGGAACCGTGCGACGTGGCGAACCTGGCGTGACGCCAGCCAGTATTTCAAAACCAGGCCGGCAAGCAGCGCGGCGACGAACGCCGTGGTAAGTATCGATTCGGGTGTCTGGGCATCAAGCACAGGGCAGCATCAGGGGAAGGTTCATGGCGCGAAGTTTAGGTCCATTTCGATCACCCCAATGCTCTTGGGCGACAATCCGGCCCATGGATGAAATCACCGCGGTGCTGCAAAAATCCGATCAGAACCTGATCTGGATCGATTGTGAAATGTCGGGCCTGGAGCCCGACAAGGAACGTTTGCTCGAGATCGCCGTGATTGTCACCGGCCCGCATCTGGAGCCGCGCATCGAAGGCCCGGTGTTGGTGATTCATCAAAGCGACGCGCTGTTGGCGCAGATGGATGCCTGGAACACAGGTACGCATGGCAAGAGTGGTCTGATCGACAAGGTACGTGCCTCTACGCTGACCGAGGCGCAGGCTGAGCAGCAGATACTCGATTTTCTGGGCCGGTTCGTGCCCAAAAATGTGTCGCCACTGTGCGGCAACACAGTCAGCCAGGATCGCCGTTTCCTCGTGAACTACATGCCGCGGTTGGAGGCATATTTTCATTACCGCACCATCGACGTCAGCACGCTCAAGGAACTCGCCAAACGCTGGCGGCCGCAGTTGTATGGCGCGTTCAAGAAGCAACAGAGCCACACGGCGCTGGCTGACGTGCACGAGTCAATTGACGAGTTGGTCTATTACCGCGAAACCTTCTTGCGCCTGAAAGATTAGGTAGAAACCCGGGGGCGTGCCATAATCGCGGGCTGCGCTACCCATCGGTTGCGCTTTTGTACATCTCCCCTCACACACCGGGCCCACGATTTCAGGGCCCCTCTAGAGTGCAACCGGCCATCGCGGCTGGATGCGGCCACCCCGGTTGGCATTGAGTTTCGTTTGATGGTTGATGTTTGTTTGACCATTGACGACTCCGCCACACTGCGTGCGGCGTGCTCGTGTGAGATTGCCAATATGAACGACTCTTTTGATGTGGTCGGCGCAGCCATGCCCGACCAGGATATTTCCCCCACCCCCATGGACTCTGCAGATGCGGAGCCCAAGGCAGATTTTTCTGAACCTGCGGAGGTTCTGACCGACGAAGCCGCGGATGTCGAATTGACACCTACCCCCAACGGTTTCGAGAAGATGGGGCTCGCGCCCGAATTGCTGCAGGCCGTGCGTGATCTTGGATTCACCCAACCCACGGTGGTGCAGGAAAAATGCATTCCAATGGCCATGCAGGATCTGTCCGACGCCGCCAAGGGCGCACGTTTCACCGACCTGATGGTTTCCAGCCAGACCGGCAGCGGCAAAACCGCGGCGTTCCTGCTGCCGGTGCTGCATACCTTGCTGGCACAACGCGCCCAGGCTCAGACCCAGGAGCGGGAAGATTTCGAAAAAGCCTGCGCCGAGGCAACCGCCCGTGGCGAAGCAGCGCCCAAGCGCCCGCGCCGCAAGGACCCCACCAGCAGCCGCAACTTCAAGGCTGCCACGCCGGGTGCGCTGGTGCTCTGCCCTACACGCGAACTCGCACAACAGGTCGCCAATGACGCGATCGACCTGGTGCGCCACTGCCACGGCCTGCGTATCGCCAATGTCGTTGGCGGCATGCCCTACCAGTTGCAGATTGCCCGCTTGCAGAACGCCGACCTGGTTGTCGCAACGCCCGGTCGCCTGCTTGACCTCCAACGTTCGATGCAGATCAAGCTGGATCAGGTGCAGTTCCTGGTGGTCGACGAAGGCGATCGCATGCTGGACCTCGGTTTTGCCGACGACCTGGCCGAAATCAATCAGCTCACCATCGAGCGCAAGCAGACCATGATGTTCAGCGCCACGTTGGCGCCGCGCATCCAGCAACTGGCAACACGGGTGATGCGCGAGCCGCAACGGCTGCAGATCGATTCGCCGCAGGAGAAACACCAGAACATCAAGCAGGTTCTGTTCTGGGCCGACAACGCCCACCATAAGCGCAAGTTGCTCGACCATTGGCTGCGCGACACCACGATCAACCAGGCGATCGTGTTCGCCAGCACGCAGATCGAATGCGACGGTCTGGCCAACGACCTGCAGCAGGCCGGCTTCAGCGCCGTTGCATTGCACGGCGCATTGAACCAGGGCATTCGCAATCGGCGCCTGACGGCACTGCGCGAAGGCATGGTGCAGATTCTGGTGGCCACCGATGTGGCTGCGCGTGGCATCGACGTGCCGACGATCACCCACGTGTTCAACTTCGGCTTGCCGATGAAGGCCGAGGACTACACCCACCGTATCGGTCGCACCGGTCGTGCCGGCCGCGACGGTTTGGCGGTGACGATGGCCGAGTTCCGTGATCGCCGCAAGATCTTCGACATCGAGGCCTTCACCCGCCAGCAGTTCAAGACCGAGACCATTCCGGGCCTGGAGCCGCAGCAACGTATGCCCGATTCATCGCGCCCGCGTTCGAATTTC
>CAJDWO010000045.1_pt1 | contig 21807 bp, 18 predicted proteins | sample 7391601 | NCBI WGS metagenome assembly CAJDWO01 (sample SAMEA7055735, study PRJEB34461) | soil metagenome | biome: terrestrial ecosystem; feature: Peninsula; material: soil | place: Antarctica | collected 2016 | reverse complement strand
GGCCGCCGGAGGCTTGTCCTTCGGCGCTGGCATGTTGACCGGGGCCATCCTGGGCGCCTTCGGTGGCGCGGGTCTGGCGCGGGGTTTCAATACGATACGTCGCAAGTCGCAGACCGTGATCCGGTGGGACCCCGCTTTCCTGCAACAACAGGTCAGTGCTGCCGTTTTGCGGTATCTCGCCGTGGCGCATTACGGGCGGGGTCGGGGCGAATGGCAACAGCGTGTCTATCCGCCGTTCTGGCATGAACTGGCCCGCGGGGTGGTGTCGGACCACGCAGAAGCGCTGGACCAGGTCTGGGAGCTGCGCGACGGCGATCCAGGCGTCCTGGCTGACACCCTGATGCAGGTCATCGCCGACATCTCGCGCGCTGCTCTGGAAAATCTGTATCCCGGTGCACTCGGGCATGCACAGCCGCAGGAGATAAACCAGGATCCGTGATTTCGGCTCACCCGTGCGGGCAGCATCCTGCCCAAGCCGGGTTATAAGTCAGCCTTCGGTCAACTCGAGCGCCCAGGGGGTCTTTTGCCAGGCCAGCACCTCCTCGCGCAGCAAGTGTGCGGACTGGGGATAAGCCTCGGCCCAGCCAGATCGGCACGACAGCAGAAAACTGCGTGGCTGGCGCGGATCGGGAGACAGAATCAGCCCGGCAATATCAGGTTCGCGCCGTGCATGGCACAGGATCGTCGCCAACCGCAGCGCCAGAAGTTGCTGCACCAGAATGGTGTCGTCGAAGTCGGCCGCCAGTTTGCGCAACTTGCCCCGATGCCCGAGCACCAGCAGACTCAGACGATGCAGCTCGGTCAGTGCGAACCCGGTTGCGTCGACGTTGTCCAGGATGTAGGCCCCATGCTTGTGGTAGTCGCTGTGCGAAATATGCGTGCCGATCTCGTGCAGCTTCGCTGCCCAGCGCAATTTGCGGGTGTTGCGTTCGTCGTGCGTCGCGAGCTGGCTGGGCAGATGGTTCATCAGCTGGTCGAACAGGTGCGTGGCCACCTGCTCGACCCGGCTGGCATGCGCGGTATCGACGTCGAACTTGGTCATCAGCCTTTGCACCGAGACCGTGCGCACGTCGAAATAGCTGGCGGCGCTACCCACCATGTCGGTGAGCAGTCCATGGCGCAGTCCGCCGTTGGCGGTGACCATGCGATCAATACGCAGCAATTCGAAGATGGCGCGCAGGATGCTGACGCCGCCGGCGATGATGCTGCGTCTGTCCTCTTTCATGCCGGGCAGACGCAGTCGATCCGCGCTCTGCGCTTCGAGCAGTTGCTCCAGCAACCAGTCCAGACCTTGCTGGGTCACGACGCCGCCCGGTGCACCGGAAGCCGTCAGGACGTCGCCGATGGCTCCCACAGTCCCAGCCGAACCGTAAGCGGTGTCCCACTTTCCGGCGCCATAGACGTCCAGCGCCTCGTCCAGTACGGCTTTGGCTGCGATTTCGGCGATCCGGAACCCGCGGCGGTCGTACTGGCCATCAGGGAAATATCGTGTCGACCATGCGATGCAGCCGACCCGGTACGACTCCATGCGGCTTGGCTTGCCGCCTCTGCCCACGATCAGTTCGGTTGAGCGTCCGCCGATATCCACCACCAGCCGTCGTTCCGATGAGCGCGGTAACAGCTTGGCGACACCCTGATAAATCAGGCGGGCTTCCTCGCGCCCGGAGATCACGTCGATCGGAAAGCCGAGGACCTGGTTGGCGCGCACCAGGAACTGCTCGCGATTGCGCGCTTCACGCAGGGTCTGGGTGGCAACGGCCCTGACCTGCGCCGGTTCGAAGCCCGAGAGCCGCTCACCAAACCGCGCCAGGCATTCCCAGCCACGCTGCATGGCTTGCGGACTGAGATTGCGCTCCGTGTCCATGCCGCCGCCTTGGCGGACGGTTTCCTTGAGGTATTCGGTGCGCTCGAAGTGCCCGTGGTCCAGTCGGACGATCTCCAGCCGGAAGCTGTTGGAGCCGAGATCGACCGCCGCCAGGCGAGTTCCATTTTGCATGCGTGCAGGTGCTGTTGCCGTCAGCATACCACCGCCTCCCGCTATCACGGCTTGATGCGCCGATACAGGTGGATCTCGTCTCCCTTGCCTGACGCACGTTCGATGCGGGCCTGTTCCTGCCACACCTGCGGGTCGATCGAATCCCGTCTTTGCGCAAGCAGGTCCGGATCGACGACGAGCCAGGTGCAGTGCGATTCCGGCGTCGCCGGCACGAGTCGGAAACCTCCGTGGTAACGCAGGGCCGTGATCTGATCGCGATTGAGGTCCTGGGCCTGCAGGCAGGCCTGCGGGCCGACCTGGGTCGTCAAACGGGTTGTCACCAGTTCGTAACTGCGAACGAAGTCGAGCAGCGGCATCCACAGTGTCATCAGCAGCAGCCAGCACAGGGTTGCGCCGCCAGCGGGCAACACCAGGCTTTTCCAGATCGCGGCCTGGTGGCGTCCGACGCGCCACTGGACCAGCCAGGCCCACACTACCGACGCCGACAAGGCGATTGCAAAACCGGGCAACCCGAACGAGGCTTGGAAGTCGGGCGCCTGTTTGAACACGTTGGCCGCGGCCTGGCGCGGGATGCCGGTCTGCATTGCGAACCAGATCACCCAGATGACAATCCCGCAGCCGGTGAAAAACAGCAATGTGAACCAGTCAATGAGCGCGGCGACGCTGCGGCGCAGCGTGGGCAAGGCAAAGGCGGCCAGTGTCGCCAGTGCCGGCAAGCCGAGCAGCAGGGCGCGGTCGGCTGGTTTGGTGACCAAGGCTGCGCCGATGGTGATCGCGCCAAACCACAGAGGCAGTGCCAGATGCAGGTTGATCTGTGTCGTCAAGATTTGGCGCCGCCAGCGCCACACGGTCCACAAGGCCAGCGGCCAGGCGGGCCAGGTGAACCACAACAACAAGCGGGCCAGGCTCCGCCAATCCTTGCTGTCAGCATCCGAGGGCAATACGATGCGCCAGCGCCACAGGTCGAGGAATGACGCCAGCGCCGCTGCCAGCACCGTGAACAAGGCCAAAATGCCGGCTACCCGCAAGGCACGTCTTCGCCCACCCGAACTGGGATCGGCGGCCAGCAAATGCAGCACGGTTGCACCGGCACCGAGCAACACCGCGAGCGTCGGCGCTGCGCTCAGGACCAGGCCGGTCAGCCCCAGCGCGAGCGCCACTGCCGGTTGCAACAGGCGTCGTCCCAGCGCTGCGGTCGCATAAAACGTCAATGCGCAAAAACACAACAGGGCCAGGTGTGTCGTGACCTCATGGGTCGGTTGCGCCAGGCCCAGGCAGGCAATCAGCGCCAGCAAACCGCCGTCGCCGATTGCACGTGCATAGTCGGTCGGGTCGGCCTCGCCGCCAAATGCGAAAGCCACCGGTTGCGCTCGGGGTTGCATCGCCAGGTTGTAGACCGCGTACCAGGTTGCGGCCAGTGTCACTGCCAGCATCAGCGCGAACGGCACACGGGCGGCCAGCACCGGCGACAACCAGGAAGGGCTCCATTGCACGAACCAGGCCCCGATCCAGTAGGGCAGGAGACCATCGGCCTCGGGGCGCAATCCCAGCATCTGCGGGTCGAGCCAGCCGGTTGCGCCGCTAGCCATGTCCAGCATGTAACCAAAAGTGGCCATGTCGGCATTGCGCCACGGCTGGCGTGCGAGCATGCCAGGAACGATATAGGCCAGGCACAGCAATAGCAGCGCCAGCCGGGGCAGGCGGCGCACCGCGCCTTGCGCGACGATGGCAGGACTGGGGTGGTTCACGTGGGACGAAGGAATGGGACCATCATGCCGTGATAAAGACAAAAAAGGGCAGCACGGTCGCCCGGGCTGCCCTTGTTCGGGATGCGATGGTGATTATTTGACAGTCGTCTTGCCGTAGCGGTTGCGGAACTTCTCGACTCGACCGCCCATGTTGTCTACCGACTTCTGCGTTCCGGTGTAGAACGGGTGCGATTCGCTCGAGGTATCCAGCTTGTACAGCGGCAGTTCGCGTCCGTCTTCCATCGTGATCTTGTCCTTGGCGTTGACACAGGAACGTGTCACGAACTTGAAGTTGTTGGACAAGTCCTGGAAGCAGACTTCGCGGTAGTTGGGATGGATTCCGTCTTTCATGGTGTGTTCCTTCAGTTGCATCAGCCGCGCCTGACCTTGCGCAAACCGATGCGCAATCGTGATTTCAGACGTACTTGTCGCGTAAAGCCTGCGATTATGGCACGGTTTTTCAGCGATCCCTGGCTTGGCTTCAGCCGCCCCGACGCATCTGCTCGAAGAATTCGTTGTTGGTTTTTGTGGCGCGCATCTGTTTGAGCACCAGTTCCATCGACTCAACCTCGTCCATGTTGTAAAGGAACTGGCGCAGGATGCGGGTCTTTTGCAGGATCTCGGGGGCCAGCAGCAACTCTTCGCGGCGTGTGCCGCTGCGGTTGAGCTGGATCGAGGGGAAGACCCGCTTCTCGTACAGCCGACGGTCCAGGTGGATCTCGGAGTTGCCGGTGCCCTTGAATTCCTCGAAGATCACCTCGTCCATGCGGCTGCCGGTGTCGATCAGCGCGGTGGCGATGATGGTGAGCGAGCCGCCTTCCTCGACATTACGCGCTGCGCCCAGGAAACGCTTGGGGCGTTGCAAGGCATTGGAGTCGACACCCCCGGTGAGCACCTTGCCGCTGGAAGGCACGACGTTGTTGTAGGCGCGGGCCAGACGGGTGATCGAGTCGAGCAGGATCACGACGTCCTTTTTGAGCTCGACCAGGCGCTTGGCGCGTTCGATCACCATCTCGGCCACGTGCACGTGGCGTGCCGCCGGTTCGTCGAAGGTCGATGCGATGACCTCGCCTTTGACGGTGCGCTGCATCTCGGTCACCTCTTCGGGGCGCTCGTCAATCAGCAGGACCATCATGTAGCTGTCCGGATAATTCGCAGCAATTGCGTGGGCCATATGCTGCATCATTACCGTCTTGCCGCTCTTGGGCGGCGCCACCAGCAAGGCACGCTGGCCTTTGCCTATCGGGGCGATGATGTCGATGATGCGCCCGGTGATGTTTTCTTCGCCCTTGATATCACGTTCAAGCTTCATCTGCTCCTTCGGGAACAGCGGCGTGAGGTTCTCGAACATCACCTTGTGCTTGTTTTCTTCCGGCCCGCCGCCGTTGACCTTGTCGAGCTTGTTCAGCGCAAAGTAACGTTCGCCGTCTTTTGGGGTCCGGACCTCACCCTCGATCATGTCGCCGGTGTGCAGGTTGAAGCGGCGCACCTGGCTCGGGCTGATGTAGATGTCGTCGGTACTGGCGGTGTAGCTGGTGTCCGGGCTGCGCAGGAAACCGAATCCGTCGGGCAGGATTTCCAGCACGCCATCGGCAATGATCTGTTCCCCGGTGCGAGCGCGCTTCTTGATGATGGCGAACATCAGCTCCTGCTTGCGCATGCGGCCGGTGTTTTCGATCTCAAGCTCTTCAGCCTGCTTGAGGACTTCAGACACGTGCAGTGCCTTGAGTTCATTTAAGTGCATGGAAATACCCGAAAGGGATGGAAAGAGATGACGCGAATGCAGACCGGGGGGGTGGACCGGGGCAAGAGTGGGCCCCGACCAGTTGTTCCTAACTTGGAACTCGAACCGATCCGGATTGCGAATCGGCGACTGTTTTTGATTATGACAGGAAAAGTGCGGCCGCAACACGGAGTTGCGGCCGCCGCACAACGAAGCGCCGGAGGCTCGTCGCGCAGCAGGCCGGTTGGCGGATCAGGCCAGTTGCTTTTCGATAAAGGCGGTCAATTGCGACTTGCTCATGGCGCCGACCTTGGTGTCGGCAAGTTGTCCGTCCTTGAAGATCATCAGCGTGGGAATGCCCCGGATGCCGAACTTCGCCGGAATTTCGCGGTTTTCGTCGACGTTCATCTTGGCGACCTGCAACTTGCCTTCGTAACTGGTGGCGACCTCGTCGAGTATCGGCGCGATCATCTTGCAAGGCCCGCACCATTCAGCCCAGTAGTCGACCAGTACCGGACTTGATGCCTTGAGCACATCGGTTTCGAATGAGGCGTCGGAGACATGTTTGATGAGTGTGCTGGCCATGATGGTTCCTTGGTTCTGACAGTACAGTAAAGTGCAGAAATTGTGACAGAAACCAATACCGGATGCGAACTGCGGCCATGCAATGGCTGAGATAGCGAGAAACGATCACGGCCACCCTGCATGGGACCGTGTGATCATGGCCGTGCAGCGCGAAATCGGCCGCAGGCAGCTGCATCCGGCACAGGTGGTGGTGCTGCTGCCTTATGTGCAATTGATCGGTGTTGCGCGCGACGCCTGGATGCGCACCGCTGCGGCGCCGGCCGATGGCGCGTATTTCATGCCGCGGTTCGAAACCACGATGAACTGGAGCCGCACGCTGGCAGGGTTCGTCGCCGACCCGGACGACCTGGTGCATGACCCGGCGCGCGACCTGCTGACCTGCGCGGCGCTGCTCGAGCGCGCAGGACATCCCGCCGCCCAGCAGGCTCTCGCTGCCCGGCTGATGGAGGAGGCCTGGAGCGTGGCTCCCGTGGCCGCTGCAGTTCCGCCAGAGCAACGGGTCGCCTGGGGTGAACACATGGTGCAGGCTTTGCAAGCCCTGGGTGCGCCACCCATGCTGGATTGGGAATCGCGCCTGGCTCGCATCGCAGTTGTCTGGGCTGCCCACAGTGCTTACCCGACCGATGCCCTTTTTTCCGCGCAGGTCGACTTGCTGGTGTTGGTCCAGGGACTGCAGCACGATCCTTTGCATGCGGCCTTGCAACAACGCTGGGGCGTGCGCGCCGTCACCTTGCAGTTGGATAGCCCACATGAGCCGGGGCCGTGCCTGCTGCACCGGGCGCTGGATGCCGAGGATGAAGCGCAATTGGCCAGTGCTGTCGTGCTGGCGCACCTGGCGGCGGGCCGGATGCCACTGGCGCTGGTTGCGCAGGACCGTGTCCTCACGCGTCGCGCCAGGGCCATGCTGGCCGAACGCGGTGTCGTGGTGCGTGATGAGACCGGATGGACCTTGTCCACCACCCGTGCTGCGGCCGCCATCGTCGGTTTGTTGCGCGCGATCGCCTGGGAAGCGACCTCGGACGCCGTGCTCGATTGGGCCAAGCAACTGCCGGCACTGGCAAGCGAGGATGTCGATGGCCTGGAGGCGCAGGTGCGCCGATCCGGTACTCGGGACTGGCGCGGGGTGACGGTGCAGAACGTGATCCGCGAGCGCATCGATTCCTGGCGCGCGTCCATGCAGTTGCAGCAGGATCTCACCAGTTGGCTGCACAGTCTGCGCGGCGTGTTGCAGGCCACCGGACAATGGTTCAACCTGTTGCAGGACACGGCGGGTCAAGCCGTGCTCGATGCCTTGCATCTGCACGAACACGATGACGGCGCGTTTGCGGATGTGACACAAGCCATCACCCTGGCAGGTTTTGCGGCCTGGGTCGGTCAGGTGCTGGAGGCGGGCAGTTTTGTGCCGCCGCACCCCGAGCAGGCCCAGGTGGTGATCTTGCCGCTGAGTCAGTTGCTGGGTCGCACCATGGCGGCGGTCGTGATGCCGGGCTGCGACGAAAACAATCTGCCCGCGTCACCAGAGTTGCCCGGTGCATGGACGTCTGCGCAGCGGGCCTTGCTGGGCCTGCCGTCACGCGAACAACTGGCCGATACCCTGGCGGCATCCTGGCACAACGCGCTGGGCATGCTCCATGTGGACATCCTGTGGCGCGCCAGCGACGCTGGCGAATTGCTGATGCCCAGCGTGCTGGTGCAGCAGTTGCGCCTGACCCAGCCGGGCTTGGCGCCGGACCCGCGCGTGGTCCGCTGCTTGCAGGCACGCGCCATACGCATGCCGGCGCCGAGCGCGCCTGCGCTAGTGGTCACGCATTTGTCGGCCAGTGCCTACGAAGACCTGCGCCGCTGTCCGTATCGGTTCTTTGCGCTGCGTATGCTCGGGCTGCAGGAGTCCGATGAACTCGATACGGCGCTGGGCAAACGCGACTTCGGCAATTGGCTGCACGCCTTGCTGCGGCACTTCCATGAGGCACTGGCCCTTGCGCCGACGGGTGGGGTGTCCGATCGCGTTGCCATGCTCGATCAGGCGGCGCAGCAGGCCACCGTGGACCTTGCCTTGGCAGCGAACGAGTTTCTGCCGTTTGCGGCCTCGTGGCCCCAGGTGCGCGCAGCCTACCTGTCATGGCTCACCGACCATGATGCATCAGGCGCGCGTTACCAGGCGGCGGAGGTACGCCGGGAGATGCCGCTGGGGCGATGGACGCTGATCGGACGCATCGACCGGATCGACCACCTGGCCGACGGCAGTACGCTGGTCATCGACTACAAGACCGAGGCGCGTGCCACGACCGTGCAACGGATACGCCATCCCGAAGAAGACACACAACTGGCGTTCTACACCGCCTTGCTGGAGGTCGATGCCATTGCGGCGATATACCTGAACATCGCCGAGTCGGACACCACCAAGGCATTCGAACTGCCCGATGCAGTCCATTGGCGCGAGCAGCTCGTGCAGGGCATTCTGGCTGACATGGGCCGCATTGCCACAGGGGCCGCCTTGCCTGCGATCGGCGCCGGCACCAGTTGCGATTTTTGCGCGGCGCGGGGCCTGTGCCGCAAGGATTTCTGGGCCACGGCACAAGCTCTGCGCACCGAGGTGGGCCATGGCTGAGTCAATCGCAGGAGCGGCCTACGAGCACAACGGGACGGCCGTGGGGGCGGCGCATTTTTATGCGGTGGCGTGTGATCCGCGGCGCCATGTGGCGGTCGAGGCCTGCGCAGGTGCGGGCAAGACCTGGGTGCTGGTGTCGCGTATCGTGCGGGCCTTGTTCAACGCTTTGGACTGCGACACGGGTGTTTGGACGGTGCAACCCCACGATATCCTGGCGATCACCTTCACCAAACGTGCGGCCAGCGAGATGCGCGAGCGTCTGTACCAGTGGCTGGAGGCGTTTTCCTGCGCCAGTGAGGAGCAGTTGCTGGTGGAATTGCGCATCCGCGGTGTGCTGCTCCCAAGCGACACGCAACTGGCACACGCCATGGCCCGGCGCCTGGCGGGACTGCATGCGGCTTTGCTGCAATGCGCGCGTCCGGTGCAGATTCGCACCTTCCACAGCTGGTTTGCAGCCTTGTTGCGGGCCGCGCCGATCGCGGTGCTGCAGCAACTCGGATTGCCCCTGCAGTACGAGTTGCTCGAGGATGACGCACCGGCCAAGGCGCTGGTCTGGCGCCGCTTTTACCAGGCGCTGATCGATCAGCCCGCGTTCAAGGAGGACTTCGAGTCGGTTGTGCGGTCGCACGGACGGTTCCAGACTGAAAAGGCGCTGGGCGTCGCGTTGGATAAACGGATTGAATTTGCACGTGCTGACGCAGCGGGGCGCGTGGCGCCTTCGGTGGTCCATTTCCATAACCACTTTCCAATGCTGGCGGGTTTTGCCGAACCAGCCCTGGCCTTGCTGGCTCCAGGTGTACGTGCGCGTTGGAATGCCTGGGCCGCTGCATTGGCGCGTGAGACGAACAAGACGCCGCAAAAGGCCGGTGCCGCGATCATCGATGCGATGGAGCAACTGGCAGCTGCTCCATCGCCAGCCGGTCAAGCGGCGGCGTTCTGTCTGGCCGCCTTGCGCAAGGCCTTGTTCGTATCGGATGAGGATCGGTTGCACAAGAACCTGTCCAGGTTCGAGGCCGCACAGCAGGCCGAACGCGAATTGGCGCAGCTCTGCGCGGCCGGGCAGCATCACCAGGCCTGGTGCTACCAGCAGCGCATGACGTGCCTGTCGCGGGTGCTGATCCAGGCTTTCTCGGACGTCAAGCGCGAGCGCGGCTGGATCGACATGACCGATGTCGAACGCGCCGCGATGGTGTTGTTGTCCGACCCGACGTTGTCTGGCTGGGTCCAGGAGCGGCTCGACACCCGGGTGCGTCACCTGCTGATCGACGAATTCCAGGACACGAATCCGCTGCAGTGGCAGGCTTTGTTATCGTGGCTGGGCAGTTACGCCGGCGCGGCCGGAAATCCACCCAGCGTCTTCATCGTCGGAGACCCCAAACAGAGCATCTACCGGTTCCGACGCGCCGAACCGCAGGTGTTCGCGGCAGCGCAGGCATTCGTCGTCCAGGGGCTGGATGGTGACCTGCTCAGTTGTGACCACACTCGGCGCAACGCCCCGGTCGTGATGGATGTCGTCAACCGCGTGATGGTCGCTGCACGTGACGTTGACCACTACGACGGATTTCGCCCGCACACGACCGATTCCGTTGCCATCGGCCAGGTGCTGCGGCTCCCGCCAATAGAACGGGTTCGGCCGGACGCGATGGCGGCAGGCGCACCATCGAATCCGGAGATTGCCGCTCTGGTCTGGCGTGACAGCCTGACCCAGCCGCGGGTGGTGGCCGAGGAGACGCTGCGAGACATGGAGGCGCGCCAGGTGGCGGCGTGGATCGCAGCGCGGGTGGCCCAGGGACTGGCGCCATCGGACGTGATGGTGTTGTCGCGACGGCGCGCCAGCCTGATGCCCTCTTGCGTGCCTTGCATGTGCCGGCGCATCTTGGCGAGAGCACAGCGCTGATCGACTGTTGCGAGGTGCAGGACATCGTCGCCTTGCTGGACGTGCTGGTGTCGCCGCGCCATGACCTGTCCTTGGCGCGGGTGTTGCGGTCACCGCTGTTCGGTTTGGCCGATGATGCTTTGGTGGACCTTGCAACACGCCGGCGTGCCGTATCCGGCAGCTGGTTTGTCTTGTTGCAGGACGAGTGGCCGCAAGACCACCCCTTGCATGGCATTGGTACGCAGTTATTGCAGTGGAAGGAATGGCTCGATCGGCTGCCCGCGCATGACGCCTTGCAGGCGATCTTCAGCCAGCATGATGTGCTGGCGCGTTACGCGGTGTGTGCACCCGAGGTGCAAGAGGTGCAACGCCCCGCAGTGCTGGCCAATCTGCGGGCTTTGTTGGCAGCGTCGCTGCAGGTGGCGGGGGGACGATTCATCACGCCGTATGCGTTTGTCCGTGCGCTCAAGGCTGGCGGTGTGATGGCTCCAGCCACGGCGACGGCTCAGGCTGTGCGTTTGTTGACAGTCCATGGCGCGAAGGGATTGGAAGCACACACCGTGGTGCTGCTCGATACCGACACGCCACCGCGCGCCTCTGAAACCATGGGCGTCCTGATCGACTGGCCAGCGCAGGATGCGCAGCCCCGGAAGTTCTTTTTCGTCAGCAGCGAAACCCATCCACCGTCCTGCGCACGGGACACGCGCGACCACGAGTTGCAGCAGCGCCAGCGCGAGGAACTCAATGCAATGTATGTTGCATTGACCCGGGCCCGCAACACCGTCGTGGTCTCGTCGATCGAGCCGCACCGGGATGCCCCGAACAGCTGGTGGCGCAGGTTGGTTGATCATGCGCAACCGATCCCAGTGCCAGAACAGTTGCCTGGCGAATCGATCGTCGACGAGGCCGGTGCGGACAATGCCACCTTCGAACTCCGTGATCTGCCTGCAGGGCCGCCGCCGCCACAACCTGCTGTGCCGGCTGTGGCCGCGACCGCGACGCAAGACCTGCAGCAGGACCTGCTGGCCCGGGTCGGGCAGGCGATGCACCGGCTGCTCGAATGGGGCAAGGTTGATGCACGGCAAATCGCCGCGGTACGGCGCGAATTTGCGCTCGACAACGAAGCCGCCGAGCGTGCCAGCGCAATGGCACAGCGTATCCTGACTGGCCCGGGGGCGTGGGCCTGGAGTGCGGAGCAGCTCGCATGGCAGGGCAACGAGGTTGAACTGGTCGCAGGTGGCGCCGTGTTGCGGCTCGACCGTCTGGTGCAGCGCAAGGACAACGGTGTCTGGTTTGTACTGGACCACAAGTCCGGCCTGGCGCCGCAGCACGATCTGGCTCTGGTCGCGCAACTGTCCCGCTACCGCTCGGCGGTGCAGACGATTTATCCCACGCACACGGTGCGCGCCGCTTTTCTCAATGGAGAAGGGCAATGGATCGATCTGCCGGACGGAGCGCCCATGCCATGACGCAGCGCGTGATCGTCGTGGGTGGTGGTCCGGCCGGTTTGATGGCAGCCGAAGTGCTGTCGGCATCCGGTGTCGAGGTGCACCTGTACGACAGGATGCCGTCGGTCGGTCGCAAGTTTCTGCTGGCGGGCAAGGGCGGGCTGAACCTCACGCATGCAGAACCCGCGACAGTGTTCGAGACACGTTTTGGCACGCGGCAGGCACACGTCAGTCCTTGGCTGCGGGATTTTGGCGCGCAGCAGTTGCGCGACTGGGCGCACACGCTGGGAGTGGAGACCTTCGTCGGCAGTTCCGGGCGGGTCTTTCCGACCGACATGAAGGCTTCGCCGCTGCTGCGCGCCTGGCTGCATCGCCTCCGGTATCCGGTTGCCGGCCCCGCGGTGCAGTTTCACATGCGGCATCGCTGGGTCGATTGGGAGACTGGCCCTGACGGATTGGTGTGCCTGCGCTTCGAAGCACCTGGCGGGACCCCTGTTGCGTGTGCCGATGCCGTGGTGCTGGCCCTGGGCGGCGCCAGTTGGCCGCGCTTGGGGTCAGACGGTGCCTGGGTCGACGTATTGCGCGCGCGCGGTGTTCCGGTGGCGCCGCTGGCACCGAGCAATTGTGGTTTCGATGTGGCAGGCGGGTGGAGTGCCCATTTCGCGCAGCGGTTCGCCGGCTTGCCTCTGAAGTCGGTCGTGTTGCGGGTGCCGGCCGGAGCCGACACGCCGGCGTTCGAGCGCAAAGGTGAGTGTGTGGCCACCCAGACCGGCATCGAGGGCAGCCTGGTCTATGCCGCGTCCAGTCTGTTGCGCGACACGATCGTGCAGCAGGGCCATGCAGACCTGCAGCTGGACCTGCTGCCCGATCACACGCCGGAACGGGTTGCGCTGGAAGTAGCGCATCCACGCGGTTCGCGCTCCTTGTCCAGCCACCTCAAGAGCCGCCTGGGTGTTGGTGGCATCAAGGCGGGTTTGCTGTTCGAAGCCCTGGGCCGCGATCGGATGTCGGATCCGGCCCTCGTTGCGCGCACGCTCAAGGCCTTGCCGCTGCGGCTATCCGCCGCACGGCCGGTGGCAGAGGCCATCAGCACCGCTGGTGGCGTGGCGTTTCATGGTATGGAGGAAGACCTGATGCTGCACGATTGTCCCGGTGTCTTCTGCGCTGGCGAGATGATCGACTGGGAGGCGCCGACTGGCGGCTATCTGCTCACCGCTGCCATGGCCAGCGGCCGGGTCGCGGCCATGGGTGCGCTGCGTTACCTGCAACGGACCCGTTGAACCTGCAAACAGCAGTTGAGCGGCGCGCGAGTCTGCACTGGTGCGCGCGTCAGGTCGTGGGTCGCCTCACCGGTCACGCCGGGCCAGAATATAGCCGCATTGATTGCGGGGCCTTCCTGCCGATAGAATCCGGACGGGGAATTACAAAAAGAACCTTCGTCATTCGCACTATGGACCACGAGAACACCATTCCATCGCAATTGGGCCCCGCCAACACCATTCCTGCCGCGCTGGGTTCGAGTTCACAATTTGCAGCATTTGAATCCGAAGGTAGCGGCCTTGGTGGCTTGTTCCTCAAGCTTCTGTTGCTGGCCGTCACGGTCGGACTGACCCTGTACTTCGCTCGATGAACAACGGCCGCATGACGCGGCTGCAATGGATTTGCCTGTCACACCTCGAATCGGGGTGACAGACATGGATGGAAGGTGACGAGCCTTGACCCCGGCACTGGATTCACAGTTAGGGCTGCTTGGTTCCCCACCTGACCCGGTTGGCCGCTTCACCATGCGGGAAGGCCCGTCGCTGGCGATTGTACGGCCTGCACCGCCCTGATCCCGGTCGGACCATGGCATGGCCGCTGGCAGGCGAGGGTTGCATGCCGGTCGGCATCTAGAATCTCCCCATGTCCTACCTCGTCCTGGCCCGTAAGTATCGACCGCGCCATTTTGGCGAGATGGTGGGGCAGGAACATGTGGTGCGTGCCTTGACCAATGCGCTGGATTCACAGCGCCTGCACCATGCCTATTTGTTCACCGGCACCCGTGGCGTGGGCAAGACAACGGTAGCCCGTATCCTGGCCAAGTCGCTCAATTGCCTGGGCGCCGATGGCCAGGGTGGCATCACCTCGACGCCCTGCGGTGTATGCCAGGCTTGTACCGATATCGACGCAGGCCGGTTCATCGACTACACCGAACTGGACGCAGCCTCCAATCGGGGCATCGACGATGTGCAGACGCTCCTCGAACAGGCGGTCTACAAGCCGGTGCAGGGTCGCTTCAAGGTCTTCATGATCGACGAAGTCCATATGCTGACGACGCCGGCATTCAATGCCATGCTCAAGACTCTGGAGGAGCCGCCGGATTATCTGAAGTTCGTATTGGCCACAACGGACCCGCAAAAAGTGCCAGCCACGGTGTTGTCGCGTTGTCTGCAGTTCAATCTGCGTCCGATGGCGCCGGAGATCATGTGCGACCATTTGAAGCGGGTGCTGGAGGCCGAGGCGGTAGCGGTTGACACGCAGGCGTTACGGCTGCTGGCGCGTGCCGCGCGGGGCTCGATGCGCGATGCGTTGTCACTGACCGACCAGGCGATTTCCTTCGGCGCGGGCCGGTTGACGGAAGAGGGTGTGCGCCAGATGCTCGGTGGTGTGGACCGGACCCATGTGTTGCGTCTCATCGACGCGTTGGCCAACAGTGATGGCCGCACGGTGGTCAATGTGGTCGAGCAATTGCGCGTCAACGGTCTGAATCCGGCTTCGGTTCTGGAAGACATGGCGGGCGTGTTGCAACGCATGGCGGTGCACCAGGCTGTACCAGGGCCCGTGGATGATGATGCAGACCCCGATGCCCGGGATGCCGCACGCCTGGCAGAACGGATGCCACCCGACGAGACCCAGTTGCTGTACAGCATCTGCCTGCACGGTGCCACCGAACTGGGCCTGGCGCCGGATGAATACGCGGCGTTGACGATGGTGTTGTTGCGGTTGCTGGCGTTCAAGCCGGCATCACACCGCGTCGCGGTGCAGGAAAAAAAAACTCTGAGTGACGGGTGGGCTGGCCATGTGTCGGCGCCAGAGGCATCTCGCGTACCTGAGACGGCGCAACGCGCTGCATTACCCATGTCCGCCCCGCCGATGGCGATCCGGTCGGCCGCGTCGCAGGCGCCATCGGTCCAGCACTCGATGTCGCCTGTTTCCATGGGTGTTGCGCAGGTTGCCGCTGAACAACCTGCAACGACCGACACGCCAGTCGTTGAACCCGTGGCCAGCGCCGATGCGGCTGCAGCTGATGGTTCGGCTGCAGCCGTGCCGGATGGCCGGCGGCTGTCGGTGGTGCAGTCTGGCTCGACGCGTGGCACTGGTGTTGGCGCCGTCCCACCGCGGCGGCCGGAACCGGCCAATGACGCTGGCGTCACTGCCGACATGGTTGCCGTGCCGGTGCGAGTGCAGTCCGACGCTCGCCATGACGCGGTGCAGCCGGGTCAGACGCACAACCCGCTCGTGCCGACCGAGGAGGGTGATTTCTGGTTTGCCATCGTGCAGCAGTTGATCGCCGCACAGGCGATCAGCGCGCTGGCGCGTGAGCTGGCCTTGCAGTCGCAACTGGTCGGTCGCGATACTGACCAGTGGTTGCTCAAAGTGGAGCGTGAGGCTTTGCAACAGGCGGGCAGTCGGGAGCGGCTCACCACGGCCTTGCAGGGGTCCGGCCATGCAGTTCAATTGCTGGTGGAGGTCGGGCGCGTCACCGACAGCCCGGCGCGCCGGCTGGCGGCGGCTGCGGCCGAGCGCCAACTGGCCGCAGAGAGGATCATTTTTGACGATCCCTTCGTGCAGACGATGATGCGCGATTTTGGGGCGAAAATCGTGGCTGGCAGTATCCGGCCCCTCTGATCGCGATTGCTTTGTCCAAGTCTGGCGCAAGGGTCGGGTCCGCAACACACAACGAAAGGAAACCACATCATGTTCAACAAGGGTCAACTCGCAGGTCTGATGAAGCAGGCGCAGGCGATGCAGGACAACATGAAGAAGGCGCAGGACGAGCTCGCCACCATCGAGGTGACCGGTGAGTCCGGCGCCGGTCTGGTCAAGGTCGTGATGACCTGCAAGCACGACGTGCGCCGCGTGACCATCGATCCGAGCCTGCTGGCAGACGACAAGGACATGCTGGAGGATCTGGTGGCCGCGGCGTTCAATGCAGCCGTGCGCAAGGCCGAAGAGACCAGCGCCGAGAAGATGGGCAAGTTGACGGCCGGCATGCCCGGTTTGCCCGGTGGCATGAAGTTGCCGTTCTAGTGATTCGGGCCCGAACGGTCGCGGTAGATCCGCTTTTGCGTGCGAGCCGGCGTGTCTGATTCGAACGCGCTCGAGGGCCTGATCCAGGCGCTGCGGCGTTTGCCGGGTGTGGGTGTGAAATCTGCATCGCGCATGGCCTACCACCTGTTACAGCACGACCGGGTCGGTGCGCGCAGCCTGTCGGTGGCCTTGGCCCATGCCTGCGATGCGGTGCGGCATTGCGAACGCTGCCATACCTTCACCGAAGCGCAGCTATGTCATACCTGCGTCGATCCGCGCCGGGACGCAACAAAGCTGTGTGTCGTCGAGACACCGGCAGACCAGGCCGCAGTGGAGCGTACGGGTGCGTATCGGGGCCTGTATTTCGTGTTGATGGGCAAGCTCAACCCGCTGGGCGGCATCGGCCCGCGCGACATCGGTCTGGGCAAGCTGTTCGAGCGCGCCACCGATGGCATCGTGGAGGAGGTCATCCTGGCCACTAATTTCACCGCCGAAGGCGAGGCAACCGCGCATGTGATCAGTGAGGGCCTGCGTACGCGCGGTTTGCGCATCACCCGACTGGCGCGGGGTGTGCCGGTCGGCAGCGAGCTCGAATATGTCGATCTGGGCACCATCGCCCATGCCTTGGTGGACCGGCGCTGATCCGGGCGGGAGTCAATCACTATGTCATTCAGTGTTGCCCATTGGTGTGTGCTGGTCGCCAGCCTGTTGCCGGTTGTGTGTGCGGGTATTGCCAAATACGGCATGTTCGGCAAGAGCCGCCGGGAGGGAGGGTTCGACAACGCAGATCCGCGCGCCTGGTTGTCGCGCCAGACCGCCTGGCGCGCACGTGCCAACGCGGCGCAGGCCAACAGTTTCGAGGCCTTGCCGTTTTTCATCGGCGCGGTGGTGCTGGCGTTGCAGCTGGGAGCGGACCCCGGGCGTGTCGACCTGCTGGCAGCCGTCTTCGTGCTGCTGCGTGTCGTCTACATCGGGATGTATGTCGCCAACATGGCCGCGTTGCGCAGCGTGGTCTGGACGATCGCGTTGGGCGTCAATATAGCCATTTTGTTTGCCGGCTACCGTTGATCCGGGCGCGCATGGCGACGGCGCGGTGTTTTCCCCTACGTAATTACCCGTTCGGGAAGTTCCCGATGCATATTCGCGCGCCTTTGGGTAGTCTTGACCCAACAAACAAGTCAGGAAAGTTGGCGTGCTCCATCGGCAGATCATTCGGCGCTCATTCATGCTGGGTGCGGCAGCTGCTGCGTTGGGCGCGAGGCCGGGTGCCGCGCAGGCGCAGGCCCGACTGGAAAAAACCAGGTTGCTGATTGCCGTTGGCATCCAGTCCTCCCTGCAGCATTTGCCGCTGACCATAGCCGATCGACTGGGCTACTTCGCCGCCGAAGGCCTGGACATCGAGATCCTCGACCTGCCCAACGGCCAGCGCGCGCAGCAGGCGGTCATGGAAGGCGCTGCCGACGTGGCATGCGGGATGTTCGAGGGCCTGTTCGATACGCAGGCGCGCAACCACCTGTTGCGCGCTTTCGTTCTATTGGGAAGGGCACCTCAGATTGCCTTCGGCGTGTCGACCCGCAGCTTGCCGGCGTTCAAGCGGGTGGCCGAGCTCAGAGGCCGCAACATCGCCGTGGCCGCGCCGGGATCCTCTGCACGGCTGGTGGCCGCTCTGGTGCTCGGACGCGAAAGACTCACACTGAAGGACGTGCAGCTGGTGGAGGCCGGTGGTATCGGTGTCGCCCTGCAAGCGATACGTTCTGGCCAGGTGGATGCGGTGGTCCACACGGAGCCGGTGATTTCCATGCTGGAACAAAAAGGCGAAATCCGTGTCATCGCGGACAGCCGTTCGCTCAAGGGTTCGCAGGAGGTGTTTGGCGGCACCATGCCGGCAACTTGCCTGTTTGCTGGTGCTGCATCGGTGCAAAACCAAGTCAACACCCTGCAGGCGCTGACCAACGCGGTAGTGCGCGCGCTCAAATGGTTGCAGACCGCCGGGCCCAGTGATCTGATCAAGGCGGTTCCTGAGTCTTACCTGCTGGGCGACCGCGGACTGTACCTGGCCGCGTTCGGGAAGGTGCGCGAATCCATTGCGCTTGACGGTCTGTTTCCCGATGATGGTGCCAAAACCGCGCGACGGGTATTGGAGCGGATCAACCCGTCATTGTTGCCCGCGAAGATCGATCTCGAGCGGCTCTATACGAACGAATTTGCGCGCAAGGCCAAGGAGAAGTTCCGCGCCTGAGGCATCGCGTCTGCGTTGCAGCAACGAGTTCCTAGTCGCGCGCCACCTTGACGACAGGTTTGTGTTTGCTGCGGCCGGTCGATAGGTGGGTGGATGCGGTCCGCACCGCCTTGGTGGCTGCTCGCGAGCGCGCTGGCAGGTAAAGCGTGATGCGCTGGCCCCGCTGGAGTGCCGAAGATACCGGCAGCTTGTTCCATTCGGCCACGTTGCTCGCCGCGACCTTGTAGCGGTGCGCCAGGCTGCGGATAGTTTCGTTCTTGCCTGCCTTGACGATACGACGCACCTGCAATTCCTGGCGGGCCAGTGACAGATGGGCGTTGTCGGCTATCGCTTCGGCCACATCCTCTCGCACCTGGGCCGAGCGCCGTATCAGCACCGTCGAGCCCGCCTTGATCACCATGCCGTTGGGGATTTTATTGACAGCACGCAGGTCGGCCTCGGTCATGCCGACTTTGCGGGCGACATCGGCGGTGCGCATGGTCGAGGGCGCTTGCCAGGCAGTCCAACTGGCCAGTTGACGATCGGCATTGGCCTGCAGGTTGGCGCGAAAAATCGCCGCGTCGTCCCAGGGCAGCAGGATTTGCGACGTGCCCGCTGCCAGGATGACCGGTTTGTGCGCGGACGGGTTGAGCGCCTTGAAGTCGTCCAGCGCGACGCCGGCCAGCTTGGCGGCCATGGCGACGTCGATATCGCGGGTGATGTCCACCGACTGGAAGTACGGGTGGTTCTCGATGGCCGGCAGGACCGTGCCCAACGCCTGCGGATCGAGCACGATGTTCTTCACTGCTTGGAGCTTGGGAACATACAGGCGTGTTTCGGCCGGCATCTTCAGATCTTCGTAGCCGATGCCCAGTCCGGCCTTGCGGTTCTTGGCGATCGCGCGGCCCACGCTTCCTTCGCCCCAGTTGTAGGCTGCCAGCGCCAGATGCCAGTTACCGAACATACCGTGCAGCTTTTGCAGATAGTCGAGCGCGGCACGGGTTGACGCCAGCACGTCGCGTCGGTCGTCGCGAAAGGCGTTTTGCTTAAGTTCGAAATGTTTGCCGGTCGCCGGCATGAACTGCCACATGCCCGCGGCCTTGGCGCTGGAAACCGCCTGCGGATTGAAGGCGCTCTCGATGAATGGCAGCAGTGCCAGTTCGGTCGGCATGTTGCGCCGCTCCAGTTCCTCGACGATATGGAACAGGTATTTGCTCGAACGCTCGGTCATGCGTTCGAGGTAGTCCGGGCGACTGGCGTACCAGCTTTCGCGCTCGTGTACCAGTTCATTGTCCAGATCGGGGATCGCAAAGCCGCGGCGTATCCGATCCCACAGGTCCGCCGGCGGGGTCAATGTCGCCACGACCAGCGGCTTGGCCACATTGGATGACAGTGGCGTCAAAGGACCGGTGGGAAACACTTTGGGCCCCGCGGCGGCGAGCGGCTCCCGGCCTGCGGCCGTATTGGCGGCCTGCGGCACGACTGCCTGCGCGCGCGCGGACGTGGTCGTAGCAGTGGAGGTGTTGTTGGTGACGCCACTGTCGGTGCTATCCACAGGCGTCGGAGCCGTTGCTGCGCAGCCTGCGAGAAAAATCACCATCGCCGCGAGCGCGAGCCGGTTGCGGATTGTCATTGTGTACTCCTGTTGCGCCCTGCCGCAGCCACGGCTGTTACATGCACTGCGCCATCGCCCGCTCGCGCAGACTGCGCCCGCGAAACGGTTGACCTGACTAGAATGAATTGTGTCGGCAGCCGATGCGGGGCCGCAATCCGGACAACCCGCCGCGTCGTCTCAGACGCTTCCTCCACCGCAGCACCACCTGGGTGCGACTTTTTATTGCCGTTGTTGTTGGGCGATGGACGCAGATTCACATTCATGGACCGCCAAATTATAGGTTTGCAAGACTGGTTCCAGACCGCGCGCGGCCACTACGTGCTCGAATGGGAGCGTCAGCAACTCGATCAGGTCGTGGCGGACATTTTCGGGTTCCATGCTTTACAACTCGGATTGCCTGCGCTCAATGCATTGCGGACCAACCGGATGCCGCACCGCTGGCTGGCTTGCGAGACACAGGTCGACGCGGGTGTGTCCTCTCAGGTCCAGTGCGACCCGGCGGACGGTAGCATGGCCTCGGCTGATGGTCAAGCTGCGGAGGGGGCACACGCGGCGGCACTGGTCTGTGATTTTTCGGCATTGCCGTTTGCCGCCAATAGTCTGGACCTGGTGGTGTTGCCACACACACTGGAACTGCATCCCGACCCCCATGCGACCTTGCGTGAAGTCGAGCGCGTACTTGTGCCCGAGGGGCGGGTGGTCATCTGTGGCATCAATCCGGTCAGCCTGTGGGGTTTGCGGCAACGCCGCGCCTATCTGTACCGCCACTTGGGTTTCGGTGACTGGTACCTTCCCTGTGAAGGTGAATTCATTGGCTACTGGCGACTGCGGGACTGGTTGCGTTTGCTGAGTTTTGAAGTCGAGTCCGGGCGTTTCGGCTGTTACCGGCCGGCGGTCAGCGATGCCCGATGGCTTGAGCGTTTCCAATGGATGGATCACGCCGGGGCTCGCTGGTGGCCGATTTTCGGTGCGGTCTACTTTCTGGTTGCGACCAAACGTGTGCGTGGCATGCGGAAGACGTCCAAGGCCCGTGCCAACGCACCCGTGTCGATTGCCAATCGATGCCATCATGACGCGGATACGTGCGAGCGCTGATGGTGTATCAGGGGAGTTTGTGGAGACCGATGTGAACCAGATCCAGATCTATACCGACGGAGCATGCAAGGGCAACCCGGGGCCTGGCGGTTGGGGTGCGCTGCTCCTATCCGACGGTTCTGAAAAGGAACTGTTTGGCGGCGAGGCCTCGACGACCAACAACCGGATGGAGCTTTTGGCCGTGATCGAGGCATTGGGCGCGTTGCGCCGGCCCTGCGATGTGGTGCTGTATCTGGACAGTGAATACGTGCGAAAGGGCATCACCGAGTGGATTGCCGGCTGGAAGGCGCGTGGCTGGCGCACTGCGTCCAAACAGGCCGTCAAGAATGTGGACTTATGGCAAAGGCTGGATGCGGCCGTTTTCGATGCGGGGCACCGGATCGAGTGGCGCTGGGTCAAGGGCCACTCGGGCGACCCTGGCAACGAACACGCCGACATGTTGGCCAATCGTGGTGTCGATCTGGCCCGTAGCGCTGCGCGTGGTGTAGGTGCGGCACTCTGAGTCAGATCGCGCCGTCGAACACCATCACGTCGACTTCGTCGCCAACGGCTACGTTGCCCTGCTCGTGCGACAACACGATCAGACCGTTGGCCTGGACCATGGA
>CAJDWO010000003.1_pt1 | contig 21956 bp, 18 predicted proteins | sample 7391601 | NCBI WGS metagenome assembly CAJDWO01 (sample SAMEA7055735, study PRJEB34461) | soil metagenome | biome: terrestrial ecosystem; feature: Peninsula; material: soil | place: Antarctica | collected 2016 | reverse complement strand
TTCATCGACCGGGCGGACGCCGGTTGACCCTGGCACATCACGAACGGAGGCAGGTCGGCGAACAACAACGAACACAGGGCCGTCATGCTGTGGGCGCCGATTCGCACGAACTGGTGAACCACGGTGAATCCGCCCAGGATGGCCCAGTCACCTACCTGCACGTGGCCGGCCAATTGCGCGTTGTTGGCGAAAATCGTGTTGTTTCCGACCTGGCAATCGTGCGCCAGGTGCACATAGGCCATGATCCAGTTGTCATCGCCCACACGGGTCACACCCCCACCGCCCGGGGAGCCGATGTTGAAGGTGCAGAATTCCCGGACCGTGTTGCGGTCGCCGATCTGCAACGCGCAAGGCTCCCCCGCATATTTCTTGTCCTGCGGTATCGCACCGAGCGAGTTGAACTGGAAGATGTGGTTGTCGCGCCCGATCGTGGTGCGCCCTTCAATCACGCAATGGGCGCCGACCGTGGTGCCGCCGCCGATCCGCACGTGCGGACCGATGACGGTGTAGGGGCCGATCACGACCGAATTATCGATGTCGGCGCCAGGATCGACGATCGCCGTCGGGTGAATGTTCTGCACGCTCGGACCCGCCACGCGCAATCAGGCGATTTGGCGCATGGTGCAGATCAGGTCGGCCTCGACGGCCAGTTCGTCGGCCACCATCGCCCGCGACTTGAACTTGAAGATGCCGGCTTTGCTGCGGTCGAGCTGAACATGCAGCATCAACTGGTCGCCAGGCTCCACCGGGCGCTTGAAGCGGGCGTTGTCGATGCCCGCAAAGTAATACACCGTCTTGTCATCGGGCGTCACACCCAATGTGTCAAAGGCCAGCAATGCGGCAGCCTGCGCCAGCGCCTCGAGCATCAGCACACCCGGCATGACCGGACGATGCGGAAAGTGTCCGGTGAAAAACGGCTCGTTGATCGACACGTTCTTCAGCGCGACGATACGTTTGCCCTTCTCGATCTCCAGCACCCGATCCACCAGCAGGAACGGATAACGGTGGGGAAGTTGCTTGAGTATCTGGTGGATGTCCATCATGGCGTCGCATTGTCCTGGTTGCTGCTTTCCAGCGCCCGCAAGCGCTCGCGCATACTGTGCAGCCGCTTGAGTACGGCCGCATTTTTTTCCCACTGGGCATTGTCGTCGATCGGAAACAGCCCGGTGTAGTGCCCCGCTTTGTGAATCGAACGCGTCACCACCGAGGCCGCAGAAATGTTCACGTGATCGGCAATCACCAGATGGCCCAGCACCACGGCCGCACCACCAATGGTGCAATGGGCACCGATCGTCGCGGAGCCGGCGACACCAACACAGGCGGCCATGGCGGTATCGTGCCCGACCCGCACGTTATGTCCGATCTGGATCAGATTGTCGAGTTTGACGCCATCCTCGATGACGGTGTCTTCCAGTGCACCGCGGTCCACGCAGGTGTTCGCACCGATCTCGACATCGTTGCCGATCACCACCGCACCCAGTTGTTCGATCTTCTCCCAGGCGCCCGCGTTCGGCGCGAAGCCAAAACCATCCGCGCCAATCACGACCCCGCTGTGCAGCAGACAACGCTCTCCGATGCAGCAGTTCTCGCCAATGGTCACACGCGACTTGAGCACCGTATGGGCTCCGATGCGGGCCCCGCGCTCCACCAAGCACAAAGGACCGATCGACGCCGAGGGATCAATCGTTGCGCCGGGATCGATCACCGCGCTGGGATGCACCGAAGGACGATCTGCAACAGACAACTGGCGTTTCCACAGTTGCGTCAATCGTGCGAAATACAGATAGGGCTGCTCGGTGACGATACAAGCGCCGCGCTGCATGGCCTGGGGAGCGAGTTCGGGGGCCACAACCACGCATAGCGCGTGCGAAGCGGCCAGTTGTTGACGATAACGGGGGTGGCCGACGAAACTCAGCTGACCCGGACCCGCGGAAGCGAGTGAGGCCAGGCCCTGCACGACCACATCGCGATCACCGTGTAATGCGCCACCCAGCGCGTCGACAATGGTTCCGAGGGTCACCGACACGCGACCACCGACAGGCCGCTACTTGACGGCGTTGAGCGCCTTGATCACCTTGTCGGTGATGTCGTGCTTGGGGTTGATGTAGACCGCGTCCTGAAGCACAAGGTCATATTTTTCGGACTCGGCCACCTGCTTGACAACCTTGTTGGCCCGTTCGAGGACCATTTGCAGTTCCTCGTTCTTGCGTGAATTCAGGTCCTCCTGGAACTCGCGGCGCTTGCGCTGGAATTCGCGATCCTGGTCCACCAACTGGCGCTGGCGGGTAGCACGTTCCGACTCCGACAGGGTCGGTCCATCACGTTCGAGCTTGTCGGCCATTGCCTTGATGGACGCACCCATGTCGACCAGTTCCTTCTCGCGCTTCGAGAACTCCTGTTCGAGCTTGGTCTGCGCCGCCTTCGCGCTGTTGGCCTCCTTGAAGATGCGGTCGGTATTCACGAACCCCACCCGGAACTCCTGCGCATGCAGCTGTGCTCCGAAAGTCATCGCCGCCAGCACGATGGCGGCAAACAGTCGACTGGATAGTGTCTTCATTAGAAATTGGTTCCGATTTGAAATTGCACCCGTTGGATTCTATCGCCAGTGAACTTGCGCACCGGCTCGGCAATGGCCAGTCGCAACGGGCCAACCGGAGAAATCCAGCTGATACCCACACCCACCGATGCGCGCAACTGGTTCAGTCGCATCGGCTGCGATTCGCCATAGACGTTGCCGATGTCGATAAAACCGAACATGCGCAAGGTCCGGTCGTTGCCGGCACCCGGGAATGGCGTGAGCAGTTCGATATTCACATTGACCTTCTTGTTGCCTCCCAGGCTGCCATCATTGGTATCCGCTCTCACGCCAAGGCTGCCTTGTTCGAAGCCACGAACGGAGCCCAGACCGCCACCAAAGAAGTTCTTGAACAGCGGAAACGGTTTGCCCGAAAGCCCCTTGCCGTAAGCGACGTCGCCATTGAACGCCAGTGTGTATTGCTTGTTTAACGGCCAGTATTGCTGGAACTGGTAGCTGCCACTGAGGTAACGGGTGTCACCGCCGACACCCCACTCGCCGTTGACCCGCTGGTAACGTCCCGTGTTGGGTACCAGCGCGCTGTCGCGGGTGTCACGCGCCCAACCGATGGTCAGCGGCACGCCGTTGCTGGTGGAGCCAAATTCTTCCGCGTAATCCTTATACGCAGTGGGCAAGGATGCACCGGGAACGATCTTGGTGCGTTCCAGGCCAGCGCCGAAATACACCGTATCGGTCTCGGTGAATGGGACTCCAAAACGCAGGCTCGCGCCGGTCGTCACCAGCTTGTAGCTGTCGGTCGCTGTATACGGGCGGGTGTTGCGATGGTAGATGTCGATTGACCGGGAAACACCATCGACCGTGAAATAGGGATCCGTGGTGTTGAAGACGACGGTCCGGTTCACCTTGCTGGTGTCCACTTGAATCCCCAACGAGTTGCCCGAACCAAATGCATTGTCCTGTTTGATGCCGGCGGTCAACCCGAGTCCGTCGCCACTGGAATAACCTGCTCCCAGCGACAGATTGCCGGTCGCCCGCTCGGCGACAGTGATCGTCAGGTCGACCTGGTCCGGCGCCCCGGGGACCTCTTGCGTCTCGATCGCGACCTCGCGAAAGAAGCCCAGGCGGTCGACCCGGTCACGGGAGCGACGGATCTTGTCAGCGTCGTACCAGGCTGATTCGAACTGGCGGAACTCACGGCGCACCACTTCGTCGCGAGTCCGGTTATTGCCGGCCACATTGATGCGCCGCACATAGGCGCGGCGCCCGGGATCGGACTGGATCACCAGCTCCACCCGATTGTTGGTCCGATCGACCTCGGGCCGAGCCTCGACACGCGCGAATGCAAAACCGAAGTTTCCGAAATAGTCGGTGAAAGCCTTGGTAGTCTGGACCACATCGTCAGCGTTGTAGGCCTGACCCGGGTGGATGACCACCAGACTCTTGAACTCGTCGTCCTTGCCCATGTAGTTACCTTCGAGCTTCACGCCGGACACCACATACCTGGCCCCCTCGGTGACGTTGATCGCGACGTCGATCTCCTGCTTGTCCGGCGAAATCACGACCTGGGTGGAGTCGATGCGAAACTCGAGATAACCACGTGTCAGGTAGTAGGACCGCAAGGTCTCCAGATCGGCATTGAGTTTGGCGCGGGAATACTGGTCCGACTTGGTGTACCAGCTGAGCCAGCCCCCGGTGTCCAGATCGAACAGGTTGCGCAGGGTCGATTCACTGAAAGCCTGGTTGCCGATGACGCGGATGTCCTTGATCCGGGCGCGCTCACCTTCGTTGATCGTGAAGGACAGGTTGACACGGTTGCGTTCCATCGGCGTGACCGTTGTCACCACTTCGGCCGCATACAGGCTGCGATTGATGTACTGGCGCTTGATCTCCTGCTCTGCGCGATCGAGCAGGGCCTTGTCGAACGGCCGACCATCGTTCAGGCCAATGTCGCGCATCATCTTGCGCAACACATCCTTGTTGAACTCCTTGTTACCGCTGAATTCGACGTCTGCGACCGTGGGACGTTCTTCGACGATCACGACCAGCACGTCGCCAGTGGCCTCGATGCGCACGTCCTTGAACAGGCCCAGCGCAAAAAGCGCCTGGATCGCTTCAGCGCCCTTCTGATCGTCGTAGGTGTCGCCAACGCGGACCGGCAAGGAGGCAAAAATGGTGCCAGCCTCCACGCGCTGCAATCCCTCGATCCGGATGTCCCGCACTGTAAAGGGATCCACGGCCCAGGCGGCGCCGGAAAATACGCTGGCGGCCACGGCAAAGGCGATGGCCTGCCGACGAAATCGATTGAGTTGCATGTTATCTGTCTTGGTCTGCCCGGCATGACACGCCAGTGCGAAAAGGAAGCTACCCCAGGATTCGGGCCAGATCGTTGTACAAGGCGATGCCCATCATCAGTAACAGCACGGCAACCCCGCCGCGTTGCAGACGTTCCAGCCAAGCATCCGACACACTGCGCCCAGTCACGGCCTCCCAAAGATAATACATCAGGTGGCCACCGTCGAGGACCGGCAAAGGCAGCAGATTGAGCACCCCCAGGCTGACGCTGATCAGCGCAAGGAACAGCAGGTATTGGGTCAGGCCCAGGCTGGCCGACTTGCCGGCGTAGTCGGCGATCGTCAAAGGGCCGCTCAGGTTCTTCAGCGAGGCCTCGCCAATCACCATGCGACCGATCATCTGCACAGTCAGACTCGACACTTCCCAGGTCCGCCCAAGCGCCTGCATTACGCCATCCACGGGGCCGTAACGCACCGTGACCATTTCTGGAGGAGCACCGACAAAAGCGCCGATACGCCCAATGGTGTGATCCCCGTCCTGGACCTTTTGCGGTGACACGGCCAGTTGCATCTGCCTGCCGTCGCGCTCGATCAACCACTGCTGCGCCGTGCCAGCGGTAACACTACCCGACGCGCGAATCCGTTCGCGCAATTGCTGCGCGTCAAGAATGGTCTCTCCATCGATTGTCAGCACCTGGTCCCCGGCGTGCAGTCCCGCGGCCTGCGCGGCGCCATCCGGCAGAATCTCACCCAACTCGGGCCGGGACATCGGGCCCACGATACCGATGCGGCGGAACAACTCCGCATTCATGTCGTTGGCAGCGTCTTGCCCGAATCGCAACGTGACGTCGCGGGTCACGGCGCCAGATCCGGTGCCCAGCACCATCTGTACGTCGTCACCGTGCAACGCCCCCTGAGCCAGTTCCCAACGCATATCGTCGAACGAGACAACTGTCCTTGGTTTCTGCGACCCGACGGCGATCTGCAGAACCCGTTCGCCCCCCACGATGCCGGCCTTGGCCGCCATCGAGCCTGGCACCGGACTGGCCAACACCGCGCTGGCCTGCTGCACACCCATCCAGTTCACCAGCGTATAGAGCACCACGGCCAACAGCAGATTGATCAGCGGACCGGCGGCCACGATCGCCGCACGCGCAGCCAGCGGCCGGTTGTTGAATGCCATATGGCGCTGCTCTGGCGGAACCGGCCCCTCGCGCTCGTCGAGCATGCGTACATAACCGCCGAGCGGGAACATGGCCACGACGAACTCGGTGGGAGACCCCTTGGGCTGCCAACGCCACAGAGTCTTGCCGAACCCGACCGAGAATCGCAGGACCTTCACGCCGCAGGCGACGGCAACACGGTAGTGACCGTACTCGTGCACGGCGATCAACACGGCCAACGCCACAACAAAAGCAACAATCGTCAACATGCCTGTGCGTTCCTTGCCAGTCAGCGGGAAAGGGACCGGACCATCTGCTCTGCGCGATCGCGTGTCAGTGCATCGATCGCCAGCAAGTCCTCGAAAGAGTCTGCATCGAAACCATCCATCGCGCCCATCGTATGGTCATTCACGGCGTGGATCTGGTCAAAGCGAATCCGGCCATCCAGGAACGCGGCGACGGCGACCTCATTGGCGGCGTTCAGCGCTGCTGGCGCGCCACAGGGTGCGGCAAGCACCTGCCATGCCAGTTTGAGGCCCGGAAATCGCAACTGATGAACCGGGTCGTCCGCCGCCTCGAAGCTCAACGCTGCCAGCGTGTGAAAGTCCAGCGGCTTGGCACCGGAGGCCATGCGGTCCGGCCAGCACAATCCATAAGCGATCGGCACCCGCATGTCCGGCGTGCCCAGCTGGGCCACGATCGAGTGGTCCCGAAACTGCACCATGGAGTGGACCACACTTTGCGGATGGATCACCACCGTGATCCGATCGGCCGGCGTGTCGAAGAGAAAACGCGCTTCGATCACTTCCAGCGCCTTGTTCATCATGGTGGCCGAGTCCACGGATATCTTGCGTCCCATGACCCAGGTCGGATGCGCACAGGCCTGCTCGGGTGTCACCGATCGCAGCGTGGACGGGTCGCGGGTGCGAAATGGTCCTCCCGATGCGGTGAGAATCAGCTTGTCGACCTGCTCACCCCAGGTGCTCGCATCAAAGGGCAACGACTGGAAGATCGCAGAGTGCTCGCTGTCGATCGGCAGCAACTGGGCGCCGCCTGCCCGAACCGCCTGCATGAAAACCGCACCACCGACCACCAGCGCCTCCTTGTTGGCCAGCAACAGGCGCTTGCCCGCATGCGCCGCGCGCATGCAAGCCGGCAACCCCGCCGCGCCCACGATGGCGGCCATGACGATCTGCACCCGCTCATCGGCAGCCACGTCGGCAATCGCCTGGGCGCCACTCAGGACGCAGGTTGGCAGAGCCAGGTCCCGGCAGCGACGCGCCAGTTCCGCGGCGCTGGCGGCATCGGCCATGACCGCCAACAGCGGCCTGAACGCAACACACTGCGCCAGCATCGCCTCGACACGCGTCGACGCGGTCAAGGCAATCACCTCGAACCGATCCGGATGGCGCGCCAGCACATCCAGCGTGTTGACGCCGACCGAACCGGTGGAGCCCAGGATCGCCACACCTTGCCGCGGTATGTCTGCCTTGGGTATCACAGCGAAAAGATCCACATGGCCAGCGGCACGGTTGGCAACAACGCGTCGATCCGGTCGAGCACACCGCCATGGCCGGGCAAGAGAGCGCTGCTGTCCTTCTGACCCGCCGAACGCTTGAGCAAGGATTCCGTCAGGTCTCCCACCACGCTCATCACCACCAGCCCACCAATGGCCGGCAGCATGAACCACCGGCCACCGGCCAGCAGGTGGCTGTACAGGCTGGGAGACGCCGGGCTCAAGCGCGTATCGAGCCAGGTCCAGCCAATGGCCAACACCATCACACTAACCAGACCACCCAAGGCACCTTCCCAGGTTTTGCCTGGGCTGATGCTGGGTGCGAGTTTGCGCCGTACGATCCGCCCGCCCCAGGTGCGGCCGGCGAAGTAGGCACCAATGTCGGCCACCCAGACCAGCGCCAGGATGGACAACAGGAAATTGATCCCGACATGGCGTGCCTGCCCCACCGCCAGCCAAGCTGAAAACAGCACCAGGAGACCAAAACCCAGCCGGACGGCGGGCCATAGGCCGGACCACAATGCAGTGCCACCACGCAACAACACGGAGCCCCCGACCACCCACATCAGTGCGACCCCGGCCCACCAAGCTGGCAAGGACTGCTGCAGCAAACCGGCGTTCCACGCGAACGCACAGATCAATACGACGAAGACCGCACTGCCAAGCGCGACGATCTGTCCATAACCAACCAACCGCGCCCACTCCCACGCTGCCGCCGAAATGAAGATGAGCGCCAGTGCGGAAAACGGCAGTGCTGACGGATAGAACAATGCCGGCAATAGCACCAGCAGAAGGACCACAGCAGTGACGACGCGCTGCCAGAGCATGGAGGTTGTCAGGCGGCGTGCTGGCGACGCTCGCCATCGCCCACCTGCGCAGAGGTCTTGCCAAAACGGCGTTCACGCGCGGCAAACACGGCAATGGCCTGATCCAGGCTGGCGTCGTCGAAGTCGGGCCAGAGGGTATCGGTGAAATACAGTTCGGAATACGCGGACTGCCACAACATGAAGTTGCTGATGCGCTGCTCACCGCCGGTACGGATGATCAGGTCCGGGTCAGGTACATGGCCCAGGGCCATCGCAGCAGCCAGGTTTTCTTCGTTGATGTCCTTGCCCGCGGCCGCCAACTGACGGGCTGCCTGCGCGATGTCCCAGCGCCCGCCGTAGTTGAAACAGACGTTGAGCACCAGACCCTTGTTGTGCGCCGTTGCGCGTTCGCCCTGTTCGAGACCGCTGCGCACCTTGGGAGACAAGCGATCGCGCTCGCCGACGAAATGCAGTTGCACACCATCCTTAACGAGTTGTGGTACCTCTCGCCCCAGCGCCATGGCCATCAGGTCCATGAGGCCGGAAACCTCGTCCTGGGGTCGGTTCCAGTTCTCGGACGAAAAGGCAAACACGGTCAACACGCCGATGCCGCGTTCGGCACATGCGCGCACGCAACGGCGCAAGGAATCCACGCCGACCTTGTGACCTGCCACCCGCGGCAACAGGCGCCGCGTCGCCCAACGTCCGTTTCCATCCATCACGATGGCAACGTGATGGGGAGTCGGGCCACTTTTATGCATGGGGTTCCATCAGGGCCGGCGGCATGCCATCAGACCGCCATGATGTCGTTTTCCTTGGACGCCACCAACTGGTCGATGGCCCCCACATGGAGGTCGGTGACCTTCTGGATCTCTGCCTCGGACCGCTTGAGGTCGTCCTCGGTCGCCAGTTTGTCCTTGACCAGTTTCTTGACCGCCTCGTTCGCATCGCGGCGCAGACTGCGCACGGCGATCTTCGCCGACTCGCCTTCGCTGCGCACGACCTTGGTGAGTTCCTTGCGCCGCTCCTCTGTCATCGGCGGCATCGGTACACGGATCAGGTCGCCCATCGAGGCCGGATTCAGCCCCAGGTCACTGTCGCGGATCGCTTTCTCGATCTTGGCGCCCATGCCCTTTTCCCAAGGCTGGATACCGATCGTGCGTGCGTCGAGCAAGGACACGTTGGCAACCTGGCTGATCGGCAGCAGCGAACCGTAATAGTCCACGTGCACCGTGTCCAGCAACCCCGGATTCGCCCGGCCGGTTCGGATCTTGGTCAGGTTCGCCTTGAATACCTCGATCGACTGGTTCATCCGGCTTTCCGCCGTACTCTTGATTTCTGCAAGCTCCATCATCTACTCCTGCAAGCGCCGGGTCCATCCTGCCCGGCAATGGTTGCCAGCTGCCGATTGTCAGGCATAGACCAGGGTCCCTTCGTCCTCGCCCAGGATCACACGCAACAGCGCGCCATACTTGACGATTGAAAATACCCTGATCGGCAGCTTCTGGTCACGACACAAGGCGAAGGCTGTGGCATCCATGATGCCCAGGTTCTTCGCCATCGCCTCGTCAAACGAGATCCGTTGGTAACGGGTGGCGGCGGGATCCTTCTTCGGATCCGCAGTGTAGACACCATCGACCTTGGTGGCCTTCAGAACCACCTGGGCACCGATCTCGGCGCCGCGCAAGGCCGCAGCCGTGTCGGTGGTGAAAAACGGATTGCCGGTGCCGGCGGCAAAAATAACGACTTTGCCCTCTTCCAGGTATTGCAGTGCCTTGGGCCGCACATACGGCTCAACGACCTGTTCGATCGAGATCGCCGACATCACCCTGGCCGTCAGACCCGCCTTGTTCATCGTGTCGCCGAGCGCCAGTGCATTCATCACGGTCGCCAACATGCCCATGTAGTCGGCCGTTGCGCGGTCCATGCCGACCGACCCACCGGCGACACCCCGAAAGATGTTGCCGCCACCGATGACGACGGCCACCTCCACGCCCATGCGCGTGACTTCGGCGATTTCATCGACCATGCGCACGATCGTGTCACGGTTGATGCCGAAAGCGTCATCCCCCATCAAGGCCTCACCCGACAATTTGAGCAGAACACGTTTGTAGGCGGGTGTGGCGTGGGTCATGGCAATCTCCGAAGGGGCACAGTCAGCATGAAGCCCGACCCGACTGGATCGGGCAGACAGGTCAGGTTTTCAACTTCCTTGCTTGGCCGACGCGACCTGGGCTGCCACTTCCGCAGCGAAGTCGTCCACCTTCTTCTCGATACCCTCACCCACCACGTACAAGGTGAACGATTTCACTGTCGTCCCGGTTGCTTTGAGCATCTGCGCGACTGTCTGCTTGTCATTCTTGACGAATGGCTGATCAAACAGCGCGACCTCCTTGAGATACTTCTGGACACCGCCTTCGATCCGCTTGGTCACGATCTCTGCCGACTGCACCGGTTTGCCGGCGGCCACCGCAGCAGCCGCATCTTCGGCTGCCTTGGCCGCTGCTACCGAGCGCTCGCGCGCGACAAGCTCGGCCGGCACATCGGCGCTGGACAAGGCCACGGGCTTCATCGCTGCCACGTGCATGGCGACGTCCTTGGCTGCCACCTCATCACCGTCGAATTCGACCACCACACCGATCCGCGTGCCATGCAGATAGGTTGCCAGCTTGTTGCCGGAGCCAAACCGCGCAAACCGGCGAAAGCTCATGTTCTCGCCGATCTTGCCGATCAGACCCTTGCGAACATCCTCAAGGGTGGGACCAAAACCGTCCTGCGCATACGCCAGCGCACCAAGTGCTGCAACGTCGGGTGGATTCTCGCTGGCGACAAGGGCAGCGGCCGCATTGGCCAGCGCCAGGAAGCTGTCGTTCTTGGTCACGAAGTCGGTTTCGCAATTGACCTCTATCAACGCGCCGGCGTCACCCGCACGTGCAGCCGCGACCACACCTTCGGCTGTGATGCGACCAGCGGCCTTGCCGGCTTTGGTACCCAGCTTGACCCGAAGCAATTCCTCGGCCTTGACCATGTCCCCGTCGGCTTCTGTCAGCGCGCGTTTGCACTCCATCATCGGGGCATCGGTCTTTCCGCGCAATTGTGCGACCATGCTTGCAGAAATTGCTGCCATCATTCTTCTCCGTACTTGTTACGACATTATCTCTGTCGAGACTAAAAAAAAGGGGCCAAGAGCCCCTTTGTGCAGGCCAAGACCGATCAGGCCTCGGTCTCGTTCACTTCCACGAATTCGTCGGCGCCTTCACCAGCGACGGCCTTGACCACGTCGTCTTCGGCATTGGCACGGCCTTCGAGCACCGCATCGGCAATACCACGTGCATACAGTATCACCGCCTTGGCCGAGTCGTCATTGCCGGGAATGACGTAGTCGATGCCTTCAGGCGAGTGATTCGAATCGACCACTCCGATCAGCGGAATACCGAGTTTCTTCGCTTCAGCGACGGCGATCTTGTGATAACCGACGTCGATCACAAAAATCGCATCCGGCAAGGCGCCCATGTCCTGAATGCCGCCAATGTCTTTCTCGAGCTTGGCGATCTCGCGGGCAAACATCAGTTGCTCCTTCTTGCTCATGCTGTCCAGGCCCGCATCTTGCTGCACCTTCATCTCCTTGAGGCGCTTGATCGAGGTCTTGACGGTCTTGAAGTTGGTCAGCATGCCGCCCAGCCAACGCTGGTCGACGTAGGGAACGCCGGCGCGTTGCGCCTCGGCAGCCACGGTGTCACGGGCCTGGCGCTTGGTGCCGACCATCAGTACCGTGCCACGACGGGCGGTCAGCTGACGCACGAACTTGGCGGCATCCTGGAACATCGGCAGCGATTTTTCCAGGTTGATGATATGGATCTTGTTGCGATGGCCAAAAATGTAGGGGGCCATCTTGGGGTTCCAGAAGCGGGTCTGGTGTCCGAAATGGACGCCGGCTTCCAGCATTTCACGCATGGTGACTGACATAGTTTGCTCCAAAGGTTGGGTCTAAAATCCGGTCCTTTATCCAGCGTGGCAAGTAGGACCAACCCGTGGCGATTGTTTCGCCATCGATCAGTACTACCCGCATGCGCTGAACACCTTGACGGGTCCGGATTCGCTAATGTGTCGTGCCAAAGCAACCAGTTAATGGCCCCCGGCAAAACCCACGGACTATAACATAGGCCACCAGTCTGACCGATGGCAAACAACCCACTTTCTGACCTGTCCAGCACCCGTGCACGCATCCGTGCCAACTCGGGCATTGCGGCACAAACGATGCGCGACTGTATCGCCGTGGCGCAGTCGCCGGCTTGCGACAAGGTGTTTCTGCAGACGATGTTCGACCAGGCCCAGGCGGCGGCGGATGATCCGCACCAGCAACAGCGGCCGTTGGCCGGCCTTGCTGTTTCCGTCAAGGACCTGTTCGACATAGAGGGTCAGGTGACCCGCGCAGGATCGCTGACGCGCAGCGACGATGCTCCGGCCACGGCCGATTGCCCGGCGGTCGCCCGGCTGCGCGCCGCCGGCGGCGCCCTGATCGGACGCACCAACATGACGGAGTTTGCGTTTTCCGGGATCGGCATCAATCCGCATTTCGGTACGCCGGCCAATGCGGCAAGCCGTACTGAGCCCCTGATCCCGGGGGGATCGTCGTCGGGAGCCGCGGTGTCGGTGGCCACCGGAGCCGCCTTCATCGGCCTGGGGTCGGATACCGCTGGATCGATCCGGATTCCGGCCGCGCTCAACGGCATCGTCGGGTTCAAGAACACCGCCCGCCTCGTTCCCACCGATGGCGCGGTACCCTTGTCCACCACGTTGGACACGGCCTGCGCGATGACCCGTTCGGTGGCAGATGCGATCGTGGCGCACGAAGTGCTGGCCGCACGCTTCGTCACACGCAGCAACGCACCGCTATCCCACTATCGTCTGGCCCTGGTTCGCAACCTGATGCAGGACGACCTGGACACGACGGTGGCGCGGACCTTTGCCACAGCGCTGGCGCGTTTGCGCACAGCCGGAGCCACGATTGTCGAGGTCGATCTGCCTGCATTGGACGATCTGCCGGTCCTGCTGGCGCATGGCGGCTTTTCCGGCGCCGAAAGTTACGCCCTGCACCGCGCAGCGATCGCCCGTGTCGGCGACCAGTTCGACCCCAGGGTGCTGGCGCGGATACAGCGCGGCGCGGCCATGAGCGCCGCAGACTATGTCGATCTGCTGCATCTGCGCAGACACTGGATCGACAGCATCGCGCAACGCCTGCAGGGCTGTGATGCGGTGTTGTCACCCACCGTACCGATGGTTGCGCCGACGATCGCCTCAATCGCCCCCGGTGCCGAACGTGATGACGTGTTTTTCCGCGACAACAGCCTGTTGCTGCGCAATTGCGGCGTCGTGAATCTGTTCGATGGTTGCGCGCTGTCGCTCCCCTGTCACCAGGGCGACGATCTTCCGGTGGGTTTGATGGTCTGGCACGGTGCAATGCATGACGACACGGTGCTCAATATCGGGATGCAGATCGAACACGTGCTTGGCGCCGGATAATCCCTGGGCGCGCGCATCGGTCAGCTCAATGCCGACAGACACCGCTGCATCAAAGGGATTCATGAAAATTGCAGTCATTGGCGCCGGCATTATCGGCGTCACCACCGCGTACGAACTCGGTCAGGACGGCCACGCCGTCACGGTATTCGAACGCCGCGCCGCGGCCGCCGAGGAAACCAGCTTCGCCAATGCCGGCATCATCGCGCCGGGTTATGTCACGCCATGGGCAGCGCCAGGCATGCCGCGCAAGGTGCTGGGGCAGATGCTGCAGCGCCATGCCAGCATCCGCATCAGCTGGCCTCTGGGCATGGACGAACTTGCCTGGATGCGGCGCTGGTACCACGCCTGCAAGCTCGAACCCTATCTGACCAGCCGCGCCCACATGCGTCGCCTGGCCTTTTACAGCCGGGCACGCCTGCACGCCATTCGCACCAGTTTGCGTCTGGAGTACGACCGCAGTGACGGTTATCTGGTGCTATTGCGTACCGAAGGCGACCGCCAGATGGTGCAACCCAGCCTGCAGGTGTTGCGCGAGGCCGGCGTCGCATTCCGGCTACTCGAGCCCGACCAGGCCCGTATGGTGGAGCCCGCGCTCAATACCGACACACCGTTCTGCGCCGCTGTCCAGTTGCCCGACGATGAAGTGGGGAACTGCCGCCAGTTCGCCTTGCTGCTCAAGAATGAGGCACAACGCATTGGCGTGCAATTCCGTTTTCAATGCAACATTGCCGGGATCGAATCCCAACCCGGGCCGGCCTTGCGCGTGCACGACGAATCGGCAGCGATCCCGTTCGACGCGGTGGTGGTGTGTGCCGGTGTGGATTCGGTGGCGTTGCTGCGGGCCATCGGCATCCCGTTGCCGCTGGTCGCGGTGCATGGCTATTCGCTCAGTGCCACCATCAAGGAACAGTTGAACGCACCGCGCAGTGCGATCATGGACGAACACTACAAGGTCGCCATCACGCGATTGGGCAATCGGGTGCGAGTCGCCGGCGGAGCCGAGATCGGCGGTCGCCCCGAGGTCAAACGGGCTGCGTCCCTGCACACCCTGTACAAAGTCCTGCAGGACTGGTTCCCCGGAGCGGTCAGCACCCAAAATGGCGTGCAGGAATGGAAAGGCGCGCGCCCGATGCTGCCCGACGGACCACCGGTTGTGGGCGCCAGTGGCCAGCCGGGCGTTTGGCTCAATCTGGGCCATGGCTCCAGCGGCTGGGCTTTGTCGTGTGGCTCGGCCCGCGCATTGGCCGACACGATCGCCGGCAAGGCTCCCGAGATCGATATGCAGGGATTCGCCCTGGATCGCCTGGCACGCTGAAGGTATTGATGCTGCCGCCGCTGAGCCGGCGCAGCGGCGCTTGGTGCTATCGTCCCGGATAACAACGCGTTGCGGGGTACACGACGCGCCCTTGTCAGACTGCCGGAGCCACAACATGAAAATCCGATTCTGGGGTGTTCGGGGATCGATCGCCTCGCCCGGACCCAAGACGGTCCGTTACGGCGGGAACACCACCTGCATCGAAGTACGCACCGATGCGAACGAGTTGATCATCATCGATGCGGGCACCGGCATCTTTCCGCTGTCACACGCCTTGCTGGCCGAGATGCCGTTGACTGCCAACGTGTTGATCACCCATTCGCACTGGGACCATATCCAGGGGTTGCCGTTGTTCGTTCCCAACTTCATTCCCGGCAACACGCTTCGACTGCATGGCGCCTTCGACCCGGTGTCGGGCAATGGTGTGGAACAGGTGATGGCGGTGCAGCTGCAATACAGCTATTTCCCGATCCGTGAAGTCGAACTCAAGGCGCGCATGGAATACGTAACCTTGACGCCGGGAGAATCTATCCAGATCGGCAGTGCCACGGTGACACCGGCCTTGCTCAACCACCCGGTCATCAACCTCGGTTATCGCATCGAATCTGGCGGCAAGTCGATGTTCTTCACCGGTGACCACGAGCCACCCTACAACATCTACGACCCGGCGGATGCCGAGTTCGCCGAGTACCAGCAGTTCATCGACGAGAAGGCAGAATCGATCCTGCGGGCCATGCAGGGGGTCGATGTGCTGATCGCGGACACCTCCTACACGCGCCAGGAATTCCCCGCCAAGCGCGGCTGGGGCCATGGCAGCTTCGATACCAGCATCGCCTATGCACGTCAGGCCAAGGTGGGGGTGTTGTACTGCACCCACCACGAACCCACGCGCAGCGACGACGCGTTGGAGGCCGCTTTTGCACAGGCCCTGCAGGACAACCCGGGGGCCGATGGCGGACCCGAGATCCGGCTTGCGCGCGAAGGCGAATGCATCGAGATTTGACGATGATGGACTCGTTCGCGCCAGCTCCGCGGCAGGTGAGCGCCGGCATCGCCTGGCCGCTGTTCGATGTTGCCGCCACACGCGTACTGGAGCGCGCCGGACTGGCAATTACCGCACCGCATGTCCTGATGCAACGTGCCGGTCTGGCCACGGCGCGGCTTGCCTTGGCGCTCTATCCCCACGCCCGCAGCATCTGGATCGCGGCCGGCCCCGGCAACAACGGGGGCGACGGCATGGAGGCCGCATTCCACCTGCATGGCTGGGGTAAACAGGTGGTGGTGACCTGGCTGGGCGACCCCGCCGGCATCCCCTCCGATGCAGCCTTGTCTCACGAACGGGCACGCTCCGCTGGTGTGTCCTTCGCCGAGCTGCCGCCAGCCGGGTGGGACCTGTGTATCGATGCCTTGCTGGGCATCGGTGCACGACGTGCGCCCGACGGTGTCATGGCGCAGTGGATCACAAGCATGTGCGAGTCCGCCTCACCGGTCATCTCGATCGACGTCCCCACGGGACTGAATGCCGATACCGGCGTTGCCGCACGGTCGCACGTCACATCGGCGGCGACCCTGTGCCTGCTGACACTCAAGCCAGGCCTGTTCACCGCCGATGGCCGCGACACCGCGCAGGCGGTGTGGTTCGACGATCTGCAGTTGGACACAGACACGCTGGCGCCGTCCGTACACGCGACCGCCCGCCTGATTGCCGCGCGGCCGCCACAACAGCGACCTCACGCATCACACAAGGGCAGCTTTGGTGACGTTGCCGTCGTAGGCGGCGCACCGGGCATGGCCGGTGCCATCGTGCTGGCGGCAACGGCAGCCCTGCACAACGGCGCCGGCAGGGTCTTCCTGTGTGCGCTGGACGACGGGCAATCCGGCGCCAACAGCATCGCAACGGCACCAGAGTTGATGCACCGCGATGTCTTGTCCATCGATGTCTCTCGCATGAGCGTCGTGTGTGGATGTGGTGGCGGCGATCGGGTGCGGGCCGTTTTGCCACGGCTGCTGTCCACGGCCGGCAGACTGGTGCTCGATGCCGATGCGCTCAACGCGGTAGCGGCAGATGCCGGCTTGCTGCAGCTGCTGCGCGCACGCAGCCAGCGCGCTGCGGCCACCGTGCTCACGCCGCACCCGCTGGAGGCGGCCCGCTTGCTGGGTCAAACGACCACCCAGGTGCAATCGGACCGATTGCAGGCGGCTCACCAGCTCGCGCAGCTTGGGGCATGCACGGTGGTGCTCAAGGGATCAGGAACGATAGTCGTGGCGCCCGGCCTGACCCCGTGCATCAACCCGACCGGCAACCCGCAACTGGCCACACCCGGCAGTGGTGATGTGCTCGCTGGCATGGTCGGTGCGGCATTGGCCGCGGGTGCCACGCCGTTCGACGCCGCCTGCCAGGCTGTCTACCGCCATGGCCTGGCGGCCGACCGTTGGCCAACGGGTGAGACCTTGACCGCATCCGCACTCGCGCGCCGCGCTTGAAGGCGCGGCGCACCGACCCGTTTCAGGGAATCGTCAGCCGCGCCCGGCGAACGGCATCTTGGTGGCCATCACCGTGTGGAACATCACGTTGGCCTCCAGCGGCAGACTGGCCATGTACAGCACCGACTGTCCGACGATGTTCACGTCCAGCAAGGGCTCGATCGCACTCTCGCCATTGGCCTGAAGAATACCGGTGGCCATGGGCTGCGCCATCTCGGTGGCGGCATTGCCGATATCGATCTGGCCCACTGCGATATCGTACTTGCGGCCGTCGAGCGATGCGGTCTTGGTCAGCCCCGTCACCGCGTGTTTGGTCGCCGTATAGGCGATCGAATCGGGCCGCGGCGTGTGCGCCGAAATCGACCCGTTGTTGATGATGCGCCCGCCCCGTGGTGTCTGCAACTTCATGACGCGAAACGCCTGCTGAATACACAGGAACATGCCGGTGAGATTGATGTCCACCACGTTGCGCCATTGTTCGAGTGGCAAATCCTCCAGTGCAACACTCGGTGCATTGACGCCGGCATTGTTGAACAGGACATCGATGCGGCCATGGGCCGCCACAGCGGCATCGAACAAGGCCCGTACCGAATCCGGATTGGCGACATCGGTTGGAACGACCAGCGCACCGTTGCGGACGCCACTTTCCAGCGCCACTGCCTCCAGCGGGTCTCTGCGACGACCCGCCAGCACGACCCGGTAACCCGCCCGGAGCATCGCCAACGCAGCGGCCTTGCCGACTCCGCTGCCGGCGCCGGTCACGATGGCGACTTTGGAAACTGACGGCATGGTGTTCTTACAGCGTTGCTATCGAGACAGAGACGAAAGCCATTCGTGAACGGGCAGCGGCGCGGCTCAGCGCCGCGACGCCCGGCCACGCTTGCTGTCGGCTCCACTACCCGTCGTCGACACCTTGCCGGCTGAACCAGCGGCCTTGCGGCCGCGTGTGGCTGTGTCAGCATCCTTGTTCGCCTTGCGCCGCGACGGGCTGTCGGCGCCCGCGCCATCGCGCCGTTGCCGCTGCTGCGGCTCTTGTGCCACGCCCTTGTCCTTGAGTGCGCGTTGTGTCAAGTCGTCGGATTCGCGCACCAGGCGAAAGTCGATACGCCGGCCATCGAGATCGACCCGGCTCACCTGCACCCGCACCCGGGTGCCGATGGCATAACGCATCCCGGTGCGTTCCCCGCGCAGTTCCTGGCGCAGTTCGTCAAAGCGGAAGTACTCGCCACCCAATTCGGTAATGTGGACCAAACCTTCGACATACATTGCGTCCAGCGTCACGAAGATGCCAAAGCTGGTCACCGTGGACACCACGCCGCCGTATTCTTCGCCCAGGTGTTCGCGCATGTACTTGCATTTGAGCCAGGCCTCGACATCGCGACTGGCCTCGTCGGCACGCCGTTCGTTGGCACTGCAATGCAAGCCGGCAGCCAGCCAGGCCAGGCCATCGGTCGAGAGCTTGCGCGGCTTCTCGCCCCCCGACTTGACACGCGCACTGGCACTTTTCTCCAGTCGTCGCGCCAGCTTGGCCTGGGCTTCGCCCGGGGTCGGCAATTCGGGTAACGCATACCGATGTTTGCCCAGGATGGCCTTGATCACACGGTGCACCAGCAGATCCGGATAGCGCCGGATCGGGCTGGTGAAATGGGTGTAGGCATCAAACGCCAGTCCGAAGTGGCCGCTGTTGGTCGGTGTGTAGATCGCCTGCTGCATGGACCGCAGCAACATGGCATGGATCTGCTGCGCGTCGGGTCTGTCCTTGGTCGCCGACGCAATCGCCTGGAAGTCACCGGGCTTGGGATCGTCGCCAATCGATAGTCCGACCCCCATCGCTTTAAGGTAACCCGACAGGACTTCCAGCTTTTCCGCTGTCGGCCCTTCGTGCACGCGGTACAGACCCGGATGTTTGCTTTGCAAAATGAAGTCGGCGCTACAGACATTGGCCGCCAGCATGGCCTCCTCGATCAGCTTGTGCGCATCGTTGCGGGGGCGGGGCACGATCTTCTCGATCCGTCCACTCTCGTCGCAGATGATCTGTGTCTCCACCGTCTCGAAGTCGACCGCGCCGCGCCGGCTGCGGGCGGCCAGCAAGGCACGGTAAACGTCGTGCAGGTGCATCAGGTCGCTGACACGTTCCTTGTATTTGTGCGCCTCCGGGCCACGGGTATTGGCCAGGATGGCCGCCACGTCGGTGTAGGTGAAACGTGCATGGCTACACATCACCGCCGGATAGAACTGGTAGGCGGTGACATCGCCCGTGGCGTCCACGAACATGTCGCAGACCATGCACAGACGTTCGACATCCGGGTTCAACGAACATAGGCCGTTGGAGAGTTTCTCTGGCAGCATCGGTATCACCCGCCGCGGAAAATACACGCTGGTGGCGCGGTCGTAGGCATCTACATCGATCGCGGTGCCGGTTTCGACGTAGTGGCTGACGTCGGCAATAGCCACCAGCAAGCGCCAACCCTTGGACGCAGTTTTGCCGCGACCCATCGTGGCGGGTTCGCAATACACCGCATCGTCGAAATCGCGCGCATCTTCGCCGTCGATCGTGACCAGCGGCACGTCGGTCAGGTCAACGCGATTTTTCTTGTCCTGTGCACGCACCTTCTCCGGCAGACCCCGTGCCTGGGCAATACAGGCTTCGGAGAATGTGTGCGGCACACTGTACTTGCGCACCGCGATCTCGATCTCCATGCCTGGATCGTCGATTTCGCCCAGCACCTCCTTGACCCGGCCTACCGGCTGGCCATACAGCGCCGGCGGCTCGACCAGATCGACCACGACAACCTGCCCTGTCTTGGCGGTGCCGGTGGCGCCCTTGGGAATCAGGACATCCTGCCCATAACGCTTGTCTTCAGGTGCGACCAGCCAGACTCCACCCTCTTGCAACAGGCGACCGATGATGGGTTGCGGCGGACGTTCAACGATCTCCACCACCCGGCCCTCCGGCCGGCCCTTGCGGTCGCTGCGCACGATCCGGACCTTGACCCGGTCCTTGTGCAACACGGCCCGCATCTCGTTGGGTGGCAGATAAATGTCTGCCTCGCCATCGTCACGGGTGACAAAACCATGGCCATCACGATGACCCTGGATGGTTCCTTCTACTTCGTCCAGCAATGCGCTGGAAGTACTAATATTTTTGATACACTCTCTCTCTTTCCTGAAATGCCCAGGTGGCGGAATTGGTAGACGCACTAGTTTCAGGTACTAGCGAGTAACATCGTGGGGGTTCGAGTCCCTTCCTGGGCACCAATTAGGTTATGAATTAAAGCCGCTGCTGATGCAGCGGTTATTTTTTGGCCGTTGCATAGGCAGCGGCATCTTTAGTGGTCGAATTGCGCCTCCCATCGCGGCGCATCGACCAGGCGCACATCATATCGGGACCGCCACAAGGTCATGGCCCTGGGTAGCAACCACCCGGGCTCGCGTGAATTCTCCGACCTTGAGTGTCTTGCTCGCCTTCTCCGGCGGCAACAATCGCACCACACCATCGATCTCCGGCGCATCCGCGTAACTGCGCCCGGTGCCGCCCTTGCGCCCCAGCGCCGGTGCCGCATCCACCAGCACTTGCATCGTTGCACCAATTCGCCGTTTGAGCCGCTCGATCGACACCTGCTCAGCCACTTCCATGAAGCGGGCACGACGCTCATCGCGCAGTTCGGCCGGCAACATGCCGTCGAGCTGATTGGCAGCAGCACCGTCGACCGGGCTATAGGCAAAACAGCCCGCACGATCGATCTGCGCCTCCCGAACGAAATCAAGCAGATGCTGGAATTGCGCTTCAGTCTCGCCCGGAAACCCGGCGATGAAGGTGCTGCGCACCACGATCTGCGGACACATCGAACGCCAATGCGCGATGCGATCGAGGTTCTTCTCGCCACTGGCCGGTCGCTTCATGCGCTTGAGCACGTCCGGATGGCTGTGCTGCAATGGAACATCCAGGTACGGCAGGATCTTGCCGGTGGCCATGAGGGGCACCACGTCATCGACACTGGGATACGGATACACATAATGCAAACGCACCCAGGCGCCGTACGGTTCGGCCAGTTCGCCCAATGCCTGCACCAGATCAAGCATGCGCGTCTTGACCGGTCTTCCGTCAAAGAAGCCAGTGCGGTATTTGACATCAACGCCATAGGCCGAGGTGTCCTGGCTGATCACCAGCAATTCCTTGACACCACCCTCGAACAGCGCTCGCGCATCGGTCAGGATGTCGCCAACCGGTCTGGAGACCAGATCGCCGCGCATGGACGGAATGATGCAGAAGGTGCAACGATGGTTGCAACCCTCGCTGATCTTGAGGTAGGCGTAATGCC
>CAJDWO010000093.1_pt1 | contig 22251 bp, 16 predicted proteins | sample 7391601 | NCBI WGS metagenome assembly CAJDWO01 (sample SAMEA7055735, study PRJEB34461) | soil metagenome | biome: terrestrial ecosystem; feature: Peninsula; material: soil | place: Antarctica | collected 2016 | reverse complement strand
TCTTGAGACCCTTGACCTTGCCCTTCTCGCCGACGATTTCCTTGGTCGAAATCGCGAATTCCCGTGCGCATCCCTCTTCATGGCTGGAACTGGTGCGCAGCTTGATTGGCCAATACGGCCAGGTCAGCGGACGATTCTCCTCGATGGGTGGTTGCGCCATCAGCTCAAACTGGGTCACGCTCTTGGCACCATGCCGGTTGCTGGTTCCCACACAGTCGCTGCCGGTGTCGCCGCCACCGATCACGATCACGTGTTTGCCGTCAGCCCGCAACTGGTCACGCACCTTGTCGCCTGCGTTGACCTTGTTCTGCTGTGGCAGGAACTCCATCGCAAAATGCACACCCTTCAGCTCACGACCGGGCACCGGCAGATCGCGCGATTGTTCCGCACCACCGGCGAGCACGACGGCGTCGAAATCCTGCCGGAGCTGTTCTGCCGAGATCGATTCCCTGGCCCAGTTGGTGACCTTGCTCGCCTTGGGCAGGTCACCCACCAACACACCGGTACGGAACACAACACCTTCGGCCTGCATCTGCGTAATACGACGGTCGATATGCGACTTTTCCAACTTGAAGTCCGGTATGCCATAACGCAGCAAGCCGCCGACACGGTCGTTTTTCTCGAACACGGTGACGTCGTGACCAGCCCGCGCCAACTGCTGCGCCGCAGCCATGCCGGCCGGACCGGACCCGACGATCGCCACGGTCTTGCCGCTGCGATGATGTGCCTTGACCGGCTTGACCCAGTCGTTCGCCCAGGCCTTGTCGATGATGGCGTGTTCGATCGACTTGATCCCGACCGCGTCATCGTTCACGTTGAGCGTACAGGCCGCCTCGCACGGCGCCGGGCAGATCCTTCCCGTGAATTCCGGAAAGTTGTTGGTGCTGTGCAGGACGGCGATGGCGTTTTCCCAGTCGCCTCGAAACACCAGATCGTTGAAATCCGGAATGATGTTGTTGACCGGGCATCCGTTGTTGCAAAACGGGGTGCCGCAGTCCATGCAACGCGCGCTTTGTATCCTGGCTTTGTCGTCCTCGAGCGTCAGCACGAACTCGCGGTGGTCCTTGATTCTGCGTTGGACCGGCAGATGCTCTTCGTCGATCCGCGGGTACTCCATGAAACCGGTGATTTTTCCCATGTTCATTCCTGGTTATGTCAGAACCGGCCTTGCGGCATCACTTTGCTACGCCAGCTGCATCACCCTGGCGGGCCGCCTTTGCCGGCGGCGCCACCTCGGCCTGTGCATGGGCCGCCTTGCGCGCAGCGATTTCACCCAGCGCCCGCTTGTATTCGATCGGAAACACCTTGACGAAACGCGCGCGGGACGTCTCCCAGTTGTCCAGCAGATCACGTGCGCGTTTGCTGCCGGTCCAGCGGTTATGGTTCTCGAGCAGCTTCTTCAGCTGGACTTCGTCGGACTGTCCGTGATGCCATACCGCAGGGTCCACCAAGGCCAGCTGCTCACGCGCTGACAACACGCTTTCGAGTGACACCATCGCCGTATTGCAGCGTTGCGCGAACTGGCCGTCTTCGTCGTAGACATAGGCAATACCACCACTCATGCCGGCAGCGAAGTTGCGCCCGGTGCGACCCAGCACGACCACGGTGCCGCCTGTCATGTATTCACAACCATGGTCGCCAGTGCCTTCAACGACGGCAATGGCTCCCGACAGGCGCACCGCAAAACGCTCGCCGGCCACGCCGCCGAAAAACGCTTCGCCGGTGGTAGCGCCATAGAGCGCGGTGTTGCCGATGATGATGTTGCGCGTCGGATCACCGCGGAAATCGATGCTCGGGCGCACGACGACACGGCCACCGCTCAGGCCCTTGCCGGTGTAGTCGTTGGCATCTCCGATCAGGTACAGCGAAATGCCACCGGCCAGGAACGCGCCGAACGACTGCCCGCCGGTGCCTTCGAGCTGGATACGGATGGTGTCGTCCGGCAAGCCCTGCGGATGCCGCTTGGTCAACACGCCCGACAACATGGCGCCGACCGAACGGTTCCCGTTGCGCACCACCTCGATGAACTTGACCTTTTCGCCACGTTCGATCGCCGGCCGGCAGCGCTCGATCAGCACCAGGTCGAGCGCACGCTCCAGACCATGGTCCTGCCCTTCCACGTGGTAACGCGGAACCTCGGGCGGAACCGCAGGCAATGCGAACAGGCGACCGAAATCGAGCCCGCGCGCCTTCCAGTGCCCGATACCCGGTGCGGTATTGAGCAGGTCGGCGCGGCCAATCATGTCGTCAAACTTGCGTATGCCCAGTTGCGCCATGATCTGGCGCACCTCTTCGGCCACAAAAAAGAAGTAATTGACGACATGTTCCGGTTTGCCGGCAAATTTCTTGCGCAGCAGCGGATCTTGCGTGGCGACACCGACCGGGCAGGTGTTCAGATGGCACTTGCGCATCATGATGCAGCCCTGGACCACCAGCGGCGCAGTGGCAAATCCGAATTCGTCCGCACCCAGCAACGCGCCGATCGCGACGTCGCGGCCGGTTTTCATCTGACCGTCGGCCTGGACCCGGATACGCCCACGCAGCCGGTTGAGCACCAGCGTCTGCTGGGTTTCCGCCAGACCGATCTCCCAAGGGCTGCCGGCATGTTTGATGGAGGACCAAGGCGATGCACCAGTGCCGCCGTCGTGGCCTGCTATCACGACGTGGTCGCTCTTGCATTTGGCCACGCCCGCTGCGATCGTTCCCACGCCGATCTCGCTGACAAGCTTGACACTGATGCTGGCGTGCGGCGCGACGTTCTTGAGGTCGTGGATCAGTTGCGCCAGGTCTTCGATCGAGTAGATGTCGTGGTGGGGCGGCGGCGAGATCAGGCCGACACCCGGCACTGAATAACGCAGTTTGCCGATGTAATCCGACACCTTGCCACCCGGTAGCTGTCCGCCTTCACCCGGTTTGGCGCCCTGGGCCATCTTGATCTGGATCTGGTCGGCACTGCCAAGGTATTCGGCGGTGACGCCGAAGCGGCCAGAGGCAACCTGCTTGATGCGTGAACGCAGGGAGTCGCCCTCGTCGAGCGCATAGTCGGAGGCGATGACGTCGTGGCCCATGATGTCGCCCAGCGTCTGGCCCTGATTGATCGCAATGCCCTGAAGCTCCTGGCGATACCGCGCCGGGTCTTCACCGCCTTCACCCGTATTGCTCTTGCCGCCGATCCGGTTCATGGCTACAGCCAATGTGGCGTGCGCCTCGGTCGAGATTGAACCCAGCGACATCGCGCCGGTGGCAAACCGTTTGACGATTTCACTGGCGGGTTCCACTTCCTCGACCGAAATCGCGCGCGACGGATCGACGCGGAATTCGAACAGGCCGCGCAGCGTCATGTGCCGGCGTGACTGGTCGTTGATCAGCTGCGCGTATTCCTTGTAGGTGCTCCAGTTGTTGGAGCGTGTGCTGTGCTGCAGCTTTGCGATCGCATCGGGCGACCACATGTGTTCTTCACCACGCACCCGCCAGGCATATTCGCCGCCGGCGTCGAGCATATGTTCGAGCACCGGATCATTGCCAAAGGCGGCCTGGTGCATGCGGATCGCCTCCTGTGCGATCTCGAACACGCCAATACCTTGGACCCGGCTCGGTGTTCCAGGAAAATACTTCTCGATGGTGTCGCTGTTCAAGCCGATCGCCTCGAACAGTTGCGAACCGCAATAGCTCATGTAGGTGGACACACCCATCTTGGACATGACCTTGGACAGGCCTTTGCCGATCGCCTTGATGTAATTGGTGGTGGCCTTTTCGGCGCTGAGTTCGCCCGACAGATGCTGGTGGATGTCGTGCAAGGTTTCCAGCGCCAGGTAAGGATGCACGGCTTCGGCGCCATATCCGGCGAGCGTCGCAAAGTGGTGCACCTCGCGCGTGCTGCCGGTTTCCACGACCAGCCCTGCAGCGGTGCGCAGTCCTTCGCGCACCAGGTGCTGGTGGATCGCACTGAGCGCCAGCAGCGCGGGGATTGCCAACTGGGTCGCGCCGACGCGGCGATCGGTGATGATCAGGATGTTCTTGCCGCCACGGATTGCATCCACGGCCTCGGCGCACAGGGAGGCGAGCTTGGCCTCGACGCCCTCGTATCCCCAGTGCAACGGATAGGTGATGTCCAGCGTCGCGCTGCGGAACTTGCCATGGGTATGACGCTCGATGTCGTACAACTTGGCCATATCGGAGAAATTGAGCACTGGCTGGGCCACTTCGAGCCGCATCGGAGGATTCACCTGATTGATGTCCAGCAGGTTTGGTTTTGGCCCGATGAACGACACCAGCGACATCACGATGTTTTCGCGGATCGGGTCGATCGGCGGGTTTGTCACCTGGGCGAACAACTGCTTGAAGTAGTTGTACAAGAGTTTGTTCTTGTCCGACAACACGGCCAGCGGACTGTCATTGCCCATCGATCCGATCGCCTCTTCGGCGGCCATCGCCATCGGCCCGAGCAGGAACTTGATGTCTTCCTGCGTGTAGCCGAAGGCTTGCTGGCGGTCGAGCAACGAGGGCATGTCGATGGCACCATCCAGCGCAGGCACTGGGGCAATGCCCGGCTGGGCAGGCCGCGACTTGGCCTGCGCATCGACATCGTCGAGCCGGATACGCAGGTTCTCGATCCATTGCTTGTACGGCTTGATACTGGCCAGGTTTGTCTTGAGTTCCTCGTCGTCGATCATCCGCCCCTGCTCAAGGTCGATCAGGAACATCTTGCCTGGCTGCAAACGCCATTTGCGCACGATCTTGTTCTCCGGCACCGGCAAGACGCCAGACTCCGATGCCATGATGACCATGTCGTCGTCGGTCACGCAGTAACGTGCCGGGCGCAGGCCATTGCGGTCCAGCGTCGCTCCGATCTGGCGACCGTCGGTGAACACGATCGACGCCGGGCCATCCCATGGCTCAAGCATCGCCGCGTGGTATTCATAGAAGGCACGCCTCCGACCGTCCATGGAGCTGTGTTGCTCCCACGGCTCCGGAATCATCATCATCACCGCCTGGCTGATCGGGTAACCCGCCATGGTCAGCAATTCGAGGCAGTTGTCGAAGGTCGCGGTATCCGATTGGCTGGGGAAACTGATCGGATACAACTTTTGCAGGTCGGCGCCCAGGACCGGCGAGGACATGACACCTTCGCGCGCCTTCATCCAGTTGTAGTTGCCTTTGACAGTATTGATCTCGCCGTTATGCGCCACATAGCGATAAGGGTGTGCGAGTGGCCACTCCGGAAACGTGTTGGTGGAAAACCGCTGGTGCACCAGACCCAGCGCCGAGACGCAGCGCGGGTCTTCCAGATCCCGGTAGTACTGGCCAACCTGGTCCGCCAGCAGCAGGCCCTTGTACACGACCGTCCGACTGGACATGCTCGGCACGTAGTATTCCTTGCTGTGTTTGAGCTTGAGATTCTGGATCGACCCGCTACAGGTCTTGCGAATCACATAGAGCTTGCGCTCAAGCGCGTCCTGCACGATCACATCGTTGCCGCGGCCGATGAAGACCTGCCGAATGATCGGCTCCTTCTTGCGCACCGTCGGCGACATCGGCATGTCGCGGTTCACCGGCACGTCACGCCAGCCCAGCAACACCTGGCCTTCGGCCTTGATGGCCCGCTCCATCTCCTGTTCGCAGGCCATGCGCGACGCATGCTCCTTGGGCAGGAAGATCATGCCGACTCCATATTCACCGGGTTCCGGCAACTCCACGCCCTGCGCCGCCATCTCTTCGCGGTACAAGGCGTCGGGCAACTGGATCAGGATGCCGGCACCGTCGCCCATCAGGCTGTCGGCACCCACCGCACCGCGGTGATCCAGGTTCTGCAGGATTTGCAGCGCATTCTTGACGATGTCATGCGACTTGACGCCCCGGATACTGGCCACGAACCCCACACCGCAGGCGTCATGTTCGTGATCGCCGCTGTAAAGACCGTGACGCTGCAAATGCCCGATTTCGTCCAAAGTCGCCATGATTTTTCCTCGTCGCCACGCCGAATTTGCAGTTTAGTGCACCGCAACATCAGCCGGAGGAAAAATAAACGGGGTCAGATTCCGATTAAAAACCTGGATAAAACAATACCAGAAAATTAGGGACAGATCATATTCACGCGCAATGATGCTTGAAGTGCTTGCCAATCACTCCGGCGACCGCGACTTGAGCGGACGTCCCGGCACAGAACGGGTCAGACGGCGGTCAGTCATGCCTTGCACCCGCGTGATGAATTCCTCATCACCCAGCGCCCATCCGCTAGTCACCGCCTGCCCCAACGCGGCGCGCTGCTCGGGTGACACTCCCGCCTGCACGAGGTCCCGGTAACGCGATTCCCGTGCGAACGGCGTATTGCCCAGTCCCCAGTACAAGGCATGGGGCGTGATCAAACGGTCACTTCGCAGGCCGACAGAATGTGCGTGGCTGGACCATGGGTAATCCTGCGCCACTGAGACCATGCCGGCACGCACCGGATTGAGGTCCAGGTACACCATGCAGGCGAGCAGGTACCGCTCGGATTGCACCAGAGCGGACTTGTACCGGCCTTCCCATAATGTTCCGGTGCGACCATGTGTGTCATTGAAGTGCCGCACATAACGACGACCCACTGCCTGCATCATCCTGGGCAAACCGTCCTGCAACTGCGGGGATACCAGCAGATGGAAGTGGTTGTCCATGAGCACATAGGCATGGATCGCCACATCGAACCGGGCCGCATTCTCCGCCAGCAAGTCACGCATCGTCTCGCGGTCACCATCCGAACGGAATATCGGTTGTCGGTTGTTCCCCCGCTGGATGACGTGGTATGGATAACCGGGTACGGAAACACGCGCGAGTCGGGCCATGCTGCAGTGCCGCGCCGCAAACGGCAGCGGAAATTGGAATCTGACCCCGTTAACCAGGGGCGCGGGTGACGCGGGCCTTACCGCCAGTCATAACCAGGATAACGGCGTCGCCTGGCACCAGGTTCTGGTTACCGCGGGCCTGTACGATGGCGCGGCGTTCGCCGTTGCGCAGTTGCAACAGGATCTCAACGGCATCCTCGCGGGTGGCCGAACGTTCGATTGCATTACCAGCCACAGCGCCGGCCACCGCTCCAAGCACGCCGACGATGATGCCCTCGCGTCGACCACCCACGCTGGCACCGGCGACACCCCCCACGACGCCACCGGTCACCGACCCCATGCCAGACTGGCTTCCATCGACCGTGACCGGTCGCACCGACAATACCGTCGCGTCCTGCACCGTCGACAGACGCTGGGCGTCACTGCGGGCAATCACGTCCGGACTGGAGGGACTCCTGTTGGAGCCGATTCTTGCAGAAAGATTCGCGGCGCGGTTCAATCGCTCGCAGGCTGTGTCTGTAAATCCGAAGGCAACCGAAAACGGTCCTGCAACAAATTCTCCAGGCCAAACTGGGCGAGCAGGCCCTGCAACCGCTGCGCTGCGCTGTGACGCATCCGGCCAGTGTGGCGGGCAATGATCAACTCGTTTTTGAGGCTGTGTTCCCAACCGACCAGCTCAGTCACCGTTACCTGGTAACCCCAGGCTTCCAGGTACAGGCACCGCAGCACGTTCGTCAACTGGCTGCCGATCTCGCGGGTATGCAAGGGATGGCGCCACAACTCGGCCAAAGGCGTACGCCGCAGGTTCAGCGCCTTGCCCGCATTGAGCCAACGCGCCAGTTCTGCCTGACAACAGGGAACCAGCACCATCGCCCGCGCAGATTTCTCGAGGCCAAACCGGATTGCGTCGTCGGTCGCCGTGTCGCAGGCGTGCAGCGCCGTCACCAGGTCGATCTGCGCCGGCAGCTCTGTGGTGGACGCCGACTCGGCCACAGTCAGGTTCAGGAACGACATGCGGTTGAACCCCAGCTTGTCGGCCAGCACACGCGAGCGCTCCACCAGTTCGGCGCGCGTCTCGATACCGTAGATCCACCCGTCGCCGCGTGCGCGGAAAAACAGGTCGTACAGAATAAATCCCAGATACGACTTTCCCGCGCCGTGGTCCGCCACCGTCAGTGCGCGACCGGCGTATGCAGGGTCGGTATCGGCCAGCAGTTCAAGCAACAAGGTTTCGATGAACCGGTACAAATGCATCACCTGCTTGAGCTTGCGGCGTGAATCCTGATTCAGCTTGCCGTCGCGCGTCAGGATATGCAGCTCCTGTAACAAGGCGACGGATTGGCCCGGGCGCAGCAGGTCGGCCAGTGGATCCGCGACAGGGCCGCCTGATCCGGCAACGGCTGCAGTCTTGTTTCTCTTTGTCATCTTCGTATCTTCCCTCCACGCCGACCCGCCGGCCGCTCCCGATTCGGCGGCGGGGGCACCGAGCGCCGCACCCCAAGGGCATCCCAGCCAGCTTGGCCCAGACGCTGCAACGTCTCGATATTGGCTTCGAAGATCGACTCGGCCTGTGGAAAAGCGGCCACAGCCCGTTCCACGCTCGCCTCTCGCAGCAGGTGCAGTGTCGGATACGGCGCCCGGTTTGTCGCATTGCCGATGTCGTCCGCTTCAGTGCCGGCAAACTGGAACTGCGGATGAAAACTGGCGATCTGCAATACACCGTCGAGATCGAGCCCATCCAGCAGTGCGTCGGCGCGGTCCAGAAAGTCATTGAAGTCGAGAAAAGACTCCAGCGCATCGGGCATGATCAGCAAAGTCGTGTCGCGCAAATCGGGCTCCATGCCAGCGAGCTCGAGCATGGCGTGCTCCAACTCCACCAGCAGCCGATCCTGATCGGTTGCACGGCTCACCACATAGTGGATCTGCCCACGTACATGCACCGCCTTCGCGAACGGGCACAGCTGCAGGCCGATCACGGCCCGCTCGAGCCAGCGCTGCATGTCGCTCACGACGGTCAGCGCAAACGCCTGGGGATCAGTTTCGTCCATGGTGCAATTGTCTCTGGATACGGTGCGCCACCACCAGTCCCAGCAGGCTGCAGCAGCCGGTGGCCACCCAGGTCCATTGCCAGCCACCTGCGGTGGCCGCGACCCAGGCCACCAGCGGCGGTCCCAGGAACTGCCCGAGTGCCGAGAGTTGCTGCATCCATCCGACCGTCGTGGAGACACTGGATTCGTCCGGGGCCAACTGCACCGCCATCGAGAAAAGTGTCCCCGGAATCAGGCCACCCACCATGGAAAACAGCAGAACGCCCAGATAACGCGTCATCGCCACGACACCACTGGCCTGGTTCCAGCCCGGATCGGCAAATGCCAGCAGTGCACCCAGCGCCATCGCAGAAAATCCGGCTGCGAGCAGCTGCCACGGTGACACGCCGCGTTGCAGGAAACGCCCCGACGCCAGGTTGCCGACCACGTTGACCAGAGCCGCCAGCGCGAGCAACGACGCTGCGCCCATGCCAACACGACCGGATTGCGCGACCACCGACGGCAGGAATCCTATGACAGCCAGCCATTGCCCGGAGTACAGCGCAAAACACAAGGCGACCAGCCATGGACCGCGTGACGACAAGGTGCGCCACACACGCAGTCGCCAGGTCACCCGGACGGCCTCCGATCGCCTGGTGGATTGAGTCGGTTGCCCCACACCGTCAGGCCCGATCAAGGCGACCACCCCGATGGCCATTACGGTGGTCACGCCCGCCAGCAACAACCACCAGTTGCGCCAGCCGACCGCATCCATCACTGCGGGCCCGGCCAGCAGCGCGATCGCGGTGCCCATCGGCATGTAGGTGCCCCACAGCCCGAGTGCCCACGGCAGCTCTGCAGCGGGCGCCAGTCGGCGGATCAGGCCCGGCGCCGGCGTCACGGTCAACAGAAAGCCGAATCCTTCACATGCACGCAACAACAACAAGGTCTCTGGCTGCTGGGCCAGAGCGCCCAGCGCCCCGGCGATCGACAGCACCAGCAATCCGACCAACATGCTGCGTCGCAAGCCGATTCCGTCGGCGGCCAGCCCTGCCAGCAAACCAAACAGCATGCCGGCAAACTGCACCAACGACAACAGGAAACCCGCCTGCAACAGGCTCACGCCCAAGGCATCGCGCAACACCGGGATCGCCGGCGATATCTTGCCCACATGCAGGGCCGCCGACATACCGGCCAACACGACCACCCACTCCGGATGGCGCTGCATCGTACGCATCCACATCGGCATCACGCCAGCAACTGCTGCCCGGTGATGCGCTCGTGCTCACGCACCGCGAAACGGTCCGTCATGCCGGCGATGAAGTCCGCCACAACCCGGGCGCGGCCCTGCAACTCGTCCAGTTCCTGGCTGACGGCTTCGCTGCGTGCGGTAAATCCCGGCTGCATCGATTGCGGCGCTTCCATATAGACCACAAACAGTTCGCGCACGATGCGCCGCGCCTGGTTGGTCGTGGCCACGACATGCGGGTGACGGTACAGGTTGCGCAACAGGAACTGCTTGAGCTCCAGCGAGGCACGCCGCATCTGTTCGGAGAACTGCACAAGGGGCGGTGCTGCCCGTACCGCGCGCACATCCATCGGCGCAGCCGCTTGCAGCTGACGACTGGTGGCGTCGATCACGTCGTAGACCTGCGCACTGAGCATCTGCCGGATGGTCTCGTAGAGTAAACGCCGACCTTGCGCGGCATCAGACAAGTGTGGATGGCGAATCCGAGTCTGATCAAGATACCGTTTGAACAAGACCACCGATTCGAGTTGTTCGATCGTGATCAGGCCCGAGCGCACACCATCGTCAATGTCATGTGCGTTGTAGGCAATCTCGTCGGCCAGGTTGCAGAGTTGCGCCTCCAGACTGGGCTGACTGCGATCCAGGAAACGCCGACCCACACCACCGCCGCCATCGGCATATGCGGGTTCCTCGGCTTCGATCAGCATCGCGTTCTGACGCCCGCAATGCTTGAGAATACCTTCGCGCGTCTCGAAGGTCAGGTTGAGTCCGTCAAAATCAGGATACCGCTCCTCGAGTCGGTCGACCACACGCAGACTCTGCAGGTTGTGCTCGAAGCCACCGAAGTCGGCCATGCAGTCGTTCAGTGCATCCTGGCCCGCATGGCCAAACGGTGTATGGCCCAGGTCATGCGCCAAGGCAATCGCCTCGACCAGGTCTTCGTGCAGGCCCAGAGAGCGCGCAATCGACCGGCCCAGTTGCGCCACTTCCAGTGAATGGGTGAGCCGGGTGCGAAACAGATCGCCTTCGTGGTTCAGAAAAACCTGGGTCTTGTAGACCAGCCGGCGGAATGCGGAACAGTGGATGACACGGTCCCGGTCACGCTGAAAATCCGACCGTGTCGGTGCGGGCGGCTCCGAATGACGCCTACCGCGGGTACGCGACGGGTCACAAGCGTAGGCCGCCAGCGCCATGGTCAATGACAGCTGGCGTCCACGACCTGGCGCACCATGTCGTCGGGTGCGCTGCGCAGTAACGCGTGTCCAGGCGCGTCGATCACGACAAACCGGATTTCCCCTGCCTGCGCTTTCTTGTCGACACGCATCAGATCCAGGTATCGGTCGGCATTGGAGCGTCCATCCGGATGCGCGGGCAATTGCGGCGCGACGACCGGCAGGCCTGCGCGTTCGATCAGGCGTGTCAGACGGTCCACAAAAGCTGCATCGACCAGCCCCAGACGCTGCGACAGCCTGGCAGCCATGACCATGCCACAAGCCGGATCACGCGCCATCAGCGCCGACTGGTTGGCCTCGACCCAGTCGAAGAAAGCCATGTCGGCGATCGGTCCGTACTTGATGACCTCAGCCAGGCCTGCGCTGAGTTCACGTTGCGGCAGGGTCTCAAATGTCGCCGCATCGCACACCACCAGACGCGGCTGGTAAAACGCGCCGATCATGTTCTTGCCCAGCGGATGGTTGATCCCCGTCTTGCCACCCACGGACGAGTCGACCTGCGCCAACAAGGTCGTGGGGACCTGCACGAAAGGCACGCCCCGCATGAAGGACGCTGCCGCAAAACCAGTCATGTCGCCGACCACGCCGCCACCGAGTGCAAACAGGACCGTCTTGCGGTCACAGCGGTTGTGCAGCAGTGCATCGAAGATCAGGTTCAGCGTCTGCCAATTCTTGTGCTCTTCACCATCGGGAAGCACGACCACATGGACATTGCGGTATCGGGCAGACAGCGCCTCCTGCAACTGTGCGCCATATAAAGGCTGAACAGTTGCATTGCTGACAATCAATGCCGAAGCCGCCGGCGGCACATCTGCGTACGTCGCGCTGTCGCCGAGCAGGCCGCTGCCAATCAGGATGGGATAACTGCGCTGGTCCAGGTCGATGGACACGCGCGTGATGGACTGCGGCTGAGACATAAGGCGCTAGTTTAGGGGAAGCCCCAGTCAACCCGTCAGTTCGGACCGCTCCAGGATCCGTCCAGTTCGATCTGCATCACGATCATGTTGACCAGCGTCGCCACCGACGGGCGACCGGTCTCGACCGTGAAATGCGCGATTTCACGGTACAGCGGATCGCGGATGGCATGCAGGTCGCGCAAGCGGGCCAGTGGATCGTCGACTTGCAGCAGTGGCCGGTTGCGGTCGTGCCGCAAGCGTCGGAATAGCTCCTCCGGTGACGAGTTGAGGTAGATCACCCGGCCGCGATCATGCAAGTGGCGCCGGTTTTCCGGTCGTAGCACCGATCCACCGCCGGTGGACAACACACCGCGCCGGGGGTCACGCGTCAACTCGTCGATGACGATGGCCTCCAGATCGCGAAACCGCTCCTCGCCTTCCTGTTCGAAGTATTGCCGGATCGAACAACCGAGACGCGCCTCGATCACCTGGTCGGAGTCGGTGAATGGCAACTGCAACCGACGCGCCAGTTGGCGCCCGACCGTGGACTTGCCCGAGCCGGGCAGACCAACCAGACTGAATATCACGATACACGCAGCCGCGGCAAGGCGGCGTCGAACTGATTACCGCACAGCGGACTTGTCAGCGACCATCTTGGGCGTGATGAACACCAGCATTTCCTGCTTGTTGGCGATACGCGAGCGTGTCTTGAACAGGTTGCCCACCGCGGGCAGATCACCCAGGAAGGGCACCTTGGTCTCACTGTCGTTTTCGGTCAGCTCGAAAATGCCGCCAATCACGACTGTGCCACCGTTTTCCACCAGCACCTGGGTCTTGATGTGTTTGGTGTTGATCGCGAAACCCGCCGCGGTAGACTGGCCGACGGTGTCCTTGTTGACATCGAGGTCGAGGATGATGTTGCCTTCGGGGGTGATCTGAGGCGTCACCTCAAGCTTGAGGTTGGCTTTGCGGAAAGCGATCGAGGTCGCACCGCTGGAGGTAGCCACCTGGTATGGCAACTCGGTACCTTGCTCGATCAGCGCCTTGATCTGGTCGGCGGTGACCACGCGCGGACTCGACACCACCTTGCCCTTGCCGTCAGCCTCCAGCGCTGACAACTCCAGGCTCAGGAAGCGGCTGGCCGTCGCATTGAAAATCGACACCGCAAACGATGCTGCGTTATAGCCACCCTGGCCAAGGGCCGGCAGGTTGACGAAATTGCCGGAGGTTGCTTGCGCACCACCTCCGTCATGCAACGAACCGAACGACGTCTTTACGAGTGGACTGCCATTCTTGTTGAACACGTTCATACTGCCGCCGCCGCCGAGCTTGACGCCCAGGGACTTGCCGAATGTATCGGACGCCTCGACGATGCGCGCTTCAATCAGTACCTGACGCACCGGGATATCGAGCTTGGTGATCAATTGCTGCACCTGCTCGAGCTTGCTGGCGATGTCGGTCACGAACAACTGGTTGGTCCGCGCCTCGGAGATCACACTGCCGCGCGTGCTCAGAATGCGGCTGCTATTGGGCCCACTGCCGCCGGCTGTCAGGCTGGTTGCGATCTCGGCCGCCTTGGTGTAGTTCATCTGGAATGACTGGGTGCGCAGCGGCTCCAGATTCTGCAAGGCCGCAATCGATTCGAGTTCAAGCTTTTCCTTGGCGCTGATCTCGTCACGCGGTGCGATCCACAACACGTTGCCGGTCTTGCGCATGCCCAGACCCTTGGCCTGCAGGATGATGTCCAGCGCCTGATCCCATGGCACATCCTGCAAGCGCAGCGTGACAGAGCCGGTCACTGAGTCGGACGTGATTATGTTGAAGTTGGTGAAATCGGCAATCACCTGGAGCAACGAGCGTACCTCGATGTTCTGAAAATTGAGTGACAGCTTCTGACCGGTGTAGCCCGGGCCTTGTGTCAGCTTGGTCGGATCGACCTTTTGCGGCTTGACTTCGAGCACGAACTGGTTATCGCTCTGATAGGCGCTCTGCTCCCACAAGCCACTTGGCTCGATCACCATACGCACCCGATCGCCTGGCTCGATCACCATACGCACCCGATCGCCGGTCTGGAAAGTCGTCACGGTCTGGATCGGGGTACCGAAATCGGCGACATCCAGGCGCCGACGCAGGCCCTCCGGCAAGCTCGACTTGAGGAATTCAACCACCACCGACTGGCCCTGGACACGCACGTCCACCCCGACCTGGTTGTTAGGCAAAGAGACGATGACGCGACCGGCTCCGTCGGCGCCGCGACGGAAATCGAGGTCCTTGATCGGCAAGGTGTCACGGTTGTGGCTTTCCGCAAACACCGGCGCTGGCGTCACGACCGGCGCCACGGTGGCCACAGTATCGAGCACGACCAGCAGCGACTTGCCCTGCAACTGCGCCTTGTAGGCAGTCGGTTGTTTGAGGTTCAATACCACCCTTGTGCGATCGCCGGCCTGAACCACGCTGATCGACCGCAGGTTGCCCTGGTTGACGTCGACGGTGGAGCGCCCCATGGCGTTGCTCACGCCCGGGAAATCCAGTGCAATCCGTGCGGGGGACTGGATAGAAAAACCACTCGGTATTGCCCGCAATGGCTGCGACAGATCGATCCGGATGACTTCCGTACCTCCCTGTACCGAACCGGAAACGGACTCGATGGCGGTCTGTGCGTAGGAGCACACCGTCAGCATGGCCATGGTCAGTCCCAGCGAAAGCCGCTTCCAGACAGTCCAGGCTCCACGTGCGTTTTGATTATTCATTTCGCCCTCTCTTGAAGTTGCAGCACAGCGGTGCGCTCGATCCATTCGCCCACAGCGTCTTGCACGATTTCTCGCAGGACAATCTCTGTCTCGTCAATTTTCATCACGCGTCCGTAGTTTTGCCCCAGGTAGTTTCCTGGGCGCACCTGGTACAACAAATTGTTGACCCTGACCAGCGCGACCGGCTTTCCGTCGCGTGCCATGCTGCCGACCATAGCCATCGCATCCAGCGGGAAAGCCTCCAGTGCCTGCTTGCGACGTGCCAGCTCCGGCGTCACCAGCGCGCTGTTGGCAACCGACTGTCCACCGTCACGCTGCAATGCCTGTGTCAGCTTGTCTTTGCTGAACGGGTCGACCAAGGCCACCTGGTCATACCGCTGGGGCTCGAACACCTTGGGTTCGGTAATCGGCACAATCTTCGGATGCGTCAGGTTGCGCTGCTCCGTCATCCACGTCTGCAACTCGTCGCCATTGCCTCCACCACACGCGGACAGCATGGTCGACAAAGCGATCAGACATCCAATCTGTACTCGCTTCATTTTTTGGCCCCAACCTTGCGTTGCGCCTCGACCTCGACCGCATCCAGGTACCGGAATGTCTTGGCGGTGGCTTCCATCACCAGGCTATCGGCCCTGGGCGCCAGCGAGAGATTGTTGAGCGTCACGATGCGCGACAAGTTCGCGATGTCGGACGCAAAGGAGCCGATGTCGTGGTACTTGCCGGTGACGCGGATGGAAATTGGCAGCTCGGCATAATAATCACGCACGAGCACCTGTCCCGGTCGGAACAATTCGAACTGCAGGCTTCGACCGAGCCCCGCCTGGTTGATGTCCGACAACAGCGCATCCATCTCGGCCTTGCTGGGCAATTGCTTTTCGAGCTGGGTCACGTATTGCAGAACCTGTTCACGCTGCTTCTTGAGCACATCGAGGTTCACCGCCTTGGCCAGCCTGGCCTTGAAATCCACACGCAGCTTGACTTCCTTGGCCTGTTCGGCCTGCAGTTCCAGTTCGGAATCACTGAGCCAGGCAAACCACAAGCCGGCCACCACTGCGATGATCACGGCGGCAAAAGCACAATACCGCGGCACCGCCGGCCACATGGAAGGGTCTTTGGGGTCGAGGCCCCGAAACTGCCCGAGCAACGTTTCCTGCAGGGCGACGAAATCGATTTTTTTCGAGGGTTTGCCAGCCATGTCCGTACCCCGTTATTGCTTGGCCGACGCCGCAGCAGCGCCCGGTGCCGGCGACTGCGCCACCTTCTGGACTTCGCTGGCGCGATTGAGTTGCACACGCATGGTGAAATTCGCCACCCGTTTGACGTCGCGCGGCGCGAGACTCACGGTACCGGCGACAATCTCCACCAGTTCCGGCTTGGAGAACCAGGGGGTTCCGTTGGCCAGATTGCGCAGCAGTTCGGAAACACGCTCGTTGGACTGCGCCACACCCTGCAAGGTCACACTTTGCTGAGCCTGCTTCATGCTCACGAAGTACACCCCTTCAGGACACTGCTTGGCCAGTTCCGTCATCAGGTGCACCGGGACGTTGCGGTCGGCCTGCAAGTCTTCGACGGCCTGCTGTCGTGCCCGCAAAGCGGCGATCTCGGTCTCGAGACTGGCGATGTCCTTGATCTGGCCATCCAACCGCTTGATCTCGCTGGTCAAGACGGTATTACGGCCCTGCTGATCGGTGATCTTTCCTTGAAACCACAGATAAATCATGCCGGCGATCAACCCACCGATCAGGAACGACACGCCGATGCTGACATTGAAGGCATCCCGGCGTTGCTTGCGGGCGGCTTCCCGGTGCGGGAGCAGGTTGATGCGTATCACTGCGAAAACCTCCGCAAAGCCAGGCCACACGACGTCAGGTAGGACGGCGCTTCGCGGGTCATCTTCTTGAGCCGCACGCTGCTTCCGATTTCCATGCCATCGAACGGATTCACCAGCGAACAACTGAACGAGGTATGTTTGGTGACCGCATTCGTCAGGCCCGGCAACGCCGCCGAACCACCCGCCAGCATGATTTGGTCGACCCTGTTGTGCGGCGTGCTGGTGAAAAAGAACTGCAATGCGCGCCCGATCTCCTGCACCATGCTTTCAACAAATGGTTTGAGCACGTTCGACTCGTAGTCATCCGGGAGTTCACCACTGCGCTTCTTGCTTTCGGCCTCTTCGGGTGAAAAACCGTATTGGCGCACGATCAGTTGCGTCAGCTGCGCACCACCGAATGCCTGATCCCGGTCATACAGCACCTCGTCGTCGCGAATGACCTGCATGCTGGTCGTCAGGGCGCCGACCTCGAATAGCGCAACAATGGTGCCGGCGCCCTTGTTGGGCAGGCTTTCAATCAGGCGCGAGGTGGCCAGCCGCGATGCATACGACTCGACATCGACCACGACCGGCTTGAGTCCGGCGGCTTCCGCCAGTCCCTGGATATCCTGCACCTTCTCGCGGCGGGAAGCCGCAATGAGCACGTCCATGTCGCCTACCGAGGCGCTGCTGGGTCCGACGACGCAAAAATCGAGGCTCACCTCGTCCAGCGGAAACGGGATGTACTGATTGGCTTCGGCCTCGACCTGCACTTCGAGTTCCTGATCGGACAGACCACCCGGCAAAACGATGCGTTTGGTGATGACGGCCGACGGCGGCAAGGCCATGGCGACGTTTTTGGTTTTGGTCCCGCTCTTCTTGACCAGCCGACGCATGGCGTCGGCAACCTCGTCGAACTTCTCGACATTGCCATCTGTGATCCAGCCGCGCTCAAGCGGCTCGATGGCACAACGTTCGAGTACCAGGTTACCCGATTTGTCACGTCCCAATTCGACCAGTTTGACGCTGGACGAACTGATGTCTAGACCCAGCAGCGGCGCTGGCTGACGACTGAACAACGACCCCAATGCTATCAAGGCTATCCCCTGAAACTGGCCGATCGAGAACCGGCGAAACTTAAGAAATCACTTGAATGCTATCAGTAAGATCCTTGTCCAGTAAAGGATTTTCCCAATTTGGCATCTATCAAACGTTGCCAAAAGCAGACGGTTACGAATTCAAGTGAAGTGCGGTCCGACAATTGCACCTACGACACCCGGATGACGGCAACTGGGCTTACGGGCGGATCATCGCAGAGACAACAACCCTGTTTTTATAATCGCAACGCGCCATTGCGAAGGCCTTATGTCACGAAAATCCAGTTCTCCCCATTCCGACGGTAGGGAAAAACCCGCTACACCCCCTCGAACAGTCTTGCAATCCGCATGGTGGATCGTTCGCTGGATGCTGGGTCTGACCCTTGCCGGCGCTGTGTCGCTGGCCATCGTCATCGCCATTGCGCTGGCGGTGGCGTTCCCGAACCTGCCCGATGTATCGGCTTTGTCAGACTACCGGCCGATATTGCCTTTGCGGGTCTATACGGCCGACGGCGTGGTGATCGGCGAGTTCGGGGAAGAGCGGCGCAACCTGACCCGCCTCAAGGACATGCCCAAAGTGATGACTGACGCGGTGCTTGCAATCGAGGATACGCGTTTCTATCAGCATGGGGGCGTGGACTACAAGGGCATGATGCGCGCGGCGCTGGCCAATCTCAGCAATCTCAAGAGCCAGGGCGCGTCGACCATCACGATGCAGGTGGCGCGCAACGTCTACCTGTCGTCGGAGAAGACCTATACCCGAAAGATCTACGAGGTTCTGTTGACCTTCAAGCTGGAACACCTGTTGACCAAGGACCAGATCCTGGAGATCTACATGAACCAGATTTACCTGGGTAACCGGGCCTATGGTTTCGCAGCCGCCAGCGAAGCCTACTTCGACAAACCACTGAAAGACATCACGGTGGCCGAGGCCGCCATGCTGGCCGGGCTGCCCAAGGCGCCTGGCACGAATAATCCGATCAGGAACCCCAAGCGCGCGCGCGCGCGCCAAATGCTGGTGATCGATCGTATGCAGGAGACCGGTCTCATTACGGCGCAACAGGCCGAATCTGCACGGACCGAACAACTCCATATCAAGAATGGCCCGGACGGTGTGCGCGTGCATGCCGAATACGTGGCCGAAACAGCACGCCAGCTGATGTTTGCCCAATACGGCAATGCGACCTATACCCGCGGACTCAATGTCTACACCACGATCACGTCGGGAGACCAGGACGCTGCATACAAGGCCTTGCGGCGTGGCATCATGGATTTTGAGCGGCGCCAGGTTTACCGAGGCCCGGAGAAATTTATCGACCTGCCTGCCAATGACCCGCAGGCGCTGGAGGATGCCATCGACGAAGCGCTCGACGCGCATCCGGACAACGGCGACGTGATGTCGGCCTTGATACTGGAGGTCAATCCCAAGCTGATCCGCGCGGTGCGCCAGAATGGCGAGACGGTGGAGATCACCGGCGAAGGACTGGAGCCAGCGCGCTCGGGCCTGTCGGACAAGGCTCCTCCCAATATCAAGCTGCGTCGCGGGGCGGTGATCCGCGTTGCGCGCACACCCAAGAGCAAGTGGGAAATCACCCAGTTGCCGGAGGTCGAGGGCGCATTCGTCGCGATGGATCCACAAGATGGCGCCATCAAGGCCATGGTCGGCGGATTCGATTACGAAAAAAACAAATTCAACCATGTAACCCAGGCCTGGCGCCAACCCGGGTCCAGCTTCAAGCCGTTCATCTACTCGGCGGCGCTGGAAAAAGGTTTCACGCCAGCCACCATCATCAATGACGCCCCGCTGTTTTTCGATGCGTCGGTGACGGGCGGCCAGCCATGGGAGCCGAAGAACTACGACGGCAAGTTCGAAGGCCCGATGACCTTGCGCTCCGGCCTGGCCAAGTCCAAGAACATGATCTCGATCCGGATATTGAGGGCCATCGGACCGCAATATGCAAGGGATTGGGCAGTGCGATTCGGCTTCGATGCAGACAAGCATCCGCCCTACCTGACCATGGCCCTGGGCGCCGGTTCGGTCACGCCCATGCAGATGGTCGGCGCCTACTCGGTTTTCGCCAATGGCGGTTATCGAGTCAATCCCTGGCTGATCAGCAAGATCACGGAACAGACCGGTCGTGTGCTGATGGAACACAAACCCCAGGTGCTCGACGACTCGGTGCGGGCCATCGATGCGCGCAACGCGTTTGTCATGGACAGCCTGCTCAATGAAGTGGCCCGCTCGGGCACTGCGGCGCGGGCACAAGCCACGCTCAAGCGTCCCGATCTTTACGGCAAGACGGGTACCACCAACGACTCGAGGGATGCTTGGTTCGCTGGTTTTCAGCCAAGCCTTGTGGCGGTGACATGGATGGGATACGACACCCCACGCAAGCTGGGAAGCCACGCGACCGGTGGCGGGTTGAGCCTTCCGATCTGGATTTCCTACATGGAGCACGCGCTCAAGGGCGTGCCGGTGGCGCAATACACAGCTCCGCAAGGTCTCGTCAACACCGGGGGGGAATGGTATTTCAGCGAGTTCGCCTACGGCAATGGCGTCACGAGCCTTGGGATGGAGGCCTCGCTTCCAGACATCACGAATGGCTCGGTCGAAATCGTGCCACAGGCCGAGGAGCGTAATCGCATCCTCGATCTTTTCCGCGGCGACCACCATAACAACTGAGACGAGCGCAGGACTGGGGAGCACACAGGCAAGCGCGCAGCTGACTCCAAGTCTTCTGCCGACCCCGTCGGTAGACCTGCCGCACGGCAGGATTGGGGGCTATCTCAAGGCGAAAACACCAGCGACTGTCCACTCTGGGCCACCGACACGTTGAGTGTCGACGTCCGCATCGGTCGCATCGTTGATATGGTCGCATGCAGCTCGATCGCACCAAGCACCTGCTCGGCATGGTGCATGAACTGCGGGTCGGTCATTACAATTTCACAATGTTGCGCATCCGCCAAATTCTAGTCAGTGTCGGTACCCTCGCCTTTGGCACTGTTGTCTTGACGGCGTGCGGCCAGAAGGGCGCGTTGTACATCCCGACCGAGCCAGCTGCCGCGCACCGTGCCACCTTGCTCCAAACCCTGCGACCGGGCACGCCGACGCCCGCTGCATCGGCGCCCCGGCCCGCTGCCCCGACGTCATCCCCGAGCACTCCATGACATTGCCGACCGTGCCTGGCGCGCCCCATATTGCCTATCACGACCGCCAGCTTTTAGTTGAGCAGGTGTCGCTGGCAACATTAGCGCAGCGTCACGGAACGCCGCTGTTCGTGTATTCCGAGGCCGCCATCCTCGATGCACTGGCGGCCTACCAGCGTCCGCTGGCCGGGCGCGATGCCCATATCTGTTATGCAATGAAGGCCAACTCCACGTTGGCCGTGCTGCAGTTGTTGGCCCGGGCCGGCTGCGGATTCGACATCGTCTCCGGTGGCGAGCTCGAACGGGTGATCGCTGCGGGCGGAGCCGCATCGAGCGTGATCTTCTCCGGTGTCGGCAAGACCCGCGCCGAGATGCGCCGGGCGCTGGAACTGGGAATTGCCTGCTTCAACGTCGAGAGTGAAGCCGAACTCGATGTGCTCAACACGGTGGCCGTGTCCATGGGCAAGCGGGCGCCGATCAGCATCCGGGTCAATCCCAACGTGGACCCCAAGACGCATCCTTACATCTCCACCGGCCTCAAGGGCAACAAATTCGGCATCGCACATGAACGCACCGTGGCCACCTACCTGCATGCCGCGCAGTTGCCGGGGCTGCAGGTGGTTGGTATCGATTGCCACATTGGCTCGCAGATCACGCAGGAAGCGCCTTACCTCGATGCGATGGACCGCATGCTGGACCTGGTCCAGGCGGTCGAGGCCGAAGGCATCCGCATCCGGCACCTGGACTTCGGCGGCGGACTGGGCATAACCTACAACGACGAACAGCCGCCTGCGGCCGACGCCTTGTGGACCACCTTGCTGGCCAGGCTGGACGCACGGGGTTATGGCGACCGTACCCTGATGCTGGAGCCCGGCCGCTCCCTGGTCGGCAATGCCGGAGTCTGCGTCACCGAGGTGCTCTACCTCAAACCCGGCGAGCAGAAGAATTTCTGCATCGTCGATGCCGCAATGAACGACCTGCCGCGCCCGGCGTTGTACCAGGCCTACCATGCGATCGTGCCGGTGCAGCCCCGTACGACACCCACGACGGTCTGGGATGTCGTGGGTCCTGTATGCGAAAGCGGCGACTGGCTGGGCCATGCGCGTTCGTTGGCGGTCGAGAGCGGCGATCTGCTGGCCGTGTTGTCGGCAGGCGCCTATTGCATGAGCATGGCGAGCAACTACAACTCCCGCGGACGCGCGGCCGAAGTGCTGGTCACGGG